>Ga0181571_10001220_pt1 | contig 18358 bp, 15 predicted proteins | sample 101ome_17_FD_132440 | JGI IMG/M metagenome (GOLD analysis project Ga0181571, IMG submission 132440) | Coastal salt marsh microbial communities from the Groves Creek Marsh, Skidaway Island, Georgia - 101407AT metaG (megahit assembly) | ecosystem: Environmental > Aquatic > Marine > Intertidal... | reverse complement strand
TGTTGATCATCGATGGATCTTGCTGGGCATTGTTTAGGGTGAGGCGCTTCAAAACGCCTCCGAGCAGCTGGTCGTCGACGAACTTGTCGAATCGGATTTTCAGGGACGGTTTCTCCATGCTCAGAGATCCGAGAAACCCTTTTTTGCGCACGGCCACGTCTGTATGGGTCTCACCGTCGACGGTGACCGTTGCGTTAAACCACGAGAAGATGTCATCGGCCGGCTTATCTAAGCAGTCCGTACCCCCGAGGATGTCGGCTAGCGTGCGGGTTTGAGCGCGCAGGCTGTCCCAGCCCGTAGGAGAGATCTCGATATCAACGTTCAGAACGCGGTCGAGTGCGTAGTAGGCATCGCTGAGGTCGGACTGAGCCGGTTTCTCTACGGGTGACGGCTGTGATTGGGAATTGGTGGGAAGGGCAACGGATGCACAGAGAAAAGACGATATGAATAGCAACGTGCGTGCTCGCTCACGTACTGACTTTAGTTTTTGGCCTGCACTAGATGGGGTAAAGCGCATATTCGTTCTTCTTTCTGGCGCGGGCGTGTTGCAGGAGCTCGCAGGTTCTATGCACACGTGCGATACGTGTTTTGGGAGTACGAGCCGGCATGTAATAGAGTTAAGGTTATAGAAACCGGTACTTCGTTCTGCTCTGTGTTTAATACTCCTGAAACAATGGATACCCTTACAAGGAGTCCGAATGTTTTTTTGGGGATCTTATGGGTCCTGTATTCGCGGGTGGTAAATGAATTTCAGTATGCGCAGTGGCTACTCGTTTCACACTGGTGATCAGTCTGTAAAATCACAAAACCATCTAATGGTCAGCACGTGTGTGTAAAGTAAGGTCCTTACTTATATTTGGTTGATCTTAGTGGATGTATGAGTGGGCGACGGGGCGCCAAAGCGGTTCGCCGTAATACACCGTATCCGTTAGATTTTACGAGACGTTTATAGCAGTACGCATGCGAATATAAGAATACGATTAGAAGGGATAAATCCCGGCGAGAGAGAACAGCGTTTATTTGATTTTTGTGCTATAGCCAGTCGATTCTACCTGAACAAATCTTCGAGCATTTTCCCCCAATGCGCACGCGGATGGTTTATTTTTAAACCCTACCACCGCTGAGCAATCGCAGTTGCTAGTCGCGTTTTCGTTCATATAAGAATACGGTCCGTGCTACCCGGCTCGGGTCGAGAGCTTCGGCGCGTTTTTTTCGACTGAAAAGCTCTGATAAAGCGCCAGCCACCCCTACAGCTTAGCTATACAAAATTCATTCAACATACCGTAGACCTTTTCGCACAGACTACCTCCTCTACGCGTCTGTCACGGCCTGTGCTATGCGCGTGCCCAACCTGAGCGATAGCTAGCGCCCTAGATGCGTGAGCAAACGGTGAGAGATAGTGCGCTTGGTCCGCGCTATACATGCACCAATGCAGATTAAATTTTCACTCCAATCAGAAGATTGAGGTTTTTTTTGTATGAGACGTCTTATCCATAATTTTACGCTTAACCCCAAAAATGATATTCTGTCAGGCGTAACCGTTGCGCTGGCGCTCGTGCCAGAAGCGGTCGCCTTTTCCTTTGTTGCTGGTATCGACCCTCTAGTGGGGTTATACGGCGCTTTTATGATGGGGCTCATTACGGCGCTCATCGGCGGCCGGCCGGGCATGATTTCCGGCGCTACAGGTGCGATGGCCGTCGTAATGGTCCACATGATTCAACAGGGCAACCGATATGGACTGACCCTAGAGACGCCCGTAGAGAATTTGGGCTTACAGTGGCTGTTTATTACGCTGCTTATAGTGGGTGTTTTGCAGATAGCTGCTGGTGTTTTTCGATTGGGCAAGTTTGTCAGGCTCATCCCCCACCCCGTTATGATGGGATTCGTGAATGGATTGGCCATCGTCATATTTCTATCTCAGCTGGAACTCTTTAAAGAGCGCATCCATGGCAGTATGCAGTGGCTGCCCGTCGGCGAGTTATCTATTATGCTCGGACTGGTCGCCTTAACGATGGGCATCATGCACATTCTCCCGAAGCTTACAAGTAAGATTCCCGCCGCCTTGACGGCCATCGTCATTGTTAGCGGCCTCGTTATCATCGCTGATATGGACGTAAAAACCGTAGGGTCGTTTATCCGAGAGGGAGGCGGTGAAGGACTCAAGGGGTCTCTACCCAGTTTTCAAATTCAGATATTTAGTCTGCTCCACACCTTGGAAGGTCATTGGGGATTGATTATTTCTACGGCGTGTCTATTAGCTGCCGTGGGCCTGATAGAATCGTTGATGACGCTCAACTTAATCGACGATATGACCGAAACGCGCGGCAGCGGCAATAAAGAGTGCGTTGCCCAAGGGTTGGCCAATACGGTAAATGGACTGTTTGGCGGTATGGGTGGATGCGCCATGATCGGTCAATCCATAATCAATGTCAATTCGGGCGGGCGCGGTCGACTCTCCGGTATTACAGCGGCTCTTGGTCTGTTGACGTTTGTCCTATTTGCAGCCACCCTAATTGAAAAAATACCGCTGGCATCTCTTGTGGGCGTTATGTTCATGGTGGTAATTGGCACATTTGCTTGGAGCAGCTTCAGGATCATTAACAAAGTACCAAAATCGGATTATTTTGTGCTCTTTGTTGTGACGGCTGTTACCGTCTGGCAGGATCTGGCCATTGCCGTTATTACCGGAGTTATTATCTCGGCGTTAGTCTTTGCCTGGAAAAATGCAACCATGATTCGCGCTCGTAAGCGGATCAAAGAGGATGGAACAAAGGTATACGAGATATGGGGACCGCTCTTTTTTGGAGCCGTTCAGACGTTTAATTCAAAGTTTGATGTCAGAAACGATCCCGACAGAGTTGAGATTGACTTTATCGAGTCAAAGGTGAGCGATCACTCGGGGATTGAGGCGATAAACAACTTGGTTGCCAAGTATGTAAACGTGGGCAAGTCGATCAAGCTAAAACACCTGAGCCCCGAATGTAAGGTCCTTTTACTCAGGTCAAACGCGAGCTTACAGGCAAATATAGAATCGTCCATTGATGATCCCAGATATCACGTGGTAACCGATAGTATGGATCGCGAGGTGTAGCGGCGAACCTCTCTTTTCGATTTGCGCGTGCGTGCCATTTCCAACGGAGAAAAAACTGCAATGCAGAATTCAGAAGAGAAGCATACGGAGTCGGCTGGAGAGACGAATCTAATACAGGGATTTGAGCAGGCCGAAACGGATAGAGAAGCTGCTAAGAATTGGCAGCCCATATCGGATCGCAAAATAAGGGTGGGTATTGCCGGATACGGCGTCTGCGGGTTTGGTGCGGCGTTCCACTTCCAAGACCATCCCAACGTCAGCGTCGATGCAGTAGCCGATATACATCCGGATAAATGCGCCGAATTGGCCCGTCTGTGTCGCTGTGAAACAACCTACGCGTCGTGTGAAGATCTAATCGCCGACGATGCGCTTGAAGCGATCTTTGTCGCAACCGATGCCCCTAGCCACGCTCGGTTGGCCATTGCCGCACTGGACGCGGGCAAGCACGTCGCTTCGGCCGTGCCCGCCGTTTTCGGATCGCTAGAGGATGCCGATGCGCTCTTTGCCGCAGCGCAGCGCAGCGACGGCAAATACATGATGTTTGAAACGTCCTACTTTCACCACGACCTTTACTGCATGCGCCAGCTATACAAGCGGGGTGAGCTGGGCAAGGTCGTCTACTCTGAGGGCGAGTATTGGCACTACTTTGGCACGCCGTTGGCCGCCCACGGGGGTTGGCGCACGGGGCTGCCGCCGCAGTGGTATCCGACCCATTCAAATGCCTATTACATGGGCGTGACCGCAGGTAGCTTCACCGAAGTGTCGTGCATGGGCATGCCCAGCCCGGTCGAACACCTGCAGCCTAAGAACAATGCGTATAACAATCCGTTTGGCACCGAGGTCGCGCTCTTTCGCACGAGCGAAGGCGGCATGTCGCGTATGGCTGTGAGCTGGGATACGCCGGGTGAAGGCGGAGAGCGCGGACGCATTCGCACGGAGCGGGGGACGTACTACGGCTCGTTTAAGGGCGGTGGAGAAGAAGCCCTGCCGGAGATAAAGCGTCCGCCCTTGCCGCCCGGCGTTGATGCCGGTGGTCACGGCGGATCGCACGGATACTTGATGAACGAGTTTGTCGAGGCAATCCTGTCCGATCGCACGCCGTTGATCGACATCGCGCAGTCGCTCAATATGACCGTTAGCGGTATCGTAGCGCACGAGTCGGCGTTAAGAGACGGCGAGCTGATGAAGATTCCACAGTATGCGCTCTAATGAGCGCCCAGCGAGTGGATAAGCTGTCAGAAGCGGTGCGTGCGCTGGAGGGCGCGCGCTTTTTCCCCTTTTGGCTGGACGATCCCGATCGACCTCAGCCCGCGCCCGCACTCGCGCAGGATATTGATACCGACCTGCTGATCGTCGGCGGCGGCTTTACCGGACTGTGGGCGGGGCTGCAGGCCAAAGAGCAGCGACCCGAGCGCGACGTGGTGCTTATTGAGGCCGACGCGATAGCGACCGGTGCCACGGGTCGACCGGGTGCGATTCTCTCCACGTCGCTGATGCACGGGATGGCAAACTCCGCGCGTCTATTTGGTAGCGAAATGGTCGAGCTCGAGCGCTTGGGAAAAGAGAATATGGATGCCTTTCGGGATACCATAGAGCGCTACGAGATCGCGTGCGACGTGGAGTGGACGGGCGAACTCACCGTTGCCGTGGGCCAGGAGGGCATAGGCGAGGTCGAGGCGGCACACGCCCTGTATCGGCAATACGGTCACGACGCGCATCTATTGGATCGGGAGCAGGTGCAGCAGGAGCTGAATGCGCCGCTTTTCCATGCGGGTCTGTGGTCGAAGCAGCGCGCCGGCATCATCAATCCGGCCAAGCTGGCGTGGGGGCTCAAGCGAGCGGCCCAATCTCTGGGCGTGCGGTTTTACGAAAATACGCCGATGGTCAGAAGCCGACGGGCCAAAGCGTCGATCGAGGTTGATACGGACAGGGCCCGTATCACCGCAGAGCGGGTGCTCCTAGCGACCAATGCGTTTACGCGCTACAAGAGAAAAATAGCCGCGCGCGTGGCGTCTATCTGCGACCGCATCATCGTCACGGAGCCCCTAACGCACGACCAGCTCGCCGACTTGGGATGGCGCAATCGCCAGGGCATTTACGATACGCGCACGCAGCTAAACTATCTGCGTCTGACCGGCGATAACCGCGTGTTATTCGGCGGCCGATTGGGCTATTTTTTTGGCAACAACACCGATCCCGATGAGGATCGTACGCCCGCGCCCTATCTGCGATTAGTATCAGCTTTTTACGAGACGCTGCCCGCGCTAAGGGGGATACCTATATCGCACGCTTGGAGCGGGCCCATCGCCTTGACTACGCGCATGGCCGTCCACTATCAGTCCTACCATGGTGCGCGCATGCTATATGCCGGAGGCTATTCGGGATTCGGCGTGACGGCGAGTCGCTTTGCGGCGCGGGTGGCGCTAGCCATTCTCGAAGATAGGGCGATTTCCGAGCGGCGGCTTTCGTTTGTCCAGACGCTGCCGGCTTGGCTGCCGCCGGAGCCCCTTCGCTGGCTGGGCGCGCAAATTACTATGTACGCGCTCGATACCTGCGACGAAAAGGGCGGGTGGAGAAAGCTCTGGCTGGCTCTGGTCGACCGGATGGGCTTTCCCCTCAAACCGTAGAAGTGAGGAGAATGTGCATGAAGATATGGGTCGATGCAGATGCCTGTCCCGTGGTGATTAAAGAGATTTTGTTTAGGGCCGCCGAGCGCACCGGCGTCCGGCTGACGCTGGTGGCCAATCAGTATCTGCGCGTGCCCTCTTCAGAGCACATCTCCGTTCAGGTGGTTGGTTCCGAACTGGATGCGGCCGACGAGGAGATCGTACGGCTCGTAGAGGCGGGTGACTTGGTCGTGACGAGTGATATCCCACTGGCCGCAGAAGTCATCGAGAAAGGGGGGCGTGCACTCAGCCCGCGCGGCGAGCTCTACTCACCGGAGAACATCGGCGCCATCCTAAACATGCGCGATTTTATGCACACGCTACGGGCCAGCGACGTCGAGGCGGGTGGACCGCCCGCGCTGAGTCAGAGCGATCGAAACGAGTTTGCCAACCACTTGAACAGCATGCTGTCTAAGTTTCAGCAAGACCTATAGTCAAGCAGTGCGTTCTGCTCAGAGCGCGCGGCTTTCTTCCTCGGCCGCTAGGTCGATCTCTGCGACAAAGATATCCGCAGGTCCGGATTTGTAGTACGAGAGCTCGTGCGGGTAGTCGGGGGGCGGTGCCTCTCTGCGCAGCGAAGCCCATCGCTCTATATGGTGCAGGCGCCGTTTGTCCCCTTCGAGAACGCCGCTCAGATAGGCGTGCTGTGAGTAGTAGCTGATGATCAGTCTATTCTCCTCTAATGAAAGCAGACCCGGGTAGGCCGCATCGCCGTCGCTAGGCAACGCGAGCACCGGCGTCAAACCGCGCTCGTCGAGTCGAAAAATACCGGTGTTACCAGCGGGGGTGTGCTGTCCAATCCAGGGCGCTTTAGGATCGCGGCGCCCGGCGACGTAGACTTGGCCGCCCGATTCGCACAGCGCCGGGCAGTGTATTAAGGCCTTCAGGTCAATGCAGGACCACTCCTTATAGGGTGGGTTGGCCACATAGAGCAGCGCGTGCTGCCCGGGCTCGCGCTTGGTGCGCGACACGCACCACAGGGCACCGTCGGGCCGAAAGATCAGATCGGCTTCGTTAAAGTGTGGCGTGGTGCGATGGTCCACCGCGCGGATCTCCTGCAGCTGCTGTGTGCTTTCGCCCTCACTTTCGGGAATCCGCGAAATCATCTGCCAGTCTCGGCCATTGGGGCTGGACAGCAGCTCACCCCCCTTCTCGGCACAGTAGAAGATTCCGTCGTGCACCCGCACGCGCCACAGCCAGTAGTTTCGGTCGCATATTTGCGTTGGGGTCGACCACCGATAGCCATCGCTCGAGGCCGAGACGTACGTGTGGGCGACCTGGCGGACCTTTCCTTCTATGGTTTCGTAGTGACTGTTGGCGCAGAAGACAAAGAGCTCGTCGTCGGTAGCCGCTAGCTTGGCGTCTCGGGCATCGTAAGGCGTTTTGAAGACGGCCACTTCGTCCCAGCGTCTTAAATCGGTGGACCGCATCAAAACGACCACGCCATCGGGTGCCGAGTGTGCAGACGTGCGATCGTATACCAACCAGAACGTGTCGTTCCAAAAACAGAGGTCGGAACACATATTGTGCCAGCCGTCTCGAACGACGGTGTGATGGGATAGAATATGAGCCATGCGCGTAGATCCTGTCTAGTCTGAGCGTATGAGGCGCTCTGTGAGCGGGCTTCCCAGTATATCTGTACACCAATCTATGTGAATTCGGGTAAACAAAAAAATGCGCGCTCCGTTTGGCCTGTGCAACGCGCTTGCCAAGGTAGATTTCCCGGGTCTAACTTAGGGCGCCGATGGGACAACCGAGGAGTATGACGTAGCGCATCCAATAGGGGAGAGGTCAGAGCATGGCTAAGCGTAAGCGTGCACCGCGGACGAAAAAGAAGCAAGGGATCAACGGGAACGATGCAGACCTAATTGAGCTCGGCGCTCGGCGCGAACTCTTTGTCGACGACTTTCTCATCGAGCGCATGGATAATGCCCAACTGCGTCTGCACGAACCCGTGCCGCGCAACGTGGCTATTGAGCACGATGCGCCGTGGGAGGGCAATACCAGCGGCTACCACACGATCTTCAAAGACGGCCGGCTGTTTCGCGCCTACTACCGCGGCTCTCACTATGAGCTTAACGCGCCGTACAAGCCCGTCGTGTGCTACGCCGAAAGCCGCGACGGCATCGAGTGGTATAAGCCGGAGCTTGGTCTAGTTAGCCATAAGGGTTCAACGCGCAACAACATCATATGGGACGGCCCCGGTGCGCTCAACTTTACGCCCTTTCTCGACCGAAATCCCAAGTGCCGAAAGGGAGAGGAATACAAGGCGCTAGGCAGCCCGCACGCCAGCAGCCAGAAAGAGCAGGCCCTGCTCGCCTTCAAGTCGCCAGACGGTATCCATTGGAGCCTGCTGTCGAAGAAACCGGTGATGGATCACACGACGGGCACCAACTTATTTGATTCACAGAACGTCGCCTTTTACGATCCGCAGCGCGCTTGCTACGTCGAATACCACCGCGATTCGATCTATCCCGACGGAGTGCGCTACCGCCAGATCATGACCTGCACCTCCAAGGATTTCCGCCGCTGGACGGAGCAGCGGTTGCTCCAGTATGGCGACGTGCCACTCGAGCATCTCTACACCAACGCAGTGACGCCCTACTATCGCGCTCCCCACATCTATATGGGTTTTCCCAAGCGCCTCGTGCCGGATCGTCGTCGCTCCGGCCATCGACCGCCTGGCGTATCGGATACGGTCTTTATGACCAGCCGAGACGGGCTGCACTTTAAGCGCTGGGGCGAGGCCTTTGTGCGGCCCGGTCTACAGCCGGAGCGCTGGGAGACGCGCAACAATATGACGGCGTGGGGCATGGTCGAGACGGCTAATTATTTGCCCACGGCGCCCAAGGAACTGTCGATCTTTGTCAGCGAGGGATATTATGGGAGTAAAAACGTTCGGCTGCGCCGTTTTACGCTGCGCGTAGACGGCTTTGTCTCTGTGCGCGCGCCCCTGAGAGGCGGTAAGTTGGTTACGCGTCCCTTCGCGTTTGAGGGCGGTGCGCTGAGCCTAAATATCAGCACGTCTGCTGCCGGTTCTGCGCGCGTCGAACTGCAGGACGCCGACGGCAAGCCCATTGAGGGATACGCGCTGAGCGACTGCGACGAGATCTACGGAGACGATCTGGAACGCATAGTTACGTGGAGAGGACGAGCCGACGTGCGGGCTCTAGCGGGTCAAACAGTGCGCCTGCGCTTTGCGCTGAGCGATGCCGACCTTTACAGCCTGCAGTTTACGCCGCTACCCGATTAGAAAAATACCTTGTGCAATAGGCGTACGCTGCGCCCGGGTTCGGGAAAGAGCTCTTTGATACGGTTGAGATGTTTTCGATAGACTGCATCTGTGGCGTTTTGTAGGCTCAGTGAGAAGGTGTGTAAATGGTCGCGCCAATAGAGGTTATACTGGCCGGATAGATCCATGACGGCGTAGCCCTCGGTGGGTGTTTCAAAGGGTCCTATCTGTTTCTGGGCGGTAGCCCAACGCAGTGATCCAGTCCACTCCAGCGCTTCCAGTGGTTCGTAGATCAGTCCGATGCGCCCCTGCAGCGGTGGGATGCGTGGCATGGCCTCATCTTCTAATTCCGGCAGTATACCCTGCACGTAGCTCAGCGTTCCCGCCGTTTTCCACTGCGTGGTGAAGTGCCAGGAAAAAGAAGCCTCTGCCCCGCGCATAATCGCGTCTAGTCCAGCTGTCCGATACAGAAATAGATCGGCGCGGCGCCAGCTGCGCTGTCCGGTGTTTTTGGGGAATATGTAGCTGTCGATCTGATTGCGGAACAGGGCGATGTTCATATAGTCCCCATCGCGTCGGAACTCGAAAAAGACTTCCATCCCCCACGCTCGTTCGCTGTCCAAGCTGCTGTTGCCTACCTCGTAGGCGTATGAAGCCAGGTGGGGTCCTTCCGAAAACAGCTCTTCAATCCCTGGTGCGCGGAATATACGCATGAGCGTAGCGCCCGCAGTTATCTGCGTTTGGAGTTGATACTGGAGGGAGAGCCCGCCGGATACTCCAGAGAATTTGCGCGTCCCGATGGGCCCTACCCGCTGAGAGTAGCGCACTTCGTCCGGCTGGATGTGGCGCACGTCGGCACGTAGCGCACTCTGCGCCTGCCAAGGCCCATGCTGCCAAGCGCTGTAGGAGAAAATGGCGCCAGCATACTCTTCTGTATTCGGTGTAAAGTTGAGGCCCGCTGCGGCATAGTTGCGATACTCATACCAGAAGCCCAGCGCTGAGCGCTGTCGCGCACCGGATGGCGTCCAGCGCATTTGTGCGCCGCCGTTGTGTGTCAGTACGCCAAACTCCATACCCAGTGCGCGACTGTCTTCGTATTCTGCATGTCCGTAGCGAGAAAAAGCGTGATGTACATCCAGTGATTGTAAGCCGATGCGCATGCCCCCGCGCCACTGCGCTCGAAACTCAACGTGTTGGCGTTCCATCTCGATGGTTACGCCATTGGAATGGCCGCCGTTGGGATCAGGTGGAATGCCATACTCTGAGCGGTACGCACCTAGGGCCCCACCGGCATAGCCTCTAGTGTGCACGGTGCTTAGGCCCAGCGCGGCGTTGCTCGTTTGGATACCCGTATTGACTAGCCTACCGCGCGGCGTCAAAACGTCTTCCGCCGTGCGCCAACTGCCATCTGCGCGGAGAGCGAGCGTGTTCCCCATAGGTTGGATTCGTTCGAGTCCCAAAGATAGACCGCTGTTGCTACTTTCTCCCTGCCAAGATACAGATCCCCCCGCATTTCTAGGCCTTTCGACGGGCACGTAGTCGCGCCGGACGTTAATGACTCCTCCTAGCGCGTTGGATCCGTAGACCATGGTTTCTGGTCCGCGCACGATTTCGATGCGCTGCGTCGTCATGGGATCGACGGCTACGGCGTGATCGGACGAAGTGGCCGATAGGTCACCCGTGCGTTCGCCGTCTTCCAGTATGAGCAGGCGGTCGCCGCTCAATCCGCGCAGCACGGGACGAGCGGGGGCTGGTCCCATAGAGCGCTGGGCAATGCCCGGTTCGTAGTCGATGGTTTCGGCAATGGTCTGGCTAAGGTTTTGTCGCAGTTTGTTGCCGCTAAACGAAATGTCGGGTTTGTATAGTGGGACGGGGGAATCTGCGCGTTGGCCCTCGATGTGTACGCCTTCCAAGTGTAGCTCTCGATGGCCTATGTGAAAATCCACATGCGCAGTGTCATTTGCAGTAATTTCTACGGCAAAGTGGGTGTCGTGATAGCCGACGTGGAGGGCTTGAATAACGTGGCGTCCCGCGGGCAAAGCGGCAAAGAAAAAGCCCCCCTGCCCGTCGGTCATCTGCCCGCGCTCCGTGTCTTCCACTAGCACGGTGACCCAGCCAATGGGATCGCTGCTTTCGGCGTCCAGCATGCGTCCGGCCAGCGCGCCGAATTGCGCGCTGGCCGTCGTCGTATACAGCATCAGGAGAGCGAGGCAAATGCAGCATCCTCTCCGGAGGACTCGCATCGGAAGCGCGAGTTGAATATCACCCATTATTCGTCATCGTGATCGTGGTCTTCCCCGGGACCGTCTGCCGTCACGTGAATCTCAAAGGGCAGCGAAACAAAGTCGGCGTGACCATTGTGGTTGAGTTTGATGACCATGGTGGTTTCACCTAGGCCTTCTCCTATGACGTGGAAAGCCCACAATCCGTCCTCTTCATGCCATTCGACTTCGGCGATTGCAGAGTCGGTGACTTCCCAACCGAGCGAAAAGCCGTCATCTGTATCCGGCGTAAAGCTGTCGCCCTCTTCGTTTAGAAAGCGAACGGTTAGCAGCGCCGTTTCTTTCTCTAGGCCAACGTCAAGCTCACCGGTAATGACGCCCTGTTCGTAGCGCACGACCTCAGCGCCGCTGTTATACAGCACAAAGCCGAACGCCTCGGCGTGCTCATCGTGATCGTGGTCTGCGGGGTTGTCGTCGCCGCATCCGGCAACGAGGGCCAGCGCCATAAGTGCACAGATAGAAGATATTTTTTTTAACACGTTTCATTCTCCATTAAAAGACACGCATCTTACCCCGTAGACAGCATGCGGTAAGTCGCGTATGACGGCTCGTACGGGCACGCAGAAACGCCGCGTATTCCCACCGAGCCACTGGGTAAGGGTTGAAATGTCGATCGCACGTCGTGCCACGGATGGGACGGACGGGCGAACGGGTAGTATGGAGTGAGCCGATAGCGTGCTCTGACAGAGCACGACGTCAGCTATATGAAACGCGGAGGGGCTCGACTAGAGCGAGAGAAACCGCAAAACAGGAGATGGTGAGGTATGGATCCGTCGGGCTGAACAAGTGCGATGCACAGAGCAACAGAGAATGCGACTGCCACCGCGACGGCCAGCTGCACTAGGCTGTTTTCCAACATGTGCACCGGGCAGTTTTCGGGCTCGACTGAGAGCTCGTGAAAGAGCTCGTGCCCTAGCGGCAGGCCTAAAAATAGGCCTAGCAGGAGCGTGCCTAGGAGGAAACCGGCTACCTGTAGGCGACGCGGTGAGCGATGTGCAGCAGTCTGATCCATGCATGAAAATATGGAGTTAACGGCAAATAAATCAATGGCTGGGTCGATTATTTTATCGAGTGATCCTGCGAAAAAACGGCTGCATAAAGTTTTTTCTGATTTTTTTGCGATTTGCTGGAACCCTGTATATGGATCGGGCGTTTCACTCTATGCGGGTCGAACCGGTCACGACTCGCATCCCTCCCGACGGCGAGGAACGCCTTTCGCAAGAAAAGCGTTCCTCGTCGTTTTTTTTATTGCTATTGGGGGTGCTTTTACGGCGGGCGATAGTGCCTACTGCCAGAGCGGCTCGCCGTCCTCCAGCATGCTCTGCAAGAACTCTTCGTTGAGCTCTACGCCGAGCCCGGGCGCTTCCGTCATCGCCACGTGGCCGTCCTGAATAACGGCCTCATCCGAGTTGACGACGTCGTTCCAGGTCGGGTCGTCAAAGCGGTGGAATTCTAGCGCCAGAAAGTTGGGCACGCTGGCGCAGACGTGCGCATCGCCAACGGTGCTCAGTGCGCTGGAGTTGTTGTGCGGTGCAAAGGGTATGTAGTAGGTCTCGGCCATATTGGCGATTTTGCGACATTCGCTCAGGCCGCCGCACTTGGATATATCGGGCATGATGATATCGACGGCCTGTTTTTCGATGATTTCGCGAAAGCCGTAGCGCAGGTACGCATTCTCTCCGGCGCAGATAGGCGTCTTAGTGGAGTGCGTGATATTGGCCATGGCCTGAATATTTTCCGGCGGCACCGGCTCTTCCAACCACATCAGGTTCAGATCTTCTAATTCGTGGGCGATTTTCATACCCGCGGTGGCATCGTAGCGCCCGTGCAGGTCGATGGCTAGATCCATATGAGGTCCGACGGCCTCGCGAATGGCGTGGGCCTGGTCGACCATGATTTCCAGCTCTCCGGGCGTTACCGACCAGTTCCAAGCGTCCGCTTTGTGCGGATTGCCGGCGTCGTCTAGGTCAAATTTAATCGCGGTAAAGCCCTTGGAACGGGCTTCTTCGGCGCGCTCCTGGCAGTTGGTCATGGCGCTGTCTACGTATAGGCGCACGCGGTCGCGAAACTTTCCGCCTAGGAGCCTATACACAGGCACGCCCTGCGCTTTGCCGGCCAGGTCCCACAGGGCGATCTCCAGTCCTGTCAGAGCGGATATGCCTAGCCCGGCCATGCCTCCGCGGAAAATATAGCTGCGGCGAATGCCTTCAAAGCAGGCGTCGACGTCGCGCGGGTCTTGGCCGATTAGCTGCTGGGCCATCGTCTGCGTGGAGCCGCGCCAACCGCCGTCGACGTGGCTGGCCTCGCCCGTTCCGTAAATGCCCTGATCGGTGTAAATGCGCACGTAGTGGTAGAGGTAGCGCCGTCGACCGTCGACAATAATGGGCACTTCGGCGGTCTTAATCTCGGTGATTTTCATGGGAGTATACCTTTCTACTATGAGATTCGTAACGTCGTTTTTTAGGCGGTTTTCCCCATCAGGTAGTCCCAATTTTTTCGGCGGATCGCACGCTCTTTATAGTGATCGCTCTGCGAGACCTGTAGGGGGTTAGAAAAATTGAGAATATTGTTCGGATCGGCCGCCGTATCGCGCGCATTCCAATCCGTTGGTTTATCCTTGCTCTCTGGGTCGTGGTTCCAGCTGGGCTGTTCATTTTCCTTGGTGCGGCGAAAGAGAAACTTAATCATGTGGCGCTTGTGATCGGAGCGGTTGGCCGCCGTGCCGTGCCACAGGTCGTAGTGCGTAAAGGCGACGGTGCCGGCCTTGACGACGAGGGGCACCTGACCGCGGATATTGGTGTAGTGCGCCATGCGGTCGGTCGGCGCGTTGCGGAACTGCGTGCCCGGCACGATGACGGTTGGGCCCATATCGGGCGTAATATCGGTCGGATAGTATAGGCCGAGAAAGCGATTGATGAGCGTATCCCGGTTGTTGAGGCCGTCCTGATGCCAGTTCATATGTCCCGAATGGGGCTGTTTGCAGTGCCAGTGGCGGTGGGACTGGACTTCATACTCGTGCCCCAGAAGGCTAATGAGCGCCCCTTTGACCTGCGGATGGTCTAGTACCTGCCACAGCTCGGGCACGGCTTCGGTGATAGCATCGCCGGGGTTGTGATCGAGCGCGTCTAATTGATCGGCAATGGATTCGTTGAGCCCGGCGGGTAGTTCAGGCTCGACGAGGTGATATCCTTTGACGATAAATTCAGCCACTTCGCCATCGCTTAGTAGAAAAGAGTCATCCATCTACGACCTCCATTTTCTGCAAGATGAATTCGTATCCCACCACGTCCAACTCTCGATCGTCAAAGGGGGCCTGTAGGTGGGGAAATTGCACGATCTGCCAGCCATCGACGAGGGCATCGTGCACGGTTTTATAGGGCCAATCGAGTGCTTCAGCACTGATTTCGACGCGGAAACCCGCAGTGGGTTCAATCTGAGTGAGCCCAATGATGTCGGAAAAAACGCTCGGCGTGCGTGCGTGTAAATAGAGCAGGCGCTGGCGGGGTTGGGACATGGCGGGGTGGCCCTTTTTGCTGTGGGTGAAAAATCGAGCGCTAATATAGCAACGGGGTTGTGCTGCGACCAGAGGCAATGGCCGGCTGCTTTTTTAGCCTTCCTTTTGATGTTAGCTTGTTAGTCGACCACTCGATAGAAAAAGGACACAGCCTTATGAAGATCACTTCTATTCAAGCCGTAAAACTACAAATGCCCCAAGCTGCAGCGCCTTCTACTGCGCGGTCTGCATCTTCCGTGACTTCGCCGCAGTATGCGTTGGGACATCCGCAAGCCGAGAGCAAAACGCCGCCGCGCCGTCGGGCTTGGGCCGCGGAGGCCGAGGTGGCCAACCCCATGTCGCGCTATCCGCACGTCAAGCGCCATCGGTCGATGTGGCTGCCTAAAGAGTGGGGCGCTGTCTGGTGCAAAGTAACCCTGGAAGATGGAACCTGGGGACTGGGCTCTACGGCACACGGCAGGCCCGTCGCGGCTGTGATCGAAGACCACTTAGCACCTCAGCTGGTCGGTCAGGACATACTGGCCGGGGAGAAGCTGGCCGATATGATGTTCCGACTGACCAAGCCCTACGGTACGGTGGGATTGGCTTCATACGCTATCAGCGCGGTGGATCTGGCGCTGTGGGATGCGCGCGGTAAGGCACTTGGCAAGCCGGTGTACGAACTGCTGGGGGGACCGCAGAAAGAGCGGTTGCTGTGCTACGCCACGGGCAACGACGTCGATTGGTATCAAGAGCTGGGCTTTACGGCCTTCAAGCTGGCTTGCCCCTATGGACCGGCTGATGGTTTGGACGGCCTGAAGAAAAACGAAGATTTTGTCGCCGGGGCGCGCGAGCAGATTGGCGACGAGTGCGAGCTGATGCTCGACTGCTGGATGGCCTTTGACGTCGAGTACACGGTGCGACTGGCCGAGCGCCTGCGTCCCTACGGGTTAAAGTGGATCGAAGAGTGTCTGCTTTCAGAGGACTTCGACGGGCACCGCGCGCTGCGCAAGCGCCTGCCCTGGCAGGGGTTAGCTACGGGGGAACACTGGTACACGCACGTGCCTTTCCAATGGGCCTGCGCCCATCGGGTCGTCGATATTCTGCAGCCTGACATACAGTGGGTTGGCGGTATGAGCACGTGTCTAAAAATTGCCGCAGCCGCCGATGCAGCGGGGGTTACGGTGCTGCCGCACGGCGGCGGCGGCACGGCCTTCGGACAGCACTTTTCGCTGGCGATGGGCTGCGCGCCGCTGGCCGAGTATTTTATCGGTTCGTCTCCCGGTGTGCCGTTAGAAGAACTGCCGCGCATGCCGGGCGTGGCCATTGCCAAAGACGGCTACGTCGTGCCCAGCGACGGTCCTGGATTTGGTATGGACGTCTCGGAAGACTGGTTAGTGCCGTTTTTTTAACGGATTGCTAGCTTTTTAACTCATTGCGCAGCTGCGCGCCGTTGTCGTCCCACCACGAATGTAGAATCGTCACGTCGGTTCCTATGCAGAAGTGACGGACGCCCATGTCGAGAAAGGGCTGCTGGCTGCCGTCTAGCGCGTTGAGCTCTACGCGCGGCGGCACGCCTTTTTCCAGGGCTTTGCGAAATATGAATTCCTGGGCCTCCAAGACTTCTGGTATGGTTCGTTCACCGGGTCGACCGATATTCATCGAGTAGTCGGCACTGCCCCACTGTATCATGTCGACGCCGTCGACGTCGAGGATTTCTTCGAGCTGATCGACGGCGCTCTGCTTCTCAATCATCACGACGACCACGACGTCGCGCAGCGCCTCCACGTAGGCTTTGCTGCCGCCGTATCCCATGTAGGTGAAACGGCGCGTCGCCACGCCGTAGGTGCCGCCCTCGTCGGGGTGGTCAGCGCGCACGCAGCGCACGCATTTGGCTGCGTCCTCGGCCGAGCGCACGTCGGCAAAGAGCACGCTGTGAAAGCCCGACCCGACGGCGCGCTGTGCCACATAGGCGCGGTGTTCGGCGTCTACTTTGATCATCATAGACAGGTCGTACAGGTCGCCGGCGCGGCCTAGGTTGTCTAGATCGTGCAGATCAAAGGGTGCGTATTCAGCTACAAACTCTACGTAATCGTAGTGGCCCGTATGGCCGATGGCTTCGACCATAGAAGGCCAGGTCGTGTGGATGTGGGTCCCTAGAGTGGGTGCTCCCTGCTGCAGTCTCTGGCGCAAGATATTGGGTCGCATAGTGTGCTAATTCAGCCTTGTTACGAGTGGAGCAGCCGCCCAGCCTCTGAGCGTCGACTGCGAATGCCTAAGGGGTAAATGTAGTCTGGATTACGCGCGTGGAAAAGCGGTCCCGTCTTGGGGCTGGTAGCCGAGTGCACGACAGGCGTCCTCTACGTCCTGCCAGCCTTTTTTATGGCGCGATATGCCGGGAACGACGGCCCATTCCAGGTCTTCTACGTCGACACAGCAGGCGAAGAGCTGTGCCGTATCGCGCGGGCTAATTTCGTGGGAGGGTTTTTCTGGATTCCAATCGCCGCTCTGGTCAAACCGCGGGCTGCCCAACCGCACGCTAATGCAGGAAAGGTCGTGCTGATCGGCATACACGCGTCCCAGCGCCTCTCCAAAGCACTTGGTCGCACCGTAAACGTTTTGCGGGAACACGGGCACGTCCCACGACACGGCCTGATCGCCCCGATATCCGAGTACGGCGTTGATGCTGCTGGCGAATACGACGCGCCGACAGCCGCTGCGCCGGGCCGCTTCAAAGCCGTTGTAGCAGCCGATTAGGTTGAGGTCGATGAGCGTCTCGTAAAAGTCGGCGCTAGGGCTGCGGTCGGCGGCTAGATGTACGACGACGTCAACGTCTCGACACGCCTCGGTGAAAGCTTCCAAGTCGCGAATGTCTAGCGCGACAAACTCCTCGTGACCAGCCAGGTCGGAGATGGGCTGAATATCAGCTAAGCGCAACGCATAGCGATCGCCCCAGTGCTGGCGTAAAATGCCGCCGACCAGTCCGGCGGCTCCTGTGATAAGCACGTTCGGTTTAGTTGTCATGGGCTATACCTGCGTTTCTAAGCGGTCCGTGGCCGGCGGCGGCGTGGGCGAAAGCATGGAAAGCTCGGCGCGCTGCGCGTCGCTCATATCGAATTCGGCGGCGGCCAGAGAGGGCGCTAGCTGTTCGAGGTTGCGGCCGCCGATAATGGGTGCAGTAATGGCCGGATGCGATTGGACCCAGGAAACGGCCAGCGTAACGGGATGAATCTCCCTGTCGGCAGCATACCGCGTGAACCGTTCGGCCACTTCGTAATAGACGTCGAGGCTGTAGCGCTTAGCGTAGTTTTCTTTTTCGATAATGCGCCCCTGCTCGGGTCGCCTGTCGATGCCGTACTTGCCGCTGAGCAGGCCGCCGCCCAGCGGGCTGTAGGGAATGACGCCGAGCTGTTCGGACTGGGCGAGCGGGAGAATCTCCACCTCGGCCTGGCGTTTGGCCAAATTGTACATCGGCTGAATGCACTCAAAGCGCGCTAGGCCTTCGCGCGCGCTGATGCCCAGCGATTTGGCGATTTGCCAAGCGGCCCAGTTGCTGACGCAGGGATAGAGAATCTTGCCCTGCTGAACGAGGTG
>Ga0181571_10001201_pt1 | contig 18472 bp, 14 predicted proteins | sample 101ome_17_FD_132440 | JGI IMG/M metagenome (GOLD analysis project Ga0181571, IMG submission 132440) | Coastal salt marsh microbial communities from the Groves Creek Marsh, Skidaway Island, Georgia - 101407AT metaG (megahit assembly) | ecosystem: Environmental > Aquatic > Marine > Intertidal... | reverse complement strand
TGGTCGGTCCGGCATCACCGAGTCTTTCCTTGTACCCCCCCTATTCCCCTTGCGCGTCATGCCGTCGACGCCCGGTCCCGGAGCGACGGTCCCTCCCAATCCAAGTCCGCCCACCGCGCCCGTGAGGTTCCAAAGCTGCGCCTCCAGTGTCTCGAGGTCGCTGCGCAGCTCTTCAAACTTTGATTCTGTGGCTCGATAACGGATGAGCCTGAAGATCTTCCGGATGCGACTGAACTGACCGTACACCCGCACCCTGGCCACCGCCAGGCCGAGGGTGGAGAGCACACCCGAGCAAAGCCGTTTCAACTGCATCTGCGTCACTGCATCCAAAGCAGGCGATACAGCGTCCGCCTCGGCGAGCGCTATATTGACAGCGACGGCAGCACCTAAAACGACCGCGCACTTTTCTCGATGGGAAACAGCAGCTCGGACCGCGAGTTCAAGCTCCATCGTCGCGTCTCTGCACGAGGCGAATATTCCCGCCAGGTCATTCCCTCTGTACACGGATGATGTGGGCGAGCCCAGACCCTGAGATAGCTCCCTGAAACCCGACGCTCTTCGCGGCGGTGTAAATCTCCCGCTGCTCGAAGGCGATCGGACACCGCTTCGCACGTGTGAGAGCGCCCTCTGCTGGTTCGTGCGGCCGGGAGGATCGTCTCCGGATGGCGATAGAGCGAGCTCCACATCACCGACACTCAGCACATTTGAGTCTCGCCCATCACGCGGCGTCGAAATGCCCGACATGGCGACGAACCTTCAAACACAGCGCTCGCCTTCTTCCCTCTGCAGTCTGCAGTAGAAATCTTGCGAGCTCGTTCACGCCTGCACGCTCTCCATCCGCTTGGGCTCGTAGGCAGATGAAGCTCGCTCTTCACGCTACCAACTCAGGAAAGAACGATTTGGTCGGGCGTTGCTGCCCCCCTGAGCCGCTATCCGGCTGTGTGACCTCGCACACCCTCGACTCCCTGTTTTCCTTGACTACGATCTCGAACGGCTGGTTTTTTCCTCGGACGGAGCGTGTCAAACTTGCTCGAATGAAATTCGTTGGCGCTCACAAGCGACCCGACGGGGTTCGTAGCGCGATGCCGCAATCCACAATGGATAGGATGAAGCTGATGGTGGGCCTTGAGCCGTCCACGCCGCAGGAGCCAGAGCTGATGGACGAGCTCGGGCTTAACGACTGCTGCGAGCTGTCGAGGATGCAGCGCCTGTACGGCTTCGCAATTTGTGTCTCAGCGGGTCTGTTCTGCTCCTTCCTCTCGTCGCTCATGTGGATGAAGCCCTCCAAGTTCGCCATCCTGTACACGATGGGCAACGTTCTTTCGCTGGGTTCCACGGGGTTCCTGGTTGGGTTCATGAATCAGCTGAAGAACATGTTCAAGGGCACCAGGCTCGTGGCGACGTGCGTGTACCTCGGGGCGATGATCATGACTTTGGTGGCTGCTTGCTACTGGAAGAGCTTCGGTCTGACGGTGTTCTTTCTCATCATCCAATCCCTGGCGCTCACGTGGTACTGTTTGTCGTACATACCGGGAGGAAGAGCGGCGGCGTCTAGCTGCTTCAAATCGTGCTTCGGGTCGATGGACGACGTGTTTTAGACAGTTAGTGCTAGCGGGAACAGAGGGAGCAGCAGTTGTAATACAAGGACGAAGGTAACACTTTCTCATCGAAAGCCTACGCCTCGAGCGTGAGACTTACCATTTCGCCATTACTACGTGATGATACATTACATGGGGCGACGGTCCTATTTAGCTAGTCTAATGATCCCGGATTGGCGGCGGCAGGAGGCTGCCCAGCTCCAATCGTCGCGTCTCCTGAGTTGTACCTCGCCTTTGCCGCGGCGAACATCTCCTGCTGCAACCGAAGTGCCTCCTCGTCGCTGATCTGCATCCCTTTCTTCTTCTTCTTCTCCGCCCGTACCTCTTTGTCCTCCTCCTTCAGTTCGTTCATCGTGGCCTTGACTGTCTCGATCATAGACGCAAAGTCGAGAGACTCCAGCGCCGCGACAACGTGCTCGGGTAGGATGGTGGTCTTGTTCTCCTTCGTGGAGATCTCGTTCGCCTCGGAGCTGACGCACTGAATGAACTCATTGCAGCACTCGACGATCATCTCCTTCACATCGTTGCCCATTCGAAGCCCGGGAGGCAAGCCCTCGGAGATCATCTTGTACACAGAACCTGTCGGGGTTGGACAATGGGTTGCCAAGTCAGCCAAGCAAAGTTGCCCTAGGCATACAGAGAACCGTTTGGCGCATCGCGCGACGGAGGGCGGGCTACGCTGGGGACCTGGGGGACTCACTCTTGGGCAGGGAGCCCTCGTCGTCCATCGCGATCGTGTGATAATCCTAGCGTCTTCAACAGGCGGAAACCCGCGCGGGACCTGCCGCGCGTCGGAGTAAGCGTTGCGTGGCCGCTCCCAGGTCCTTGGAGTACAAACGCGTCAGAAGGTCAACAACGAGAGGAATGATTCCCTGCAGCGAAAGGTGTCACAAACGACCCGAGCCAGTGCGTGGCGCAAGCACCGGCGGTGGGGTCTAATCGAACGCGCTCAACGCTCCGCTGCCTCGAGCCTCCCTGATAGCACACGATACAGGCTCGGGCGACAGCGAACCGCATCGATCGAGCATCTGCCGGCGTACCTTCGAAGGTAGACGCCGCCGACGAAAAGCTAATCTCTCGCGGCAACCCCTCGGCACCCGTCGATTGCTCAACGCTCTACTCGACCACCACGATGGCGGGAGGCCATGATCTCGGCACCATCAGTGGTGTCCTGGTACCCACGTGCGAGAATATGTGGGGCGTGCTCATATTCCTTCGCTTCTTCTTCGTCGTCGGCCACGCGGGAGTCTGGCAGTCGCTACTCATCGTCTTCGTCTCGTTTATGAGTTCCTTCTTCACGACCATGAGCCTGTCTGCCATGGCGACGAACGGACCGGTCGAGGCGGGTGGAGCGTATTTCATCATCTCGCGCGCACTTGGGCATAAGCTCGGCGGTGCGGTTGGGTGCACGTACTACTTAGGCCTGTCCCTGTTGGCCGTCCTCGAGGTGCTCGGCGCGATTGAGGTCATGCTCTACGTCGAGCCGGGGTTGGCCGCGGGCGTGGGTGTCGAGGGAGCCGTGCGACTGTGGGCGGTTGTCCTGCTCATCGCGCTCGCTGTCATGGTGTGGGGAGGCATGAAGCTGGTTTCGCAGCTCGGCCTTTTTTTCGCGGCGGTCGTGGGCCTCACGTTGACGTCCTACTACGCTGGTCTCATCGCCGCGCCGCTGCCCGGAACTTCGTCGGCCGTGACCGGATTGTCGTCTCAAACGTTGAAAGACAACTGGGATCCGGCCTACACCGACGACGTCACGTTCTCCACTGTGCTGTCCGTCTTCTTTCCGTGCTTCACCGGGATCTTGGGGGGCGCGAACAGGGCGAACGCTCTGAAGGATCCTGCAAGGTCGATCCCCTGGGGCACCCTCGCGGCGATCACGCTGAGCTTTTGCATGTACGCCAGTTACATGATAATGTGGGGCGCGGTCGCGGATAGAGATTACCTCAAGTACGGACCCGCAGGAGTGTCCGTCGCTACCGGCGTTGGGGCGCGGCGCCGCCTTCTCGGGGGAGGCGGTGGTGAGGCCATGTCTGTGGTGTCTGAGATTGCTTGGCCTTGGGCGCTTCCGACGCAAATCGGCATCATCATCGCTTCGCTGTCTCAGGCGTTGCAGTGCCTTATATCGGCACCGAGAATTTTGAATGCCATCGCCGCCGACGGCACCGTGCCGTTTTTGAACGTCGCGCGCACGTTGAACGACAAGGGCGAGCCTGCTATTGCGCTGGCCATCACCACTGGGCTATGCCTTGTCGCGTCCATGATCGGCTCATTGGATCTGGTGGCACCTTTGCTCTCCATTTGCTTCCTCAGCGCTTACGCCGCGCTTAACTTCTCTACCTTCGTCCTCGGTCTGACCCGAGCGCCGTCGTGGCGGCCCACGTGGAGGTTTTTCCATTGGTCCCTTGGCCTTGCCGGGTTTTTGCTTTGCACGACCCTCGCGTTTGTGATCACTTGGTACTTTGCGCTCGTGGCGGTGGCTCTGCTCGCAGGTCTCGTCGCGTACATCGAGTCGAGACAGGTGCAGGTAGACTGGGGCAGCGCACTGGGAGGAATTCGGCTGGACCTGGCGACTTCTGCGATGCTGACTCTGGCACACGAGAGGAAACACTCCAGCAACTGGAGGCCGCAGCTCTTGTGTCTGCCCGGTTGGCCGATGAACCCAGAGCCCGCCCCGCCACCCGAGCGCCTCCTGGAGCGGAAAGTTAGCAAACCCTCAAGCTTTCGTGAAAGGGTCGGCCTTTCGTTCATCGGTGGAGGCATGAAGGTGACCTCGACGCAACCGCCGAAGCAGAGGGTTGACCCTAGGGACTCGCTGCTCAAGCTCGCGACGCAGCTGAAAAAGGGTCGAGGTTTGTGCGTCGTCGCCGAGGTGGAAGAGGGAGATCTCGGTCGTGATCGTGGTCTCTCCACGAGGGTGTCAAACGCCCGCGATAACCTGGAGAGGCGGCTGCAAGATGCGGGCGTCAGGGGTTTCGCGCACGTTGTCGTCGCCGAGAACTTCCGCGCCGGCAAGGCGTTTGCGATCCAGGGTCTCGGTTTCGGCGGGTTGGAGCCCAACACCGTGATGCTCGGCTGGCCACGAAGAAACCACGTTGACTTCAATGAGGAAGAAGACGAAGACAACGACGACCCAGAGCGCGAAGAGGCGGCGAAGATATTGGTTGAAACGGTTTGCGAGTGCACGGCGGCGGAGAAGGCTGTGCTGCTCTGCCTCGGGCTCGACCAGTTTCCTTCGTTGGACGATCGCGTCAGCGGTTTTGTGGACGTATGGTGGGTAGTCCACGACGGCGGTCTTCTCCTGATGATTGCGCATCTGCTTCTCAGGCATAGGACGTGGAGCGGCTGCAAGCTTCGTGTGCATACGGTGCTTCAGTCTGCGCAGGATCCAGCGGCTGTGCGACGTGGCTTACAAAAAGTGCTGAGTGACTTCAGGATCGAAGCCGAGGTGAGCGTCGTCGAGGCTGGCGAAGACGCGGATATGTACGCATACACGCATGATTGGACAATGCGCAAGGAGCAGGCCGAGAAGTACCGAGACGATTTGCTCGCTGCGCAGGGTAGGTTGGGGGTCGATGCTGGCACGCCGGACAGCAGCACGCAGACGAGCGGCACGAGCACGCCTGGGACGGATACTCCTCCGAAAACATCGGCGAGCGGTACAGATTCTCCCGCCCAGCTCGAGAGGACGCCATCCAACCTCGGCAGCTTGGCACGGGCGTTCCCAAGCGAGATCGACATGCTTGTGTTGGCTCACGAAGAGATTGAGGACCCAGTCGCAGCTCAGCTTCGACACCTCCGACGCGACAGCGTCGTCGCCAAGTCCTCATCTGACTCCATGCCGGTACCAGCCGGCCACGCGGCGCTCGCGTCGATCTTCGACATGAGCTCCGTCGCGGATAAACCCACCACTGGCCAGCCAGCGCCCCCCCCGCTTGTGCCTGGTGAACTCAAGAAAACCCCACTCTCACCCATCATCGGGTCGCCTTCGAAACTTACCCCCTCCCTGGAGGGCGCCAAGGCTGGCGATGGCAGGGTGAGCGAGGACGAGGTTCGCATCGATCTGGCGGAAGTCAATCGGCGTCTTTCCGATGCAGACGAACCACCGAAAAAGACGGATAGGAAGTCGTCGATGAAGAGCGGCTCGAAGGTGAAGGAACGCAGAACTTCGGTTTCGTTTTCAACAAGTCCGGATGAAGTGGTGATTCAACCGCAGACGCCGCCGCCGGCTGCAAAGCCTGCGGAGGCTTCCTGGATGGCGCAAGGTCCCGGGGCGCTGAATGCGATCATCCACGAGACATCCAAGGACGCTCAGCTCGTCATCGTGAACCTCCCGGACCCCGACGCGATTGTCATGCAGAATCCATCCGCGTATGCCCGATACACCGAGGCTATCGTGCGTGGCTTGCCCAGGGTGATATTCGTGCATGGCACCGGACGCGAGGTGTACACGAGCGCGGGGTGATGTTTAGAAATTTTCGTTTGAAAAATAAATTCACATTCTCGAGATGCGTACCCCCACGCGGGCGGCGTCCCGGCGCCCCTTCGGGCGCCTACAAATCCTACCGTGGGTCATCGCAGTATCGGCGCTCGCGTGGTCGTTGTCGATGCGCCTGGAGATGGCCTCGTACAACCACGAGTTGGTCGCCAGGCAGGTGGCCATCGTGGAGGGCCGGGATTCAACACTCCTCGGTCACCAACACGACTGCGAGCCTTGCCCGCGGTGTGTCCAGGGGTCGATGGCGTCAGAATTGAAGGCCACAGACGCGACACCCGATCCTCGCGCCGTGACTTTCGTGCTCGTCGCGACGATGAACGCAAACAACGGTCCGAGGGTGGCTGCGCTCTTGGCTTCGGTGCAGAAGTACGTCGAGAAAGGTCGATCTGCCGTGCACACGTTGCTCGCGGTCGTGCCGGATGCAGAGCTGCGATGGTGGGAGCTGGCAGCGTCGGCGCTCGGGGATCAACCCGCCTTTAAGATTGGCGTGCTCGCGGAAAGCGCAGCTCTCCGCTCGGGCGTCGAGGCGTTGAAACGAGCGGCGCCAAAGACGGGCAGGAGGGAGGCAAGGGGGTTGGGCTACAGGATCCAGATGCTGCTGAAACTCGGAGTGGCCGAGCACGTGCCGACCGACTTTTACGTCACGTTCGACTGCGATGTGGTGCTAGCGAGGCCTTTACATCTAGGCGATCTCGTCAGGAAAGACGAGAACGGGGCGCTCAAGGGTGTGACGCAGGGGAGCATGGGTGGACCCCATGCGCATCGTTGGCTGTCTAGCTCGCTTGACTCGTTCTTCGGTACCACCCCGGGTTCGGCGCAGCAGAAGGGAGGCGTCGACGGCGCGCACGACTGCCGCGTCTCCAATTTGATGCACACCGTCGGGGTGACACCGGCGGTGATGTCGAAGCATGGGGCTATCGCTACGCTCAAACGTCTAGAGCGACGCGCAGAGGAGGAAGGGAAACGCGGTTGGGACGAGTACCTTTTCTCGGCGTTGGAGGACGGTTTGGACTGGACAGAGTACGGGCTGTACGCCGCGGGGACGTGCCTCGATGGTTCGTTCAATCGTCATCACGTCGTAGATCCGAAAGTGCGTCTGTATGATGCCGCGCTGCAGGAGGACGGCAGCAAGTTCATGGATCCAAAGGTGATGAACGAAGCCTTTGGGCCTAATCCTTTCGTTGTTGTTCAGTCCATCGGCGGCAGCGACGCTACGTCGGCGGCGGATGCCTTGTACTCCCACCTGGGCAACCCCGCGGTTGAGGCGACTAGATAGATACTGAAACGATAGCTGTTTCGATTTTCGATGCAAACATCATGTTTCTTCATTAATACACAGAGAGCGCTAAAGGGGATCGCTCGACCGGTACAGGATGAGCTGAAATCCGGGCCATAACTTCGGGAGTTCGAACGGGATCCTGTCCTGGTACTGCTTCTTGTGGTCCGCCTTGACCGATTCCAACACCTCTTCTGCCTTCTCCAGCTTGATCATCCGCCCTTCCTTCTCCTTCATGAAGTTGATGCACTTGACAGCTCCCTCTTTGTCCTTCACCCAGGGTCGGTAGTTGTCACACATCCACTGGATGAGCGCCTGCTCCTCGGACAGGGCCTCCCCCGCGTCATCCCCAGCCTTGACGGCTCCGGCGTACCTAGCACGATGACGGCGGGACCTCTTGTGGTGCGCGGCGCGCACAGCGGGCGCCACTGGATTGAGCGCCAGGGTGGCGGACGTCCACATGGTGCGTTGTTATCTGCTCGAAGACTCTCGATCGCCTCTGAAAATGGTGTTGGAAAGACGCCGACGCGCAAGAACCGGCTGTCCGTCGAGGCCTGGATGCCGACGTGACTCGAGGTTGGCTAATGATGGGACGTGTATTACAATTCTAAGCGAAAACAATTGGGCGACGCGCGCGCGGCCCCGAGTTGGCCCCCACGCCGCCCCGCACGTTCCGCGGGCAACAGGCTACAGGTACAAAAAATCTCCCAAAACGATGCTGGACTCGACTCAAAGCGTCGGTTGTCCCGTCTACGAGGTTAGAAAGGAGGGTCGGGTCAGCATTCGATGCAGCAGTACGTTTGTGCGCCTAGATTGACACACGATGCGCAATCAGCGGAGTGCGAAAGGGCCTCGCGTCGCCTGAGGCGCCCAAAGAAACCCTAAACTGTAAGAAGTCTCACCTTGGCCTCCTGCTTCAGGCGCTCGTCGCGGTACTTGAGCAGCCTGTCGAAGTTATCCTGGCCCGCCGCCTTGGGTTTACCCTCGTAAGCGTGGTGAACGAGGTACTGCACGCCACCCATCGCCGTGATGGCGCCGACGATGATGGCGAAGGGAGGGAAGGACTCGTAAGGCATTTTTTCCTACGGTCACGTGTCCAAGCGGAAGGAGTCGGAGGTTCGACCGGTGTGGCTCGCACGACCGTGCGGTTTAAACCCTCAAACGTGCGCGCGGAACGCGGCGCAGCGCTCGTTCGCACTTGCGTTTCTAGCGACACACCGACGACGGTGGTGCCTCTGTTTCTGCCTGGCGAGCCCACCCGCGATTTTTATCCTGGGCGCGCGAACACCCGGGACCGGCAGATCGATCGGCAGACTTTTTTTGGCCAAGTCGAGGGTTCTCCGCCTTCCTCGCGCTGCTCCTCCGTACGACGACGTCGCATCTACGAATATCTAATACAACAACGTGCTAATAAGGAACCGGCGAGCCCGCGCGTGAGCCGCCTCAGGTTCCGTCGTTATCGCCCTCCTCCACGTCGGCGAGCGTGCTCTGTGACAGCGACCGCGGCATCTTGAGCGTCTCGTCCAGGTCCAGCGTCTCGTTGATGTCCATGCTGGGCCGGCTGACGTGCCCAGGCCGGTCGTCGACCACGTCCACCTCGTCGATGACGACGGGCGCGCACCCGGGCCGCGGGTACCGCCGTCGGAGAGCCTCGCGGAATCGCTCGTGCTTCACCCCGGGCTCCCTCGCCGCCGCAAACGCTTCGAGCGCCTGCTCCGCGCTCATCCCCAGCGCCTGTATGAGGTAGCAGCACAGCACGAACCCGGTGCGATTGAAGCCGTAGGCGCAGTGTATGGCTACGTACTCGTCGGGTCTCCTGCTCCAGAACTCCGACGCGACGGCAATCACCTCGTCGGTGCACTCGACGTTTGGAACCGATTTCGCCACGTTCCTGACGTGCACTCGCTCGAGGTCCTGGGGGACGCCGTCGGAGTACAGGCAGTCGTGGTTGCTGAGGTCGATTATGAGCCCAACGTTACGTCCCAGCGCGCGCTGCTCGGCCAGGAACTTGGGCAGGGTGAGGATGTTCGGCAGGGACTCCTCCGCGTCCTTCGCCAAGAGCGTCGGCGAGAGTGGGGTCTTCATCGGGATGAAACGCGACGGCGCGACGGGCTCGCCGTAGCTCGCGTAGTCCCCCCACTTCTGCAGCTTACTGAGCACCGTGGGTACGTTATTCTCCGTCACCGCGGTGTTGAACACGTGACTCGTCGTGGACGTCGACGCGCAAGAGTCGTCTCCCCACGAAGACGCGGGACGCGCTTGAGCTTCTTGGTCGGCAACCTTCCCCGACGCGACGGGTGCCGATGAAGCCCCTGCACCCGCAGCGCGCGGCGCGTGCTCGGGTCCGGACATATCTTCGCGACGACGTGCACTCGAGAACTCCACCGACCGGGCCTCCTGTTCGAGTCGCGAGCGCCGCTCGGTGTGTGGTGGCTTCGCCGTTTGGAGGGAAAAATGTGAGGAGGAGCGAGCGCAAAAGGAATCAACTCGTGAAACGCTGGTTCAAGTCGCCGGTCCCGGGACCGTCCAACCTGTCGACACGCTGCAAAAATCGCATAGGTTGTTTAGTCACGAATCGATCCTCATACTCGAATTAAAACGGTAAATATGATCCACATTGACGTGGTCAGAAAGGAGGGAGGGAAATTTGGGTCTTCGCGTTTTCAATTTCTTCAATACGGCGGACCGTGCTGCCGCGCATCCCTCTTACACAAGCGCGTCGACACAGTAGCTAACATGGGTCGCGTCCGCACCAAGACCGTCAAGAAGGTGCGTGTCCCGCCGTCGGCACCGTAATGTCCCCTCCGGCCGTCGCCCAGCGTCGGTTTTCCGGCGCCTGGGACGGAACAACACGGGAGCTTCCCGCAAAACCCTAGCGTCGATGCCGCAATCTCCCTCTGACGTCGCGTCCCCTCCCTCCGCGATCTTCAGGCGTCCCGCGTCATCGTCGAGAAGTACTACTCTCGCCTGACGCTCGACTTCGACACCAACAAGCGCATCGCCGAGGATGTCGCCATCATCCCCTCCAAGCGCCTTCGCAACAAGATCGCCGGTTTCACCACTGTGAGTATCTCCCCAGGGTTTTTCAGCATCCTTCGCGGAAGGTGGCGTCGGCCGGAGCGTCGCCGAGATCGACACGGCGACGGCGATCGCCTCGATGGCGCGATTCACGTGTGATTAGTCCGTTAGCGCGGTTTTGCGGGCGATTCGTCGCGCCGCGTGGGCTATCCGCGCGCGTTACCGGGAGCCATCGAGCGGCTTTTCTCTGAGTCCCACCATCCAACCTTTCCTGGTTGGGCACCTCGGCCGTAGAGCATTCCGCTGACCTATTTTCCCCTTCTTATCCCTTTCGTACAGCACCTTATGAAGCGTATCCAGCGTGGCCCCGTGCGCGGCATCTCCCTCAAGCTTCAGGAGGAGGAGCGTGAGCGCCGCATGGACTTCGTCCCCGACGAGTCTGCGCTCGCGGTGGAGACCATTGAGGTTGACCGTGACACCATGGACATGCTCAAGTCTCTCAACATGGCTAACCTGCCCGGCGTGACCCTGCAGCAGCGTTCCGGCCGCGGCGGGTTCCAGGGCAAGCGTGAGGGTGGGGGTAACCGCAACTAAGCGCTGTGTTCTCTTATTAGGCGAGAGTAGCACTGAACTCGGTTGGGGTTTATTGTAATGGGACAGTGAAAGGTTCCGTGAGACTGAAGTCGTTGATTGTCGCGTACGTCTATCTACTCTAGTGGGCTCATCATCCGCCGCTGCAACTCGCCGTCCGCGCCTTTGGTCACCTGCGTGACCGCGCAAATCTGTGCGATGTCTTCCTCCCCACTCGTCAGGCTCGCCGTCAGCAAACCCACGTTGTTCAGCCACGATTTCTTCACGTCGCCGAGCGCTATGCCGTCGCTGTGGAACCTCATCGTGTGCGCACCGGCCTCGTAGTTTTTCTTTTCTGTCTCTCCCACCTGCACGAGTTCGGTGCACGCGTCAGTCGAGGGGCACGGGAATCGTTTCCACGAAGCACAACAGGGATGAATGAAGACAGCCGGGGAACATCAGCTGCAATCGGTTGAAACCTCAATGAAGGAAAGGGGCGCGTCACACGGACGTACCTCGACAACGAACTTCATTTCCGTCATATCGACCGTATATTTGACCCTCCAACACGCCCCCTCGACGGGCTCGCTGAGTTTGAAGTCCACCTACGATCGATAAGGTAACGGAGGTTGAGGTCAGAGGGTTGCGGAAAGCTGGACCGGGGCGGATGAGGCCGATAAGCGGTGAGGGCGAGCACGCACCTCCAGGTTAAGCTCCGCCGCCATCGGGGCGGGGTTCGGGCTAATGTCTAGCCTCGTCACGTCTACTCCGGCCACCATGTTGTTTCTGGTCAGTCTGACATCAACCGCCCAGTGTGCCCTGCGCCAGACAAACTGAGGAAAATTGCCCACTCGGCACCTACAAGTACAAGCTAATCCATTAATTTCGCTTTCCTCGTCAGGCTCCACCGTGGGGTTGTTTCCTCACACAGCATCCGCGCGTGACCACACGACGACGCGACTGGCGTCGTCGAGATCTCGTGTTTGTCGTCCGTCCGGTCGTCGATTCCTACGAAGTGCACTCGGCACAACCACGGACAGCAGCAACCATCGTCAAATCGTGCACGGTGCATTCCCGGTAGAATTGTCACGATGGGGCGCCTCGATACTCTCCTGGCGCTCAACTCCGCGCACGAGGCGAGCGGGTGGCGGCACATCGACGCGCGCGATGTTGTTCGTGCACTGACCAAAGCGTGCGGGATCTCCCCGGGCTTCGGTCTCCCTCGAGAGGTCCGGGGCTCGGTGCTTCTCCGAGCCCTGGCGTCGTGCAAATTAATTCCCAGCGACGCGCCTCGCGCGGTGCTCATCTCCGCGCTCGTAGTCGAGGCAAACGTGCCCGTTCCGACCGGCGACGCGCCCATCGTTACTGAACGTGCGGTCTTCAGCACGAACAGGCTCGTCAGTGCCGTGTGTTTGCTGTGCGGCGGGTCCGTGGACGACAAGATCGGGCTTTGCTTCGCCGCGTGCGATGTGGACGCGATCAAGCGCCTGAGCCAGCACCAGGCGAAGGGTTTCTTCGCCGAGGATGCCGTCGCTGTGGCTTACGCGGCGGCCTACGACGTCATCGGAGATAGTGCTGACCTGCAGTGGGCGATTGCGGTATGGGAGCGCAAGCTGAGGAGGTTCTTTGGCGGCAGGCCGGGGCTTCAGTCGCGGGGCGACGTCGCGATGAACGAGGAGGAGTTCAAGCGTCTCGCGTCCCAGGCGCTCGATTCCATGAGCCGCGAGGCTGTCGAGGAGGCTGTCAAGGATAAGGACCTACTGGACGATGAGGTTTTCGAGGATGCTCCGGAGCAGTTCCAGTCGAGCCATAGGAGAGAGCCATCGATTGTTGAATCTCTGGCTATGCTTCTCAAGGGTGGCGAGCACAGCCGCCAGCCGTCAAAGGACGAGGAAGTGGACGCGGCGAACAGGGGCGACCGCCACAGGAGAAACAATAGCTCGATCAGCGCAAACAGCGGCGAGACTCCGGGCCTCCTGAACCTCCTGAACAACCTGAACAGCGGCATTAAGGCTCAGCACGAGCGGCGGCGGACCGGCTCGTGGGATGACTCGGACATCCACGCGAGGCATGCCCGTAAGCCTTCCGATGGAGCCGGCGGTTCGCCGCTTCGAATCGCGTCCCCGCAGCCCGGGGGAAGCACGGTGAAGTCGCCGGGGGGTAAGCCGAAGAGCGCGTTGCGCAAATCCAGGTCCGCAAACCAGCTCTCTCCGGTTGAGTCTCCAGTTGGTTCAACCGCGTCAAAGCGGTTGGACTACGGAGTCGAGACTGCAGAGGAGGGGAACCGGGAAGATGCCGCGAAGAGAAGCAGCGGCGAGGCTGGGACGAGTGTTGCCAATGAGACCGGCGGTATCGCCAGCAAGCCGCGTCCCCGGCCGCTCAAGGTTGATTTTGACCGGAGCGTCGAGGACAACGGCGGATCCAATCGCGGCGACAAGGGAGAAGGAAAGGGGAAGATGTCCAAGGAAGAGATGAGACGCGCGGAGCTCAAAGCCGCACTCGCCGCCGCGCAGGAAGACACTGAGCTTGCGCTGGAGGGTCAGGAGGACGAGGACAACACTTTCGAGTCGGCGGTGGCGTTTGTGCAGGAGGTCGGCATCCGAATGTTCCTCTACAACATCGTCAAGATGTTGGTGGTCATCGCCGTCATCGCAGCGGACGCGTGCGCGTGCGTGTGGACCATGTTTCACTTTGGCATCGTCATCGGGCTCTCCGTGGTGATGTGTATCAACGTCGCGCTCGCTTTGCTGTTCGGATTCTTCGTCATTCGATTCAACAACCGCACCACCGGGCAGATGCATATGGAGTATGGTCAGCACATGATGAGAGGGTTCACCGATTTGGTCAACAACAACGCCTTGAAGGAGGTCTCGGATTCCCTCACGGCCATGTCTCGCGTCACGGCGAATCAGCCGAACAACGGGCAGTTCAGGGATGACAGCGTCCGGGGAGGAAGGCAGTCCAAGCGCACGTACTCGGACGCGGTTTGATGATACCTCCGAAGGTAATAAATAAATGCCCGTTGAGGCAGTAACATTACACACAGTTTGCACTACTCCTTATCGTCCCTGATCGATGAGCTCGCGGGTCTTGACCATGTTCGCGGTCACCACCTCCATTCGGGACGCGGGCAGAGGTGCGATCCCGTTCGCGTTAAAGTGTCCGCTGACCTGGTTGACGGCGTTGTAAAATGCCCTGCCGGAGGCGGTCTTTGCCGACCCGCCCGGAGCGTACTTCCCTGCCCACACGTTGCTGTCCTTTTTCAGCTGGCTGATCCGCTTCTCCCGGGTCATGTCGTAGATATCCAGGCCCAGCACCTCCTCCATCTCGCCCACGAGAGCGAGAGTCTCCTTCTGATAGTTGGTGAGGTCCGGGTTGGTCGAGGTCTTGGCGAGTTCGATCTTCCTCGCCGATTTGGCCTCGTAGCCGTCGAGGTTGGACTCGTCGCCTTGGAGGAGGTTCGCCCTGCACTCGGCGCCGTCGGCGGTGGGGTCGCACACGGGGGTCGGGCGCGCGGCATTGGCACGCTGCGCATCGAAGAAGAGCGCGGTGGTGGACGCGAGACCCGCGAGGAGCACCGCGCGGCGCTGGGAGGTGGGGAGCGAGACCGAAACATCATCGGAGGACAAGGCACCGCATCGCACGGCGGAGGCGTTCGCAATCTTCTTCGCCGCGACGGGGCGCGCAACGGTGATGCGAGCAGAGGTGGAGGTAAGAGCAATCATGAAAAGTGTTCGTTGGATTGACGACGACTTGTGCGATGCCTGAGGTCTGGGGGAGTGCTCATCACATCCCGCACTTTATCATATCCAGGCGACGTGTCGTGCTCTCGCTCGTCGGCGCGCGGCGCTGGTCAGCATCCGTCTGCAGGTTGTCAGGTGTTCAGCAACCGAACAGCGAGTGGTATTCCGTTCGACAAGGCTTCCAGCCCAGCCACAGGGCCGAGCGCCCTCGTTTAGGGTGCAGCGGCAGGGCGGACCGTATCGGGTGGGTGAGGAGCCGGTCAAACCTCGGCCATGGCGCCCGGGGAACGAGTGCGGGCCAGGCGGGAACCTCGCCTCGTGATGGGAGCAAAACTGGTGGGCACGTTCGTGGCTTCGTCCCTGATCGCTGCCTGGGTTACGATGTGTGTGATGAGGGCGATCGTCATACCCGCGGTGGACGCCAAGATGACGTTCTTCCCATCGACCGGCAAGAAAGTACGGCCCGGCCCGGACGTCGAGTTCCTGATGGCTCCGACGCCCGCGCCCGCCGAGAGCGTGCCGTCGTGGAAGGATGACCAAACCGCTCGAGCTCGCGCGGCCGCGGATGTTCGCGCCATGTTCCACCATGCGTACGACAACTACATGACCCACGCTTTTCCACACGACGAGCTGAAACCCCTGAGCCGCACGTGGACCGATTCCCTCGGCGAGCTCGGCAACCTCGACATGAAGCACCTGCCGGAGGACTACGAGGGCGTGGCGCTGACGCTCATCGACGCCACCTCGACGCTCGCCGTGTTGGGCAACAGAACCGAGTTTGCGCGCAACGTGCGATGGATGGAGCGTAACCTGGACTTCGACATCGATGTTAGGGTCAACGCGTTCGAGTGTAACATACGAGTCCTCGCGGGACTGCTCTCGTCGCACGTCATCGCGCTCGGCGACAGGGGACGAGCGGGGGAGGGCGCCGCGAGGAAACGCCCATCATGGTTCGGCAAGGGCAAGGGATCGGGACCTTCGGCGCCTTCGTTCGACGTAGACGGCGGCATGGGACACTCGGTGGGTTCGGCGTTCATGCCGGATTACGAGGGTGGCCTCCTGCCCAAGGCGCTGGATCTGGGTGAGCGGCTGCTCAAGGCTTTTGACACGAAAACCGGGATGCCGTACGCGTGGGTCAACCTCAGGCACGGCGTGCGACCCGGAGAGACCAACGAGACGAACGTGGCGGCGGTGGGCTCTTTCATACTTGAGTTTGGGTTGCTGTCGAGGTTGACCGGCGACAGTCGGTTCGAGCGCGCGGCGCGAGGGGCGATACGTTCGATGTGGTCTATCCGAGGCGACAGGGATCTGCTCGGAAATACGCTGGACGTGCAGCGCGGGACGTGGGTCGTTCGCAGCGGCGGGATCGGCGCGGGATGCGACTCGTTCTTCGAGTACCTCATCAAGGCGTACGTCATGTTCGGGGACGACGAGTACTATCGGATGTTTTCGGACGCGTACGTGGCGGTCATGAGATACTACCACGACGACGGTTGGTACCACGAGGCGCACCTGAACACGGGAGTGGCGACGCACGTGCAGGCCACCAGCCTTCAGGCGTTCTGGCCGGGAATGCAGACCCTCGTCGGGGACTTGGAGGCTGCTCGGGCGACGCATGCTAGATTCGGATCGGTTTGGGACAAATACGGCGTGTTTCCTGAGCGGTTCATGTACCGCGAGAAGCACCTGCATCCCACGGAGAAGCACTATCCCCTCAGGCCGGAACACGCCGAGTCGACTGCGATGCTGTACATGGCCACCAGGGACGACTCATTCAGAACGGTGGGCGCTAGGCTCCACGCGGACATCACGCGGCATACCAGGGTTCCAGGCGGTCACGCGTCCGTGCGTGACGTGTCCACCAAGGCTTTAGAGGACCATCAGCACAGCTTCTTCCTGGCGGAGACGTGCAAGTACCTGTACCTCCTGTTCGACGACTCGTTCATGGATGGGAGAAACTTGGTGTTCTCCACCGAGGGACATCCCTTGCCGGTGCTTGCGTGGCAGAACCAGGAGGATAACGAGGATTCCGGTGATGCGTCGAAGAGTTCGTGGGCGAGTGACGGCAAGAGCAGGTACAACGGTGGCGGTGAGGTGTTTGACGCGGAAGAAGAGGACGTCATCGTGGGCATCATTGAGGCGGCGGCGGCGAGGAGCCGGAGCGTCAGGGACGAGGAGGATCGGACGAAGCGAGCACGCAAGACGTACGGCGGCGGCGGTTACCGCGCGTCATGGAGCGATCCCACGGCGGCGCTCGTGGGTGAGGGATTCAACGGCGCGGGATGGGGCCTGACCAAACGGGTCTGTCCCAACCTGGACGTCATCGGCACGGCTCGGACCATCGGCGCCTGCACACCGGTGGATGCGTCGCGAGCGTCGTCGCTCAGCTCAGCCGCACCTTTGGGCAAAGGCGATAGCGTCGAGATGGCAAACAGGCTCAGTGGACTGCAATCGCGGCTGGAGCGTCTGAAAGAGGCGATGGCGGCGGCGATGGAAGACAAGGCAAACAAGGGGACCCCTGATCGGCTTCAGGAGATGATGGCGACCTTTCTGCAGAGCGAGGCTACGCGGGTCGACGAGGCGGTCGAGGGAAAGAGGGTCAAGAAGAAGGTGTACCCGACGGCAGGTGGGAGTGCGCCGAAATCATCGCCCGTGCGTGGTCCGCCCGTTCGAAGGGCGAACGTCAAGGGAGAGGACAGCGACTGCCACGTCCTGGACCTGAAGGAGTCCCACCGCTGCGTCGACGACGGCGACTGCGGCGTTGATGCTCAGACGTGTTCGCCTCGGAAGTGCTCCGAGCACAAATTCTGCTTTACAGCACCTTAGTCGATGTGATTATACTCGATATTCGTAGTACGTAAGAGCTATATAACACGTATCGTGACGTCACCGGCCCTCCAGCTCCCGGAACTTCCTCTCCAGCGGGTCGTCCAGCTCGAGTTCGGTCACAGAAGGCGCCATCGCGTCCTGGAACTTGGCCGCCGCCTCCCTCGCGTTGAGCTCCGCCGCGTTGGCCATGTTCTCCTTTAAAACGCTTTCCAGCTTCTTTGCCTGCGACGCCAGGGATTCCACGCTCTGTTCTACCCTCTGCACTCTCCCTTTGGCCTCGGCGGCTCGTCGCTTGGCATCCTCCATCTTCGCTTCCACGCGCTTCCGCTCGGTGAGATGTTTCCTGGCGGTGTCGTCGTCTCCGGACTGAACCGCGGCGGATGCCATGTTGTAAAGTTCGTTCGCCTCCGCTTCGAGGCTCAGTGCATCCTCGAGCTCAAACTTGAGGGACTCCTTGGCTGTCTTCAAGGCATCCTCCGCGTTGGCCAGCGACTGCGCCACCTCCGTGACCATCTGGACCATCTCTTTGCTAATGCCCTGCTTGCGGAGCGCCTCGTCTTCCATGCGCGCAGCCTTCTTACCCGCGCCGAAGTTTGCGCCCATGTTCCCGCCGATGATCGCCCCGAATGGACCGAGCAGGAGGCCGCCGAGCACCGCTCCACCCACGGCACCGCTGAGGTTCTCGTCAACCTTTGGAACCTTCTTCTTCCTATCGCCAAAACCCATGGCCAAGACGCGGCATGGTCCGCGCGCCGGCGCGGGGCGAACGAGCCTGGTCGCGGTCGTCGCGCGAGCGCCGGAGGTCACACGTCGACCCGTGACGAACGCGGAGGTCGCGGTCGTGAGCGTCGACATCGTCGGTTGCTGGCTGGCTAGGGGAAAGCGCGTTGGTCGTGGTTCGGAAAGTGGGAGCCCCAGAGCTCCGCGGGCGGGTTTGAGAGGCAAT
>Ga0181571_10001198_pt1 | contig 18488 bp, 18 predicted proteins | sample 101ome_17_FD_132440 | JGI IMG/M metagenome (GOLD analysis project Ga0181571, IMG submission 132440) | Coastal salt marsh microbial communities from the Groves Creek Marsh, Skidaway Island, Georgia - 101407AT metaG (megahit assembly) | ecosystem: Environmental > Aquatic > Marine > Intertidal... | reverse complement strand
TACACTAACAGTGAAGTTTGACGGTGTCGCTGAGATCGAAGATCTTCGCGTGGTTGAAGGAGAAAACAGTGCAGGTGAAAAAGCGAATATCGTGATTTCACGGACAGCTGAAATGAAGTTAATTGAGCCTAAAACGAAAGCTGTATTAAGTGTAAATAACATTCCTTACGGTTCACAGTTGTTCATCAAAAATAGTGACAAGGTGAAGAAGGGTGATGTGATCTGTCAATGGGATCCATACAACGGTGTTATCATTTCAGAATTCACCGGTAAGATTGCTTATGAAAATATTGAGCAAGGGGTGACCTACCAAGTTGAGATCGACGAACAAACTGGATTCCAAGAGAAGGTAATCTCTGAGTCTAGAAACAAAAAACTTATCCCAACATTATTGGTGTTAGATAAGAAAGGAAACACAATTCGTTCGTACAACCTTCCTGTAGGCTCGCACCTTATCGTCAATGAGAACGAAGAGATCAAAGAAGGAAAAATCTTAGTTAAGATTCCGCGTAAGTCAGCTAAGGCTGGTGATATTACAGGGGGTCTTCCTAGAGTTACCGAGCTTTTCGAAGCACGTAACCCTTCAAATCCTGCTATCGTTTCTGAGATCGACGGTGTGGTTTCATTCGGTAAGATCAAACGTGGTAACAGAGAGATTGTTGTTGAGTCGAAGTTAGGTGATGTTCGCAAGTATCTTGTGAAACTCTCAAACCAGATTTTGGTTCAAGAGAACGATTACGTGAAAGCAGGTATGCCGCTTTCTGACGGTTCGATCACTCCAGACGATATCCTTTCAATCAAAGGACCATCGGCTGTTCAGCAATACCTAGTAAATGAAATCCAAGAGGTGTATCGTTTACAAGGGGTGAAGATCAACGATAAGCACTTTGAAGTGGTAGTACGTCAAATGATGCGTAAGGTACAGATTCAAGATGCTGGAGATACACTATTCCTTGAAGATCAATTGGTTCACAAGGATGACTTCATCCGTGAGAACGATGCTATCTTCGGAATGAAGGTAGTTGAGGATGCAGGTGAATCTGAGAATCTTAAGCCAGGTCAAATCATTTCTGCACGCGAGTTAAGAGATGAGAATTCGTTGCTTAAGCGTCAAGATAAGGTATTGGTTTCTGCGCGTGATGCGGTTGCTGCTACAGCAACTCCAATCCTTCAGGGTATTACTAGAGCTTCGCTTCAAACGAAGTCGTTTATTTCAGCAGCTTCATTCCAAGAAACCACTAAAGTGTTGAATGAGGCAGCGGTAAGCGGTAAGGTCGATTCTCTTGAAGGTCTTAAAGAAAACGTGATTGTGGGTCATAAGATTCCTGCTGGAACAGGATTGCGTGAGTACGATCATATTATCGTAGGATCTAAGGATGAGTTTGAGGCCAAAGTGCCATCACTCGTTGATGAAGATGCCCTTAAGGCCTAAGAATTATTTAAAATGGACGCTAAAGAGCAGTCATTAAATATTGAGATTGATGAAAAAACCGCCGAGGGAGTGTATTCAAACTTGGCGGTTATCAATCACTCTGCTTCAGAATTCGTACTCGACTTCATCAGTGTAATGCCTGGCACACCAAAGGCAAAAGTCAAGAGTAGAATTGTACTCACTCCTGAGCATGCCAAGCGTTTTGTAAAAGCCCTAGAAGAAAATATCGCGGGCTTTGAGAAGCACAACGGTACGATCAAAGAGCAACAAGCTCAGAACCTTCCGATTAATTTTGGTCCAGTAGGCGAAGCCTAGAGGTATTACTCTACTATTTCTGAAGTAAATCTGAATACTATCGAAGGGTATTTCTGCTGCGCCATTTGCAGTGAAAATTGTGAATCAGCTAGAAACACAAGTTGATCGGTTTTATCTTTTGCTAAAAACTTCTGCTTTACCCGTTTGAATTCGCTGAGTTCATCCGCTTTTGCCTTAGATTCATCAATCCAACACGCCTTGTAAGCGGCAAAATTTTCATAAGAACATTTGGCACCGTATTCGTGCTCTAAGCGGTACTGAATGACCTCATATTGAAGTGCTCCAACCGTTCCTATTATTTTTCGGCCGTTGATCTCAAGGGTAAATAATTGGGCTACCCCTTCATCCATCAGTTGATCTATTCCTTTGAACAGCTGCTTTGCTTTCATCGGATCGGCATTGTTGATGTATCTAAAATGTTCTGGTGAGAAGCTAGGAATACCTTTGTAGTGCAATTGCTCGCCTTCAGTCAGGGTGTCTCCAATCTTAAAGTTTCCAGTGTCATGAAGTCCAACAATATCTCCTGGATAAGAGGTGTCAACGATTTCTTTCTTCTCGGCAAAAAAGGCATTTGGGCTCGAGAATTTTAGTTTTTTCTGCATTCGGACATGCAAATAGGGTTTGTTGCGCTCAAAGGTTCCTGATACAATCTTCACGAAGGCCAGGCGATCGCGATGCTTTGGATCCATATTGGCATGGATTTTAAATACAAATCCGCTGAAATTAGATTCAGAGGGCTCTACATCACGTTCTTCAGCACGTTTGGGTCTCGGAGGAGGCGCGATTTGCACAAAGCAATCGAGTAGCTCTCTAACCCCAAAGTTGGTCAGCGCTGAACCAAAGAGTACAGGTTGCATTTCACCATTTAAATAGGCTTCGCGTGAAAATGGCGGATAAACTCCCTCTACCAATTCTAGGTTTTCGCGCAAGGTATTGGCGGCAGAGGCTCCGACCAAGGTATCTAGATTGGGGTCATTTACGTCTTGTATGCCGATGGTTTCACCCTTGTGCTGCTTACTTTGAGAGGTAAAAAGATTGACGTTCTTCTCAAAGATGTTGTAGATCCCTTTAAAATCATATCCCATACCAATGGGAAAACTCAAGGGCGTTACCTTTAAATTGAGCTTCTGTTCTACTTCGTCCAAGAGATCAAAAGCATCTTTTCCTTCGCGGTCGAGTTTATTGACGAACACAATCATTGGGATGTTTCGCATTCGGCAAACCTCAACGAGTTTTTCGGTTTGCTCTTCGACTCCTTTCGCCACGTCGATCACTACGATTACACTATCTACCGCTGTTAGGGTTCTAAAGGTATCCTCGGCGAAGTCTTTATGTCCTGGAGTATCAAGGATATTGATCTTGGTACCGTTGTAGGTAAAGGCTAGAACTGAAGTGGCCACAGAGATTCCTCTCTGTCTTTCGATCTCCATGAAATCACTGGTGGCAGACTTTTTAATCTTATTACTCTTTACGGCCCCTGCCTCTTGAATAGCCCCTCCGTAGAGAAGTAATTTTTCGGTAAGTGTCGTTTTACCCGCATCGGGGTGAGAGATAATGCCAAACGTTCTTCTTTTCTTAATTTCTTCGGTAAATGACATAGATCGAGTCGCGCTAATGTGCTGCAAAAATAGCGCTATTATCGTATCTCTCTCAATTGAGGTATCTTTGATGAAGAAGTGGTTTTACTTCGATTGAAATACGCTATGCAAGAAGAAAAGGTCATTTTAGTAAATGAAAAGGATGAGGCTATTGGCCTTATGCCTAAAATGGAGGCTCACGAAAAAGCATTATTGCATCGGGCTTTCTCGGTGTTCATTCTTAACGATAAAAATGAAGTAATGCTTCAGAAACGGGCGGCTCACAAGTATCATTCTCCTTCATTGTGGACCAATACCTGCTGTAGCCATCAACGTGACGGTGAGGACTCTATTCAGGCGGGGGAGCGAAGATTGAAAGAAGAGATGGGTTTTTCGGTTCCACTTAAAGAGTTGTTCAGTTTCATTTACAAAGCGCCCTTTGATAACGGTTTAACCGAGCACGAATTGGATCACGTCTTAATAGGCCACTACAACGATGCTCCAGAAATCAATCCGGACGAAGTATCGGATTATTGCTATAAACCATTAGAAGCGATAAAGGAGGATATCGCAGTCCATCCAGAAGCTTACACGGTATGGTTTAAGATTATCTTTGAGAAATTCTACGAACATTTAAAAAAAGAGATTTATGCGGGTTAAAGTGAGTAGAAAGGCGCATTTTAATGCCGCCCATCGATTGTATCGACCTGATTGGTCGGCAGCGCAAAATAAAGAGGTGTTTGGCCTGTGTAATAATCCGAATTACCACGGACACAATTACGAACTCATTGTCAGTGTTACGGGAGAGATAGATCCTGTAACGGGTTATGTTATGGACATGAAAGTCCTTAAAGATCTCATCAAGTCTGAGGTAGAAGAGGCCTTTGATCACAAGAATCTCAATGTTGAAGTTCCTGAATTCAAGACATTAAATCCAACGGCTGAAAATATTGCAGTAGTCATTTACGATAAGCTAAAACCTCACTTGGACACTTCCATGGAGCTAGAGGTGGTACTCTACGAAACGCCTAGAAATTACGTTACCTATAGCGGATAAAAATGCAGCCCTACCCACTCGTTTTTACTCCCATCTATAAGGAGCGCTTATGGGGAGGACAAGGACTTCGGATCTTTTTAAAGAAAGCTATACCTGACGGCTATATAGGCGAGAGTTGGGAACTCTCAGGGGTCGAAGGATCTGTATCTGTGGTATCGAACGGTTTGTATCAAGGGGTGAGCCTCAATCAAATGATTCAAGAATTTGGAGCTGAACTGTTGGGTCAACCTACCATCGATCGTTTCGGCCGGGCTTTTCCAATCTTAATTAAGTTTTTGGACGCAAGGCTTGACTTGTCTATACAGGTACATCCGTCTGATAAATTGGCCCGTGAACGTCACCAAAGTTTCGGCAAAAATGAGATGTGGTACATTCTTCATGCAGCATCAAATGCCAAGTTGATAGTGGGCTTTAAGCAGGGTGTAGATCAAGAAAACTACCTTAAGGCTTTAGAGGAGAAGCGTCTAACCAACATCTTGGAGTATCACCAGGTGAAACCCAATGATGCGTTCCTTATCGAAACGGGTACCATTCATGCTATTGGTGCCGGTATTGTGCTTGCGGAAATTCAACAAACAAGTGATGTTACTTATCGTGTTTACGATTTTGATCGAACCGATGCGGCTGGAAATAAAAGAGAGTTACATACCGAATTGGCGAAGGATGCACTCAATTATGGCCATAAAACTTCGTACAAGTTAACTCCTAAATCTACTAAGGAGTCAGAGCAATCTGCACTCTCAACTCTTGCTCAAACACCCTATTTCAGTACAAACGAGCTCTGCCTTGAGGCTAATTTTACGCGTGATTTAGCTGCATCCGACCATTTCTTAATCTATATAGTCGTAGAGGGTCAAGCTGAATTTAAAACTGCTGAACTCCCTGATTTCTCGGTAGATGCACCTATCGGAACAACGGTACTGATTCCTGCTTGTTGTAAAAAATTACGAATACATACAAATTCTTGTAGGCTCTTAGAGGTTTTTGTTTAAATTAATAGGACAGAAATCAAACATTATGGCAAGTATTAAGCTGCTCAAAAAAGAAATTAACTATGTTTTGGGCGACCTCATCGAACAAGTTTACCACTGGGAGGCCAGTTCGAAAAAACTAAATTCAGAAGAGGGAACGAAGCTGATAGACAAATGTATTCAGGTCTATGACGAGCTTATTGAACTCGTAAATGATAAAGAAGTCGCTGCGAAGAAAGAGCACTTTACTAAAATCAAGACCTATCTCAGCGAGAAAACTGAAAGTATTCAAAAAGAAATCGAATCGCTATCGAGTTAGTCTTTTAATTGGTCTGCTAGCTGTTTACCGTAAGTTGAAACTTTAATTTCTTCGGTAAGTAGGTTGTAAATAGAATCTTTCCACTTTTCTTGTAAGAAATCTCCTTGCTCGACAATCACAAAGGGCGTTAGATAGCTGTTTGGGTTGGCCAAGCCATAGTTTACCAGGTACTGGTATCTTCTGAGCTCATTTTTTCTTGCGATGGTTACCAAAGAATCTTGCGCTACAGGATTTAAATACTCAGCTTCTTGAGATAGTTGATACAATTCAAGTGATTTGGTGTCAAAATCACTGAGCATTTTACTTATACGTTCAAATTCTTCATGATGAGACCCTGAAACAATTTGGGCGTCTTTCTCAAAGTTTTCTCTAGTGGTCACAATGGTAGTAAGTCCTGGATCGGCAAATACGTTAATGCGATCGTTGAATGGGTTGTTGTCTTCTTTATCTAATCTGACAATTAAGAATTCTGGATGCTCGATATTCATTTGAAGCCTGTGCTTCTCTTCACTGGTCACACGTACCGTATCTAAGACAACCAGGGTGCTGTCTTGTACTTGTTCAAGGAAAAGCTTGCCTTTCTTTAAGCCAGCGATAGTTATCTCAATACTGCTATTTGTGGTCGGAGTCGAGGTACACGAAATAAGAAGTGTTCCAATAATGCTCAATACGATCAGAAGAGTACGCGTCATGGTGCTGAAATTTGGCTAAAAATAACTATAAACTTATTGCTTGCATTAAAATGGCACATAAATAAGCGCCTATGGTGCCAACGACATATCCTAGTACAGCCAAAAGTATCCCTACAGATGATAGTGCTGGATGAAACTCAGATGCGATAATGGGTGCAGAGGCTGCTCCGCCTACGTTTGCTTGACTCCCTACCGCTAAAAAGAAGAGGGGTGCTTTTATAACCTTAGCTACGACAATTAGAAGTAAGGCGTGAAAACTGATCCATATCAGTCCTATTGCAAACAGCTCAGGATGACTCAAGGCGTCGACTAGATTCATTTGCATGCCTATAGTGGCCACAAGTATATAGATGAATATACTCCCAAGTTTACTGGCTCCGGCCCCTTCGTATTTCTTCATTTTTGTGAAAGAAGCTCCGATTCCAATTGCTGTTGCGACGACTACCATCCATAAAAATTCTGAGGTCAATGAGGTGAATACGTTATCGGGATGTTCTAGTTGAGGAAAGGTGAAAAGCAGTGATTTAACGATTCTTGGGGCTAAGAAATGGGCTAATCCTACTCCAGCAAAGGCAATGGCAAAAATTCCCATGAAATCAAAGGTACTTGTGACTCTAGAGTGCTCGTTCTGGTAGTGTTCCACTTTTGCTTGTAAGGTATCTATAGCTTTTGTGTCTGCCTTTAACCATCGGTCAATCTCCTTCTTTTTTGAGGTGCTCATCATGAGAATGGCTAACCAAATATTAGCCACGATAATATCTACCAGAACCATTGAGCCATAGAGGCTTCTCTCGTACCCGAAAACCTCTAACATGGTGGCTTGATTGGCACCTCCTCCAATCCAGCTACCAGCAATTGTGGCAAGGCCTCTCCAAAGTTCTTGTGAGCCTTCAAGTCCGAGGAGTGACGGGTCTATGAGTGAAACCAAGAAGAGCGCTAATGGTCCTCCTAAAACAATGCCAAGAGTAGCGGTAATGAATAAAATGAGTGCCTTCGGCCCTAAAGCCAAAATGGCTTTAAGGTCTATGCTTAGGGTCATCAGAATCAAGGCAGCCGGCAAGAGATAACGACTGGCTATGGTGTATAGATTTGAATCTGTGGTATCGATAACTCCAGTGCTAACCAGTAAGGAAGGAATGAGATAGCAAAGCAGTACGGCAGGGACTATACTGTAAAAGCGTTTGAACGTATGGAGTTGACGTGTGTAAAAGATAAGCCCTAGAACGAGGGCTAATGTTCCGAATACCACGGCATCAGATACGAGCATAGTCTAGATGTTTAGCCAGTAAGTTAGCTTTAAATTAACAGACCGTCCTCGAGGTCCCCAAGTAGTGGTAAAATAGTTGTCGTTATAGACTAAGAAAAGATCTGATAAAGGGGCAAACCGCCATTGCAACCTTGAATTGATTCCTAGATTGTCACGTTGATTACTGTATTGAATTAAGGTAGACCAGAATAGATTTCGATTAAAGGTGTATTGTATGCGGGGGCTTAAGAGAAGAATATTGGCCATACCGTAGTCTCCGGGTAAAGCAATATGATCAAAGTTAGAATTGAAGCCTAAGTTTACTTTTGGTTGAATACGCAAGGTGAATCGATTTTCAAAAGAATAGCGATTTCCATTAAAGAACTCACCTAGGTCTAGTTGTGTATTAAAGGAGAACAACTTTTGAGGATTGGATTGGTACTGAATACGCACAGCTCCGTAAGTGTATTCCGTTTGTGCTTCAAGAGGCTTATCTTCATCTGTTCGAGTAGGACCAAACTCATCTGTCAAAAAGGTGTAGCGATGATTGTATGAAAACTCAATTTGAGAAAGGTTCTTTAAACGTCCCTCATAACCGAAATTTCGAAAAACATCTGTCTGCTGGTAGTCACGACTCATGACATAGGTTTGGCTGTGGAAGGAGTCAAAAACATGGGTATTGAAAGCTCCTTTTTGTGGCCAAATGCTATATCCTAACCTTCCCGCAACCCTAAAAATATCGTTACGAGGAATGAATCCTAGATCAGAAACGAATTCTTTATCGATAGCACTAAAATCTAAAAAGCCGTTCCAGGTTCGTGTATTGTATCGAAGCGTCGTTCCCCAAGAGGTATTTCCTTGGGTATCGTTGGGTGAAAGCGACTTGTGCAGATAGAACTTTCCGGTATAGGTGTTGTTTGATGAGGCTAAGTTGTAATCGAGTCCAAGAACGCGATTGTACTTTAGGGGACCGTCCTCTCCAAGCTCGTCTTCTGCAGTATTGTGTTGACGATTAATAATGAATCCACCGAAATTAGATCGCGAAAATACTTTTTGCTGGAACGCGATCATTCCATGGTTAGTTGCAGGAATTCCGTTTTCTAGATCTGCTTCGGTTTGCACGTTGAGTACCCCCAATCGAAACTTGTCCCCAATTTTACCTGATAAACGCGCTCCTGCTATAATGGGGTTCTCAATGGTGTTGCCATCCTTATCGCTTGCGATACCAATACGTCTCGAAAAGAAGGGGTTTGCGTTTCTTCCGCTTCCGAAACCGCCAAACAGGTCGTTGTTATCTAAGAAAAATTGCCTGCGTTCTGGAAGTGATACCTCAAAACGCGTAAGGTTGGTGATGAAATTATCTACTTCAACTTGTGAAAAATCTGGATTTAGGGTAAGATCCAAATTCATTCCTTTTCCTACGGGTACTTTAAAGTCTCCTCCAATGGAATTAAAAGAACTCAGGTCTGTGCCATTTTCAAAATCTTTACTCGCGCCTGCCGCAACAAAAGGGATGAGGGCGATTGACGTACTTGAATTCCCCAAAGGTTTTTCGAATTCCAAAATACCGGTAAAGGCAAGATTGGCGATTAGCTGATTTTGAGGGACTCGAGACCAGATTGTTCTTTCGTTGGTTTGCGTATCAAAACGATAGCTGTTGATGCTCCAATGGGTGCTTCCGTCTTGAAACTTCAATGAGTTCATAGGAATAGCAAATTCTGCACTGTAGTAGCCATCCCCTACATGGGCTTCTCCCCACCATTTAACGTCCCATGATGTACTAAAATCTCTGCTGTCAGATCCGCCGTTGGCAATAAGACCTTCTCGCATAACACCGAAAGGATTGATGCCGAATAAAAAAGCATTTACCCCGTCGTTAAAGGTGTCAATAGATATACTGATATTGTCACTACCGGTTGCACGATAATCGCGTTGTAAAGAGTTGGTTACAAATTCGTTGGTTTCCGTTTGCGCAACAAATCCTATATAGAGAAAATCGTTATTGTAAAGAATTCGAAAGGATGAATCTTTAGTGGCAGGGAGCGTATCTGTTGGAAAATTTTGAACAAAATTAGACTGCACCTCTGCACGATTCCATTGGGGTTCAAGCAATTTTCCGTCTATTTCAAAGGGCTCTTCTGTAAATAAGGCCTTTATGTTTCTGCGCTCTTGGGCATATACTCCACTGACGGTAATCACGATCAGCGATAGTAAAAAGAATTTCTTTTTCATCATGAATAGCCTCAAAAATACGCGTTTTGATGTACCGACATGTTAAAATTGTCCATTGTTCCAAACTTTCCTGTGGCGAATCTGAATGAAGCCTATTGTTCTTTTAACTTTACCTCATTAAATCCTTTTTGCTCATGTTAAGCCTACTCTTAGTACTCATCTCCCTTCCGTCAGAGATAGATTCGAAGGAGATTCCTCTTTTCTCTACAGAACCTTTTGAAATTGTTTTTACCAACGAAGTGGTGTGGGGACAAACAGGTCATCGCGTGGTAGGTCAAATTGCTGAAGCCTTTTTGAGCAAAAAAGCCAAAAGAGAGATTCATCGCTTGTTAGACGGTCACAGCCTTGCTTTTGCCTCTACCATTGCAGATGAAATCAAGTCAGATCGCGCTTATGATTCCTTTGGACCATGGCATTATGTTAACTACGAGATGGGAGGGTATTACGATCCTTCTAAGGCTGACGAAAGAGGGGATATTGTTTACGGAATTCAAAAAAGTATTGAAGTTTTAGAAAGTAAAAGTACGAGTGATGTAGACAAACGCTTTTATCTAAAATTATTGATTCATTTTATCGGTGATTTACATCAACCCCTTCACGTCGGGAGGGCCGAAGATCAAGGAGGGAATCGCATTCAAGTCAGTTGGTTTTCACGCAACTCAAACCTGCACCGAGTATGGGATTCAGATCTGATAGATGGGTATAATATGAGCTATGATGAGCTTGCTCAAGAATTACTTCGTTCAACCACTTCTGCTGAACGTAAGGAGCTTGCCAAAGGTACTTACCTCGATTGGGTTGAAGAATCTCATCAAATTGTCGGGCGCGTCTACGCTTCGGCTTCAAGTGGAGCTCGTTTAGGGTATCGCTACACCTATGATTTTAATCCACTCGTTTTTGAGCAGTTAGCTAAGGGCGGAGTGCGCTTGGCAAAAATTCTAAATGATCTTTTTGACTAGAATCAACGGCGCTTTGAAACCTTGTTCATGCTAATGTGGCGTTGTCTGCTGCATTTAAAGCGATTCACATCTTCTGAACGTTTCTTTAGGTGTTTAGTTGCACGGCCCTGAACACGTTCACGCCACATCCTAAAACTTGAGGCTTTCATCTCGCGTCTCATGAGGTCAATGACTTGTCTCTCGTTAAGTCCAAATTGAAAGGTTATGGCATCGAAAGGGGTGCGATCTTCCCAGGCCATCTCGATGATACGATCAATCTCTGCCTCGGATAGGTTGAGGGTGGGGGATTCTTTCTTCATAGCCCTTCAAAGATATAGCGAAAAGTCAAATTGATTCTAGAAGCTTTTGGCGTTCGGGTTTTGGGCAGCTGATGTTTAAAATCCAATTGACTTCTTCCTCCCATTAAAAAAAGACTACCGTGTTTCAGGTCAATGGACTGCTTAAGCGTCTTATCTGTCTTATGTTTTATGTGAAAACGTCGAGTTGCACCTAAACTTAATGAGGCAATTACCGGGGTTGGCCCCAATTCTGGTTCATCATCTGCATGCCATCCATTACTGTCTTTTTCGTTTCTGTATAAATTGAATAAGCAACTGTTGTAGCGATGACCGGTGAGGTCTTCAATCTCTTTTTTAAGGAGCTTCATTTTTTCTGTAAAGGAGAAGGCCTTAAGTGTTAATCCAGCATAGGTGTATGATCTTTCTTCATCGGCATATAGGGCCGTTAGTCGGGGTTGATCGTAGATTTTTCCGAAAACTTTTACCTGCTCGGATTGCCATTGAACAGTGGAGTTAAAGTGTTCAAACCAGCTATCAGCCTCGGTTTGATTCAGAAAGTCTTCCCAAATCAGCAGTTTCGCCGTACCTATGGATGCATCGATCATTATGTTGAAATAACATTTCTCATTTCATGCCTATAGGCCGAGGGAGACATGCCTGTAAAAGTCCTGAAGAGTCTGGTAAAGTGGGAGACATTTTGAAATCCGGCTTCAAAGGCTATATCGCTAATCGCCATCTCTTTTTCTGCCAAAAGTTTAGAGGCGTGCACAAGTCTGTATTCATTGACAAACTGGGTAAATGTTTTGCTTGTAGTCTTTTTAAAATACCTACAGAATGAGGGTTCTGTCATTCCTGATAGGGAAGAAACGGTTTCAAGCGGTATGGGTTGTTGAAAGTTGTTTTTGACGTAGTTAAAGACCTTGTTGATTCTGTTTTGTTCGCTGACCTCGGTTGAGATGGCAAATCTTTCGGCGTTTAAAATGGTCAGCTCTGTTGAAAGACTCAATTCGTGTAGAATATCAAGTATGCTTAAAAGCCTTTTGAATCCATCAAGCTCATCTAATCCTTCCATGGCTAATCCAACTCTTGACTTTGTGTCTCCATGAAAGGCCAATCCTTGTTCAGCCATGCTAAATAGGGCTTTAAGCTTTTCCATTTCTGGAATGTCAAAGAACCCTTGGCCTAAAAAATCTTCCCTGAACTGAACAAGAGTTTCTTTTCTGTTTCCGGTAGAACGATCTGTAAATCCGCAATGTGGCAAGTTCTTGCCAATCAAAATTAGATCGCCATCATTGAAGTACGACATATGCGTTCCGATCTGTCGTTTTCCTGATCCCCCATTGATGTAGACGAGTTCAATTTCTGGATGGTAATGCCAGCTCTTGTAATGGTTAACATTATACTCGTCAAAGGTTTCAAGTTTGAAGGAGTTTCCGAATACAGGTGTAATAATCTCAAAGGCAAGTTGTTGCATGGAACTTTTTTCTTTTTCACCCTCAGTTTAAGGATACAAAATTAACCTTAAATTGACATTTATTGCCATATCAATACTAAAATAAGGTTAAAATAGTGCATAAATCTGACAACCTAAGAAAAGTAACGCGATTAAAGAGGGGGGTATATTTGCAGTATCAATTATCAATCAAAAAACGAACTGTCAAAAACACTGTTATGAAAAAGTCTTTATTTACTTTCCTTTTAGTTGCTGTTGCAACTGTTTCTTTCGCAAATGTTTCTTTAGTGAAGTCTACGGGAATCTTTGAAAACGTACTTACTGAAGACCCAACTTTTGTTAGAAAGGGTGAAAAACTAGTAATCAGTTTTTTAAATGCTGATTTAGAGCCGGTTGAAATCCGTATCACTGATTCAAAAAACAACCTCGTTTTCGCTCAAGAATTCGAAGGAGAATTCATCGTTCAAAGAGCATTCGACTTTTCGAAGGCACAACGCGATGACTATAAGGTAGTTGTAGCTTACAAATCAATCGCGGTTGGTCAAATTGTTGAGGTACAATAGTTTAGTTAATTGTTAAGGTAAAAAAAGCCCCTCATTCGAGGGGCTTTTTTTATGGATCAATTTATTTGATCATTTCTACGCTTCTAGATATAAAGTCTGAAAGCTCTTTTCCTTTTAGAACACCTTTCGATAGGCGCGCTAGGTCAACCCCTTGTTGAATAAGGCGTTTGCGCTTTTTCTCTGTTTTTGCTTCGAAGATCTCGCTGATCAGTGAGTGATTGGTATTCACTACAAGGTTAAACATGTCAGGCATTGAACCCATTCCCATAATACCACCTGAACCGGTTTGTTGCATGTCTTTCATTCTTCGCATGAATTCTGGCTCAGTGAGCATAAATGGGAGGGCGTCACTACTCAGACCTTCTGCTTGCACCGTGTATCCGAAGGGTTTAACCGTATCTTCTACTAGGGTCTTGAGCTCTTCTTGTTGTTTTTCATCTAGCTTTGATAGGTTGGCTTCTTCTTTCTTGATCAGGTTTTCTACGGCATCAGCGTCTACACGAGCAAATTGAACTTCCTTCAGTTCACTCTCGAGTTTCTGAATAAGGTGGGGCGCAATCGGTGAATCGAGAAGCAATACCGTGTATCCTTTTTGCTTGGCCTGTTCGATGTATGCGTGCTGCTGATCAGGCTGTGTTGCATAGAGGTAAACGGTCTTGTTGTCCTTGTCCTTATGAAGCTCTTTTACACGTTCTTCAAGTTCTTCATAGGTAAGATATTCTCCGTCCGTAGTTGGGTATAGCGCAAATTTTTGTGCTTTTTCAAAGAATTTATCCTCAGTCAGCATACCGTACTCGATGACGACCTTGATATCGTTCCATTTTTCTTCAAAGTCTTTACGATCTTCTTTGAAAAGACTCTGTAGTTTATCCGCCACCTTGCGGGTGATGTAGGAGGTGATCTTTTTGACCGAGCTATCAGCTTGTAGATAAGATCTCGAAACATTAAGCGGAATATCTGGAGAGTCGATCACCCCTTTGAGCATCGTCAAGAATTCTGGAACAATTCCCTCTACATTGTCCGTAACAAAAACCTGATTTTGATACAGTTGAATGCGATCCTTCTGAATCGACAAGTCGTTGGTAAGTTTTGGAAAGAAGAGTACTCCTGTCAAATTAAACGGAAAATCGACATTGAGGTGAATGTGAAAGAGAGGACTCTCAAATTGCATGGGGTAGAGTTCTCGATAAAAAGCCGTGTAATCTTCTTCTTTAAGGTCCGCTGGGGCTTTGGTCCACGCGGGAGTTGTGTTGTTAATGATGGCGTCTACTTCCTTGGTAGGAGCCGGATCGTCTTCTTTGGCCCCTTCGGGCTTTTCGAGGGTTTCAGTACGTGTGCCGAATTTGATGGGGATCGGCATAAACTTGTTGTATTTCGTCAATAAACCCTGAATAGTAGACTCTTCTAGGTATGAAGCAGCGTCTTCTGAGATGTGCAGAATTATTTCAGTACCTCTTTCCGTTTTATCATGCGCTTCTAAAGAGAATTCTGGTGAGCCGTCGCAAGACCAGTGAACCGCTGGCGCATCTGAATAGCTTTTGGTAATAAGTTCTACTTTATCTGCCACCATGAAGGCTGAATAGAAGCCAAGTCCAAAGTGCCCAATAATCCCTGCATCTTTAGCACTGTCTTTGTATTTGTCAAGAAATTCTTCGGCACCAGAAAATGCAACTTCATTGATGTATTTCTTAACCTCTTCTTCGCTCATCCCAATACCTTGGTCAATCACGTGAAGTGTTTTATTCTCTTTGTTGATTTTCACCTCAATCATAGGATTGCCGTATTCGACTTTTGCTTCGCCAATTCCGGTGAGATGTTTCAGTTTTAGGGTGGCGTCTGTAGCATTCGAGATCAATTCTCTCAAAAAGATTTCTTGATCGCTGTAGAGAAATTTTTTGATCAGTGGAAAGATGTTATCCACCGAAACATTAATTTTTCCTTTTTCCATGGTTTATGTTTTTTGTCAATGAAACCAAAAAGAATACCATCTTCATAGGGGCTGACAACATGACACCTGAATGACAAAAAATAATTTTTAAAAATGTTTAATAATTTTTTTATTTAAATAAACAAAATGTATATTTGAAGTGTTGTGGAAAATTTGCTATGATAAAATTCAAGCAACGATTTTGTTTATTTATTGGTTAGGTTGTTGAAAGCGCCCTCTCATTCTTTGAGAGGGCGCTTTCTATTTAGAGCGATTTCTTCTTGCTTCTCTCAGTAATTAATTGTTTAGATTATAGTAAATTTGTGTAAACAAAATTGCAAATGGCAAAGTCGCAAACATCGTCTAAGAAAGAGCTAAAGAGTGTCATACTCACTGCATATATGGATGCAGTTTTGGAACACGAGGTACACCCGAAATCTGTATATAAGTTTTGCAAGTCTGCTAAGATTGATGAGGCGGCATTCTACGAGCATTTTAACAGTATGTATGCAGTAGCCGCTGCTGTATGGAGCACCTTTCATGAGAACACCCTTACTACCCTTGAAAAGAGCAAGGAGTTTGCAGGGTTTTCGAATCGTGAAAAGGTGTTGACGTATTTGTTTACCTTTTTTGAGAACCTCACCCTTAATCGCTCTTATGTGGCCTTTGTACTTTCAGAAGTTCATTCTAATTGGAAGGAGCTCAAAATGTTGAAGGCACTAAGAACAGATTATAAAGGCTTTATAGAAGGCTTAATCGCTGATGAAAACGAGCTGAATTCAAGTGGTATTTTTAAATACAACAAGCAGTTTTTTGCGGAGGCGGCTTGGGCTCAATTCTTAGTGTTGCTTAAGTTTTATCTGAATGATGATTCTAAGGGCTTTGAAAAAACAGATGTCTTTATTGAAAAGTCGGTCAATACCGTGTTTGATGTTTTTGACAACACTCCACTTGAGAGCGCTTTAGATCTTGGTAAGTTTCTGTTTAAAGAATCTTTTAGCCTTTAGTGAAATCTACCGACCGAATTCCAACCTCAAAGTTGCAGCGTACCTCAAAACTTGTGGGTACGGGCGTCCGCCTGGGGGCTAATTACCTAAAGTATTACGGGCAGTGTCTTGTCGATGATGAACAAAAAGCAAAAGAGCGTTTGAATGAAAACAACGCCGCAGACATTTACGATTCGCTTAAAGATCTTAAGGGAAGCGCTCTAAAGGTCGCTCAAATGTTGAGCATGGAACGCAATATGCTTCCTCAGGCCTATGTCGATCGTTTTTCGTTGTCTCAGTTCTCAGTTCCACCTCTGTCGGCACCCTTGGTTCGCAAGACGTTAAAGCGCTATCTCAACGAAGATCCAGAAGGTTTTTTTGACTCTTTTGAGTATGAGGCCATGAACGCTGCTTCAATCGGTCAGGTTCATCGCGCTACTTCAGACGGAAGAGCTCTTGCGGTGAAGATTCAGTACCCTGGTATCGCTGAAAGTATACAAAGTGATTTGGCATTGGTGAAGCCCATTGCATTGCGCATGTTTAACTTAGGGGCAAAAGAATCTGAGAAATACTTTAAGGAGGTAGAGGCCAAATTACTCGAAGAAACCAATTACATCATTGAATTAAAACAGAGTAAAGAAATCACCCAGGCCTGTGCTCATATTGAAGGGGTTGCTTTTCCTGAGTACGTAGAGGCTTTGTCTTCTGAAAGGGTACTCACCATGACCTATGTAAAAGGAAAGCCTTTAGGAGAATGGGTGAAAACGACATTCGAACAAGAGGTCGGTGATAAGATTGGTCAAGCCTTGTGGGATTTTTACATGTTTCAAATTCACGGATTACGCAAGGTGCATGCTGATCCTCATCCTGGAAACTTTCTTATTGGAGAAAGCAACGAATTAATTGTGATTGATTTCGGATGTATAAAAGAACTCCCAGAGGACTTTTACACACCTTATTTTGAATTGGCTGATCAAGCGACTCAATCTGATGAGTCTTTATTTATAGATAAACTTTACGAGTTAGAAATGCTTGTGCCTTCTGACGGTCCTAAAGAAGTGAAGTACTTCACTAAACTGTACAAAGACCTATTACAACTATTCACTTCCCCTTTTAATAGGGATTCTTTTGATTTTGGTGATCCTACATTTTGGGAGGGTATCGGAAAGATGGCTGCTTTTTTCGCCAATGATGAGCAATTGAGAACGATGAACGCAAATCGCGGTTCTAAACATTTTCTCTATATGAATCGCACTTTTTTTGGTTTATACAACCTGCTTTATGACCTAAAAGCGAAAGTCGATACCAGGGCGTTTGAGCGCTACATGATCGATTAATCGTACCTTTTTTGAATTAAATATTTAGCGATGTATACTTCTTTTATAAACGGACTCGGACACTACGTACCTGAAAATCGTGTTACTAACGATGACTTGTCGCAATGGATGGAGACCAGTGATGAATGGATTCGCGAGCGCACCGGTATAGAGGAGCGCCGTTTTGCGGTAAAGGGAGAAGATACGACGACCTCAATGGGGGTTAAGGCAGCTAAAGTGGCGATTGAACGTTCAACGGTTTCAAAAGACGATATTGATTTTATCATTTTCGCAACCCTGAGTCCTGATTACTACTTTCCAGGACCAGGAGTGTTGGTGCAGCGTGACCTAGAGATAGGCACAGCGGGAGCATTGGATGTGAGAAACCAATGCTCGGGGTTTGTATATGCCCTTTCTGTGGCCGATCAATTCATTCGCAGTGGTATGTATAAAAACATACTCGTTATTGGTTCTGAACTGCATTCCCATGGGCTAGATATGACCACGAGAGGAAGATCGGTATCGGTTATTTTCGGAGACGGTGCGGGCGCAGCGGTGGTATCGAGAAGTGATAGCGATCAAAGCCAGATATTATCTTCACACTTGCACTCCGAAGGGCAACATGCAGAAGAATTGGCCCTTATTGCCCCAGGAATGGGTAAGCGATGGGTATCGGATATTCTAGCGGATAACGACCCTAACGATGTTTCGTATTTGCCTTATATGAATGGCCAATTCGTATTTAAGCACGCGGTTGTTCGTTTTGCTGAAGTCATTCATGAAGGGCTTTCTCACAATGGCTTGTCTACCGAAGATATAGACATGTTGATTCCTCATCAGGCGAATCTACGTATCGCTCAATTCATTCAAAAGAAATTCAAGTTGAGCGACGATCAGGTGCACAACAACATTATGAAATACGGTAATACCACTGCGGCATCGATTCCAATAGCGCTTACCGAGGCATGGGAGTTGGGTAAGATCAAAAGAGGCGATCTTGTTGTTTTGGCCGCATTCGGGTCTGGATTCACATGGGGTAGTGTGATTATGCGTTTTTAATCAATGGCTTTTTAATCAAGAAAAGCCCCACAAATGTCAGTAACCCGTTTAAAGGGAGTAATTCGTATCCTAATTGATACCCTCCAAGAGTTGTCGAATCGAGGCT
>Ga0181571_10001176_pt1 | contig 18637 bp, 10 predicted proteins | sample 101ome_17_FD_132440 | JGI IMG/M metagenome (GOLD analysis project Ga0181571, IMG submission 132440) | Coastal salt marsh microbial communities from the Groves Creek Marsh, Skidaway Island, Georgia - 101407AT metaG (megahit assembly) | ecosystem: Environmental > Aquatic > Marine > Intertidal... | reverse complement strand
CTTTTTTGCCCATTTGCTATCATTTTGATCCATGAGCAAAATTTTCATCGTTCGATTCCGGCGTATTTCGCGAGAAAAAGAATAGCGCAAATGCGATGATTAGATGGCAATTGGTGAGAGCTTTCGAACGTGGGGCTTGACGTGATCATAGACCAAACATCGGGCCATAACGGGGCTCGAGTCAACTTTTCCATGTTAGGGAGGATAGTAGTTAAAATGTCGGATTACGCATCGAGTCTCTTCCTTTTTTGAACGACTACACAGCTGCGCGCGCCACTGTCTTGCCGCGTAAGCAAGATGCAGCAGTGAGGATGAGTTCGATGGATTCGCAGACGTTGATAGGAGTCCACACGTACGCTGCTACGGACCAGGAGTCTAACCTTCTTCAGATGTGTTGTGAGCTAGAGAACTTGGTAGCTGAAAGCGAGTCCCGTGGTTTTTTTTCTGAGCCTCAACGCCACTCCCAACGGGTGTATGAAGCAGTCGTTGGTGCGTTAACGATCGTGGGCCGCGATCATAAGCACGCAACTGCTGAATGTCGGCGTATTTTGGTGTCGACGAGATCTCTATGTACTTTACTTTGGTCCAGTTGTCGAGAAACTGAGAAAGTTTTGAGTTTGAGATATACACTAGTGCGGCGCCTGTTAGCAGTGAGCGACAACAGGAGTTGCATCGAAGAAAGCTGGAACCTGCTTGAGGATCTTCTGTGTCAGCCGTTGAATGAGACATTTAGTACTTCAAGGTGTCAAGAAGTTTGTCTTCGGAACAAAGACAACAAAGTTTTCGCAACAATACTTGTGGGCACTGTGCTCAACTTGATCAGACTATTGGCAGAGAAATCTGATGTTTCACCAACACAGACTGCACGAGACGCAATCGATGAGATAGTGCGGTTGTCAAATGTTGTGCCGCCTACGATCGAAGTTGTCTTCGCGTTACCTGGGGATAGTGTGCAGAGACATGCAAGAAGTTTTGTCAATTGTGTCATGGTTTTACCTATATATAGCACAGAGATTACTTCAGGCAGTATTACAACAGCTCGTCAGCGATTTGGATTTGCTCTCCTTCGTTGTCTGAACCATGTGAGTTTTGAAAAAGCCCATCTGGTCTACATATGCAACAAGATCGTCAGCATGCTAACGCTTTCAGAGTTTCACAAACCTCTGTCACAGATAATATGTCAAAAACTCTCAGAGCAGCATGACCATGAGCGAGTCTCAATCTACCACCAAGTCGCACTCAGGGCTATGCAGACACGTGAGCACTCAGAGGTGCTTACTTTTCTTGGGAGTGTATCAAGAGTCGGAGAAGCCGATTCTTTGTTCATCCTCATGTTGCGCACTACAATCATACTTGCTATGCAAGTCAATCAAGATGCCTTGATCAAATCACTCGCTCAGACTAATATCTTAGTTCATGAGAATTTATTGAATTGTAGAATTTCTAGGCATCCATCTTGTTTCCATGTCTATGGTTTGCTCGCAAGAGAAATTCAAATTTTCAGTCAGAAACAACAACAGCGTAGACAGGCTTGGTCAGCTGATGTTTTTCATGAAATTCGAAACTTTAGTTATTCGAGTTTGAACTTAATAGAGCGAGTAGCAAATGAAGGCCTTGTGGTACAAAAGGCATGCGTGATTCTGGTGGAGGCATGCTTGCCAACGGCTCTATCTATATTGCTCATGGAGTTGACAGCTAAAGACTGTCATGAAGTCTCCACGTATGCTATTACTTTGAACATGATACAACGTCTCATGTCGAATACGAGGATCAATACTATATCGACGCGTCGAATAATTCATTCATTCGCCAAGAAGTACACTGAATTGGGGTTACTTGACATCGCGGAGAAACTGTATACGATCAATGTCGATTGCTTAAATAGTGAGGAAGTTGAAATGTTCGAAGAAGGCGAAAGAATTGCGAGAATCAAGAGTCTACTCAAACATTTGTGTCAATCAGGTAAGTACAGAGCCGCTGTCGACATCCTGTTGAACAAGTCAGAGCAATATGGTACTGGTGAAGTGCCTTTGCAGCTTACTCTTCAAATGTATACTGAGATGTTCAGGGAGCACGGGACTCATGGCCCGACTACGTGTTCTTTTGTCGCTCATTTGATACGAGAATACGGGTGTAAAAACGACTATTACAAGCTTCTGGAGGATGAAAATGAGTGTTGGTGCCGTATGAATACGTCAGTTGAGCTGAGACATAGAGTTCAGAGCTCGCTTTTAGACGCAGCTGTCACTTTGTTGAAATCGAACAGCGAGGTTGTACACACATACAATTACGTGCGTGTTATTTGCAACATGTTAAGATTGATGAGAACTTTTCCAAAGCATGGGAACAGCTGTGCCAGGGATTCCTGCAAAGTATGTAGTCACATGGCTATTTTGCGGTTGTACCAAGAAGTAGAAGAACAAGTGGAAAGGGACAATGTGCCTAATGGTCAGATTCTCCTCCTTGAATTCACATGTTGGATCACTTTTGCGTTGATTGATACCGGAGAGGACAGTGCTTATGAAAGGGCACATTCATTAATGGAAAATGCCATCGAAGTTCACAATTTGACTCCAACAACACCCGAAGTCGTTTCTTCTTCTGCGAACGATTTTGAACAAATGTGTGAAGCTGTGCAGCACGTGTGTGAATTTTTCAATCTACACGGTTCTACATATTATTCAGGTCAGTTTCGGGCCTATTTATGCGGCAATTCGAAGAGCTATGTTTCTAGTGTCCTTCTTGCACCAGTTCCGTCACCGTGTATATTTTTAGCAGTGCGCCGAGGTCGTCCGTATCGAAAATGTATACAGGTGTGCGCCGACTATCACCAAGGCCAATCCATGTTGACGTTAGGAGGTATATTAGCTGAGAGGGGAGACTTTAATGAGGCTTTTTCTTACATCGAAATAGCCGTGAAAGCTTTTAAAAGTTCTTTCTATAGTGCCAAGTTAGGCAATTGTTTTAAGGATCGCAGCGCCGTGTGTCATCATCGTACTTCGATCTTCAAGGTCTTTGGAATGTACGTGACCGCTCTATGCAGTAAGGCCATCATCTGTGCCGAGTTGGGAATGGTTTCATACGGTCTATCTGCAGTTGACGAAGCGCTGAAATTGTGTGCAGTGGTCGGAGTAACTCGTCTGCAGAATGCGGTGAGGCTGAGGCGTGCGTATGTCCTAACACGGTTTGGCGAGTTAGAAAAGGCTTCGAATGAACTTTCACGGTGTGATACCGATGTCAGTAATATTTTACTGGGATCAAGGACGCAGCTTGATGAATATACAGAAAGATATTCGAGAGCTCTGTTATTATTGACCGAGAGTTCGTGTTACCGAGGTGCCAAAAAGATTGAAACTCACGAACGCGCTTTGAGTTTTGCATGTGAAACAATGGAAACGACTTTGAAATATACTGGTTTGAATTGTTCTTGTCTCTCACCAGCAAGATGCACGTGTCCAAAAGATCGTGTTCAGCTTGTCACTTACTGGTCCAGTCCATGGCGTTCTGTGCGTGCCAATTTGCTATATCGAGACGTCGCGAACTCATCAATTGAAAAACGTCAATCGTATGCAGCTCTATGTACGCTCGTCAGTGGGACACGGCATTATCAGCCGCTTCTTCTTATATTGCTGCTATTGTGTGAACTAAAAATGAAACACAGCATCAATCTTCATCTCGATGAATGTTTGCCATGCGTTTCAGATTCAAGCTCCATGAACCACATGTCAAGAGATATGGAATCAATCCTATCTCGTATCTTATGGCTTGTTCGTGACTGGCCCAGCTTATTCTGCCATCTGCAGAAAAAACTTCTTTCGATGGCACTTGCTGGCGATCTGAACTCAGCTGCTCTTGTGAGTGGTTTACAGACACATTGCGGTGCGCCCATTCGAAGTCAATGTTTGGCTGCACTGACATCAAAATTATTGCAACGATTTGAAAGCGATCATGGATTCGTTTATGAAAGAAACAAGTTACACTGTAGTCAACATGTACCATATTCATTGATTCGGAGACATTTGAGGGTCTCTGAGTATGAGATCAATAAACTCATTGGTACAAACCAACATAGTGGTAACTGTCTAGAACATACCCACCTGGTATTTCCAGTCGTTACTATCGGATTAGTACAGAAAAATCATGTAGATGGAGGGATACCAGAGCTCATAATCTCACGTGTATGTACTGCTCGTGACTCATCAGTCTGCATTAGGTTCATTGATCCATCAATCTGCGAGATATTTGATTGTTTCTCAAAGCTGGTTCAAGTCCAGCACAATGTGCCCGAGCCTTCGTCAAGTCGAGAATCGAAAATCAATTGGTGGGAAAAGAGGCTTCAAATAGATGCAGGCTTACGCCAGATTCTTGATGAATTCAGCTCATCTTCACTTGGTGCATGGCGAGTGCTCTTGCTGGGTGATATTATCATTGAGCCGATGAAGCAGGAACTTCGCAAGCTCACTACTCAAGTAACTTCTCGAATGGAGGACGTTGCACTCGAATTAAACCTGTATTTTTCAGCTTCTGCATCTGAGCTTATTTATGTACTGCTTGCTGGCGCTGACTTTATAACCGATGATGAATTTTGCTGTGCTTTATTCTCGTTACTACTTCCACGTGATGCGAATGTCGCACAGACTGAATATCACGTGATTGCAACCCATCATGGCTGCAGTCAACAGAAACCACGATGCAAGATATCCAAGGTTGTACAATTTTTGCGGCAAGCACTCGCTACTGCGGCACACTCTCACAAGCCATACGTCGACAAAGAATCGGAACGTGGTCCTGTGATTCTTGTACTTGGAAATCGTGTGAATAGTTTTGCATGGGAGTCACTGGATGTACTGAAGAGCCAACGTGTGTACCGAAACCCTTCTATGGCAGTTGCACTTACCATGGCAGCTCACTGGAGTAGTGCCTTCAAAGCCAAGGATATTGAACGCAGCTATTTTGTACTAAATCCATCGGGTGACCTAGTCAAGACTCAAAAGGTTTTAGAGCCACTATTATTACAAACTGGATGGGATGGTGTGGCTGGTTCGCCACCGGCTCCATCAAAGGTTCTCAGCGCACTACAGAAATCTGACTTCTATCTGTACTTCGGACATGGTGGGGGTCAAGATGTCTTAAGCACTGATGTTATTCGAAACGCAGACGTTGATTCTGTTACGCTGCTCATGGGATGTTCTAGTGGCGCTTTCGACACTAGTGACACGACGTCATCAGTCAGTATATCTCTGTCTTACTTACTTGCCGGTGCACCGGCGGTCATTGCAAATCTGTGGGATGTGACGGATGGTGACATTGATCGATTCTCAAAGGAACTCATACAAAACTGGCGTTCTTCTTCCCATAGTGGTGCGCATATTTGCCTGAGCACGTCTCTGCAAAATGCCAGGAATGTCTGTCAACTCAAATATCTTGTTGGTGCAGCTCCAGTACTATTTGGTATTCCGACTGTGATAGGAATTAGCCAATAAAACCGTTGATTTCGTCACATTTAAAGCAACTTTGTTGATACGCTTGTGAGATTAAGTCGTCGTAACAAATTGCGATCGAGTTTGAGTGTAACTATGAATCAACTGGAAGTTGACATCACAACTTAGCACGAAAGGAGTCCAATCCTAATAGAAAGCATCGCTCGCTTTGTGTTAAAGTCTGATTTACACAGTAAATCGCTAAACAAATGGTGGATCGAATAGCCACATAAACTTACCAAAGTCAACACAGACAAAGCACAGCACACGACCGGTCGGATACTATGAGCACTATGAAACGAGGAGTTGTGCACAGCTCATCATTGGCTACTTACCCATCAAATATAAGACCATCTCTTACTGCCCGACCAGGGAGGATGCTCTTAAGCGTAGTCAACTCACTGAATGAATATTTTGCGAATGATTTCTTACCGATTTGCAAATAAGACGCCGAGCTGCGTCTGGTGAACAAACCAGTCCCTCCTTATAGATATTAGAAATTGTAGTGGCTGGAGTATTAGCACTGTGTCCTCTGTGTCTTTCAGTGCTGATAAAGCCTTAAACGGATACAGTATGCGTCATGGAATAACTTACCTATCAAAAATACATGCCATTATATCCAAATAGCATTGCGGAGTCCTTTTCAAGTTGCCATCAGCGATCCACTGAGGCATACGTTGAGCAAGTGGAGCACTTGATCAAATGAAGCGCACCTGATAAATACTTTTCGAACTACCAGTTGCGAAAAAACTACTAAGAGAAAGATCAGCTGTTCGATTGCCACTTGTGTCTATAGAACTCATATGTTGAAGCAGTCGGCTCGACTAAATCAAGTATGTCAGAACGTGGTATGGATCAACTACCCGACGTACATTTTGAAATTGCGTGGCTATACAGACCATTCTAAGAAAAAGATCTTGATCTTGAGAAATATTCAAATTTCGCAATATGTCAGCAGTTGTGCGCAAACCTTCGTATCGTTCGATTGCTTTTTGGAAGACTAGAAGAGCCACAGCACCCTGAGTCCAGGTTTAAGTAGCAGAGAGATAAGTGTACCGCATAATTATACCTCTTCAATATTCAGTGGATTTTCTTTATCGGAACTTTTGTTGTGTGGTACATCTGGTAAGAGAATGCTTTTTCGAGAAGCAACCATTTTTGCATATACAAGCTCTAGTTTGAAGTAAGCCAGCCAAATCTCTGAGAAAGCCATCAGGAAAATTTCTACTACTTCTTGAGTACATCATCACCTTTACTTCCCGGACAAGTTCGAAGAGCGTTTTGCAGAATACTCCTTGCACCGTGCATGTTATGCTATTTATGAGTTAGAAATATAGTTGTAGTAGATGTGTGCGGAATGTAGCACACCTTCCGGAACTCAAATGCTGCAGCGTGTAACCACAGACCTTCACACTGACTGTGATGCCTGAGAGCTGCCGTAAGTACGCGAGACAGTAGCGCGTCGCTACCATTTTTTTCGCAGTACTTTGTGAAAATGTACCAGAGTTGCAAACAAGATGAATTGCGACGAACTGCTCGGCTGAAGACTCCACGCAGGTGTCTACGGAAGGAAGAGAGCGCAGTCCTACACCTCCTTGTTGCCTAGAACGCTGTCAATTCTCAGCTAGTTGATAATACGATTGTTTTTACCTTGAATCTAACATTCAATGTTCTCGCGAGGCTCAGCTCATAGGATATGTACGCGGTAAAGGCCCGCTCGTTGCAACGAGCCCGCTTGCTGACCAGGCTTTCATACTTTGAGCGCGTGGCTAGGATACTCTTGCTCTCTTGTGGAGAAATAGCACCCAGGGCTTCCAAAACAGCGAGATCTTTGACGATGATCTCTATGTTTTGTGTCACTTCGTCCATGACTTTCGCGTAAAGCTCGAAGGGAGAACTTTCAGCGTCCCGGGCTCGTCGCTCTCCCGCGGCCGACGGCGGCCTCCCATAGTCGTCTATCAGGAAATATGCAGCCCATTTGAGCTCGTTCTTACTATCCTCCATTATAACTTACTTTTATGAAAAAAACTTGCTGTTACCCCCATTGTTCTCATAACTCGGGTCTAAAAGTTATGAAGGTGGCTTGCTGTTAGTCGCCCTAAATATGCTTGTATACAACTCGTCGTTCACCAGAGGTCCTGAAAACGAGAGAGTCTCTCGGAGAGACTAGGTCTTGTCGACTCCCGTACCGAGACGGAAACAAACGAAGAGTTTACGCTGCGTGAGTTGAGATACACTTAACGCCCGACTGGCTATCGGTAGATGACGCTACATGACGTTGTCGAGGGGCAATTCTACTCCTTTCCGGAAGAGGTATGATTCTTCAGCTAACCTCAGATATCAGATTTTACCCAGTCATTCAGGAACTCGCTGTGCTAGAACTATGGGATCAAATCGACGCATTTGGAGAGCAGTTACGTCGAACTGAGGGCAAACCAGAGTGAGTTCGCCGTCATCGCAACTCTTGCATCACTAACTCTGACTAGGTTCGTGTTCTATGACGGCCCACCTTTCGCGACTGGGCTCCCTCACTATGGACACCTTCTCGCAGGCACCATCAAGGTAATATCTTGAGAATCATGAATTCATCGGCGCGACTGAAACCGAAAACAATCACGTAGGATATTGTTACTCGGTATGCATCTGCAACCGGTAGACATGTCGTCAGGCGTTTTGGCTGGGATTGTCACGGCCTGCCTGTTGAGCATGAAATAGATAAAAAACTCAGTAAGTAGTGCACCCGAGTTTTAAATTGCTCGATATCAATTCTTCCGTGTAGAGATAAGTGGTAGAGAAGACGTGATGAAGTTTGGCATAGGCAAATACAATGAAGAATGTCGAAGCATTGTTCTGCGATATTCCTCAGAGTGGAAAAAAACTGTTACCAGGATAGGACGATGGATTGATTTTGACAACGATTATAAGACCATGGACCCACAATTCATGGTGTGAAAACTTAAGTGCATTGATGTTTTTATATTTACAATTCTGAACGTAGGAAAGTATCTGGTGGGTCTTTAAGTCCTTGCATGATAAAAACTTGGTACGACAGGAACTCTTAAGTTGTCGCCTGCAGTCTGACGATACTTTCAGATATACAAGGGGTTCAAAGTCATGCCGTATTCTACTGCTTGCAACACTCCTTTGTCCAATTTCGAAGCTGGTTTAGATTATAGAGACGTCTCGGATCCAGCAGTGACGGTGAGTGAAAAAAAGTACATTTAAAGTTTCACATGACCGTGTAGTTAGGTGTCTTTTCCCATAATTGGCTGTGAACAAAATGCGTCATTACTAGCTTGGACGACGACTCCTTGGACTCTCCCTTCGAATGTTGCGCTGTGTGTCAACCCTAAACTAGAGTATGTTTACGTCAAAGATCCGAAAGGTGCAGTATTTGTTGTTGCAGAAGCTCGCCTGGAGAGCCTACCAAATGCGTTGAAGAAAGGCAAGGGTAAAGTGCGAGAGCTGAACGAAGGTTGGACTGTAGTCAAGAAAGTGTATGGTCAAGCTCTTGCAGGTTTGCGGTATGCACCAATATTCGATTGGTTCGTTGATGCTGTGGGACCAAATGCGTTCAAGGTTTGTGCTGATGACTACGTCACTTCCGACTCAGGTACAGGGGTCGTGCACCAGGCTCCTGCTTATGGTGAAGATGATTATCGGGTCTGTATTGAAAATGCCATCGTCCGGGTTGATGACACTCTACCCGATCCAGTTGATGCAAACGGTTGTTTCATGAAACCAGCGTCATTGCAGTATATTGACATGTATATCAAGGATGCTGACAAGCACTTGATTCAGGAAGTCAAGGAACATGGTCGATTGATTGACAACTCTCGGATTGTTCACTCATATCCTTTTTGCTGGCGTTCGCAAACACCTCTTATCTATAGAACGGTGGCTTCCTTCTTTGTGAAAGTAACTGAGATAAAGGGCGCACTTTTGTCTAACAACTCTCATACCCGTTGGGTGCCATCTTATGTAAAAGAAAAGCGATTTCACAACTGGCTCGAGGGTGCGCACGACTGGTCCATTTCAAGAAACAGATACTGGGGCACTCCAATACCTATCTGGTCTTCCCCATCCGGAGATGAGATGCTTGTCATTGGATCGATCGCTGAGTTGGAACAGCTCACTGGTGCAGTCGTGACAGATCTGCACCGACACTACATAGATGACTTAGAGATACCATCTCAACGTGGACCAGAGTTCCCACCACTGCGTCGAGTTGAAGATGTATTTGACTGTTGGTTTGAGAGTGGAAGTATGCCGTATGCACAGCAACACTACCCTTTCGAGAATAAAGAACGTTTCGAAGGTGCATTTCCAGCAGATTTTGTTGCAGAAGGTCTAGATCAAACTCGTGGATGGTTCTATACACTGATGGTTCTTTCAACTGCTTTGTTTGACAAACCTGCTTTCAAGAACCTTATTTGTAACGGATTAGTACTTGCTTCAGATGGCAAGAAGATGTCTAAATCTTTGAAAAACTATCCCGATCCAAATGAGATTCTGGACAAATACGGTGCGGATGCACTTCGTTTGTATCTCATCGATAGCCCCGTCGTGAGAGCAGAGCCATTACGCTTCAAAGAAGAGGGTGTCTTCGGTGTGTTGAAAGATGTCTTCTTGCCATGGTACAATGCTTATCGATTCTTTGTGCAAAACGTGCTTCTTCTTGAAAAGATATCTGAGCCTTTTGTACCTGCGGATAGTAATACGACAAACGTTTTGGATATCTGGATATTATCGGCTACAAATTCACTTGTTGCATTCGTTACTGAAGAAATGAATAATTACAGGCTGTACACTGTTGTCCCTAGGCTCATTTCTTTCATTAGTCAACTGACAAATATATATGTACGCTACAACCGAGGTCGAATCAAGGGCAAGAGTGGATTAGAGGAGTCTAGATGCGCACTGAATGTGCTGTTTAGCGTTTTACTCACTTTATGCAAAACCATGGCTCCATTTACGCCCTTTTTTGTGGAAAATATGTACCAAAATTTGAGGCGTTGCTTCACGCAGTCAGAAGAAAGTATTCATTTTTGTGACTTCCCATCACACAGTGAAAATTCGTCCCCACGAATCGAGAAGTCAGTGGCAAAGATGCAGGCAGTCATTGAGACAGTCAGAGCCCTTCGTGAGCGTACAGGCAAGCCTCTAAAAATGCCTCTTTCAAAGATGACTATAATAGATGTGGACGAAGAGTTCCTTTACGATGCTCAACATGATCTGCTACCTTATCTGAAGGAAGAGCTCAACGTTCGCGACATAGACGTGAGCTCTAATCCATCTGCATATGCGACATTGAAAGCTGAGCCAAACTTTGCTGCCTTGGGTAAGCGACTCGGAAAAGCTATGAAAGAAGTGACGCAACAAATCAAAAAGTGGGATCTAGAAACCATCAAAGCATATCAAGAGAATACGTCTATGGTCGTGGCAGGACATCAACTCACTGGTTCAGATATTTTTGTCAAGTATCACTTTGATCAAATGGACGATGATGATAAGGTACATGCTGCGGTGAGCGAAGGCGGTATGGTCATACTTGATTTGCGGACGGATACCTCCCTTCTGCACTCGGGTGCTGCTCGACTACTCGTCAATCGAGTGCAGAAGCTTCGCAAGAGCATCGGACTATGCACAAACGACCATGTTGAAGTTTTCTTCAGTATCCATGGAAATGGCGAACACAATTTCGTCGAACAAATGTTATCTTCGGAGAAGGATTTCATAGTGTCTTCGCTCGGATGTTTACCAGAGATAATAACTGGTTGCCCGAAGAGGGTGGTATTTGGTGGTGACGAGTTTGAAATCACCACTGATGTCGTGTTGAACATTTTCTTGGCGCGACCTGCTGTCAAAATACATGATCTTCATGTCACTGGAGAGATTAATTCTGGGGATTTCGCTACTCTTCTCGCTGCACGTGAGTATAGCTCTCTCTCTGGTGAATTGGAGCAGGAGGCACAAGTTTTATTAAATGGTGTGACTGTCTTGTTCTCTAGAAAAGCTGTTTGACGGAACTCACGATTCGTTTTGATGAGAATTGACTTACATTTAATCAAATATATCGTTTCTAATTCGTTCATGCAATCGGTCAAATAACTCGCTTTTCACTTTTGTTAGTGCGAATTCAAGTTTGGACAGTTCAGCGGTGGCGTTCTTGTTGTACATGAACAAGCCGTAATAAAGCTCAAAAGAGTCGTTGTAAGTGTTATCAACAAGGGATAGGAGTGAATCAAATCCCTTCGTGCTGATTGAAGTCTCTGTGAGCTCCATCGTACCGAGCATTCTACCAACTGTGTGTGTTATGAACTGCGAGGATGCAGCTTGGCGGTCGTGTTCTTCGCAAGACATCTCCACCATGCGACAACCAGCAGCTTCAAAAATACCTAAGAGATTTGCACAACGCTCTGCCCTAGCGGGTTCAGACCCGATGCGAACTTTGTCAAAAACGAGTGGTAAATCTTTCCAACCGTGTTTCCCACTATCTGGTCCAAACATGGGATGGAGACAAAGTATATCAAAGTCTGGTGGTAACAGCTGTTGGAATAGTTGCTTTGGGAACTGCTTCACCGAAAGAACATCACAAAAGAGTGTGTTTCTTTTCAGTCTTTGGAGTGGGAATTTTTTTAAAGTCGTCTCTGTAGATAAAATACTAGTGCAAACAATGACGACATCTGGGTGCTCTTCACAGAAGTCGTCTGCATCTTCAAAAAAAATAACTCCCAAGTCTCTGGCAGCTTTCGTGTAGTCGCCCCTCGATGTAGCTATGACGTTATGCCCCTGTGCGACAAAATGTTTCGCTAGGAATTGTCCGAAATTTCCGAAACCAATTATGCCAATACTCAGAAGTTTCCGGTTCTCTGAACGCAGTCGTAGCCTGTTCTCGTCGTCGAACGGTTGGACTGCGTCCAGGGCTCTCACAACGAGTCCTGACCGGCGTCTGATGGATAGCCCATGTTGTCTTAACACGTTTGTGTGCTGAGCATGACGCAAGTTGACTGATAGCATGGAGTCTAACTGGATCAGTGGACACCGCTGTCTGAGAGTGCTGTGGATCATTTCGCTAGTACTACCGGCGTTCCTTCCACGCCAGACCGCGGGACCGCAGCGCCTCATTGGATTTGATTATTTTGACAGATCTTTAAGAATGTACTTGTAGCGCGATCTACATACATAATATGCCGCGTTAGTCTATGTTCAATGTTGATAAATTGACAAATAAAACTCACCTTGGGGAAAGCGTACTTATTTCACAACAAACGCAGTTCCTGACAAGTCGAACAAGCCTGGGCCCCCGAAACGTGACAACGCGCGCGGTACACAGAACGGAAGAATACAAACAGTGCATGTAACGCGGGGATAGCAATCGCACCGTTGTAGCAGTGGTTGTGAGCAAATTGCTCTCAGGATAGCTACCGGCTGCGGGAAACAAGTAGTAGGCTTCATGCGCAGAATTTTCTGGACGTTCTTCTACTTTCACCTCTTGGAGACTGTAAGAGGCGTGCATGCCGGTGTACAAATCCGTGAGCTCCTACAGGACAGCGCAACGATAACTGAAACCGCAGGACTGCAGCAAGTTAAATCTGAGCAAGACCGTTCGTTCAATAAAACAATAGCAGCGCAGTTCAACACTTTATTGGAGAAAGAGTTTGAAGAAGACGCGACAGCCCCGCGTGGCACTGCTCCGGGTGCAGGTAGAAGTTTTAGTAATACAGTGCGAAGTGAAGGTGGTACTCTGGAGACCGTTGTTAGAGTTCACCGACAACGTGGGAACGAGGTGGCCACAGAGGTGGGCGCAGAACTTGGTGGTTCAGGTGACTTGAACAATCATAACCTAGATGCAGATGCGGTTGGCACTTCAGACGATAAAGATCGCATCTCTTCCGACTCATTGCCACTCGTTCGTGGGATTGAGCAGACTACGAACGATGGAGAAACAAAAACACAGAAAGATGGCACTTTATTGAACCAGCTTGCTGAAGTCAAGCGCGACTTAGATCGTGCACTGGCGACTGGTAAGGAAGGTACTGACGATGTCGATCGATTGGTCGACTCCGCTGATAATGAGTTCGTCATATCAAACCCAAAACGTGGAACCATGGAACTACAGCAAGACTTGCGTCTCATAAATGACCTTGTGATCATGCTATGCTCAGCTGCAGTGAGTGGCGCCGCGTTTGGGTTGTTAAATCAACCTCTCATTACAGGATATATTGTTGCAGGCTCGCTCGTCGGACCGGGTGGTTTAGGAATGATAGTCGAGCTAGTGCAAGTTGAGACTTTTGCTCAGTTTGGAATCATTTTCCTTCTATTTGGGTTGGGATTAGAGTTCAACATTTCAAAACTTCAACAAGTAAGAAATGTCGCAGTTTATGGTGGAGTTTTACAGATGGTGCTGTCCATGCTCGTCTGTGGAGTCATTAGTGACTTCGCGGGGGCTTCTGCAAAGGAAGGTGTTTTTGTTGGCGCTTTTCTGTCTGTCAGTTCGACTGCAGTCGTAGCGAAATGCTTGATAGAACACGACAACCTTCGTACGGTGTCTGGACAAATAACGATGGGGACGCTGATTTTACAGGATTGTACGATCGGTCTATTGTTCGCACTCATACCAGTGTTGGGAAGCAGCCGTGGTTTGAGCGCAACGCTCACAAGCTTTTCTGGGGTCCTTCTGAAAATGGTAATATTCATTGTCATCTGCGTGATTCTTTCTGAGCTCGTGACTAAAAGAATATTTCGCTTCATGGCTACTCATAGCAAAGAAAGCTATCAACTCACTGCTGTGGCTTTTTGCCTAACAGTGGCTTGTGCCACAGAACATATCGGTTTGTCAATGGAACTCGGTGCCTTCATCGCTGGAGTCGCACTTTCTACAACGCCGTATGCAGAGAAAACACTTCATGATTTGGAACCTTTTCGCAACATCTTCACAGCGCTCTTCCTCACTTCAATTGGCCTCATCATGAATCCACATTTTCTTTGGTTACACTTAGACGTTCTTCTGTTGTCCGTGCTTTTGCTGATTTTATTTAAAACAACATTGATTGCGGTTGTTGTACGTGCGTTTGGTTACAGCATGCAAGTCAGCCTTACTGTGGGGGTATCTCTCGCGCAGGTTGGTGAATTGTCCTTCGTCTTGCTCTCAAGAGCATCAGCGGTGGACCTTGTTGAGCGTAAACTGTACTTGTTACTACTTGGGACAACTGCTCTAAGTCTTGTACTGACTCCCACGCTCTTTCGATCTACAGCAAACGTATTACGTCTGACCACGGCTATTCGCCTCACCAACAAAGAAGAAAGTGTCGATGAAACAACTACGTGTAAGCTAGATTCTTTCAGTAAGACACCACATACTTACATGGATAAGCAAGTCAAGTATAGCGATGTTTAGATTGAAGATCAACGTGAAAAACCAAAGTTTGTTGAGTTTTTCTGTAAAACTAAAACAAACCTCATCACCCACTTTGAACCAGAATCATGCCAGAGATGAGCCCATACAAAGCCAGTGCTTCTGAAAATATCAAAATCAGGACAGCGGGGGCAAATAATCTAGGTCGAGTGACGATGGCTTGCGTCGAACTCTCGCCGATCACGCCAACAGTGATACCACTTGCAAACTGCGCTGCGCCGCAGCAGATACCGGCGCATAAATGCAACGACCCACTAAACTCAGTGTACTCTTTTCCTGCACTCGATATACTCGCAAGAATTATGATGCTGAGTACCAGACCATATATACCGCGCACTCCGGCCATGGCGACTGGTATCACGCCTTTTATCGTGATAGAAGGATTTTTTGTTGCGCCCCTGCATAGTCCGATTCCAGCTTGAGACGTACCGTAAGCAGCACCCAAACCTGGAGGAAGTTAAGTGAAAGGTCACAATGCTTGAAAACATACGCACAAGATAAGGCCAAGCAAAGAGTGGCGCCCGCAAAACCATACATGGCTCCAACTTGCACAGCAGTAACCATCAAGTTTCCTACGACTGATCCACGAGCGACCTGTCTGAAGATTCGGTGATAGTTTCGTTGCGACAGGTCGCAGTACTGGTACTATTTACAACAAATCAGCGAGCAGTCGCTTCGCTTTAAAGCATGTGTTTTGTTTCATATTTTATGTCAATATATGCGTATATATTTATATAACATTTGTACCATACAACGCGCGCCGGAAGAGCTAACCGAATATTTGCTATCAGGGGTATGAAATAGACACATAACCACTTCTGTACTCCATATGTTATTGTGTTTATGGAGAACTATTAAAGTTTTCTTTATTTTCTTTTGGTGCAATACACAAAGTACGTTATGCGTATACTCTAGTGGTGTGCCGTCTATAACCTAAAACCGAGCAGCACTTCGACACTTCGACGTCGTGATACGTTCCGGCAGGCCACGTTGTACAAACGGGCGTCTTGCGGACAGCTACTGTGACTTACTAGTCCTGGGATTGCCTTGCCCCGAGAGTTCAGAAGGAAGCAATAATTCGAGAGCATGAAGAACAAGATTGCATACTTTTATGATCAAGAAGTGGGCAACTTCTACTACGGTCAGGTGAGTCGATCCTGAGTGAGTAAACAAAGTAGCTGACAAAGCGTCATATGGTAGGGCCACCCTATGAAGCCTCATCGCATGCGCATGACACATAATTTACTGTTACATTACGATTTGTACAAAGATATGGAAGTAAGTTGAACTGAAGCACACTGTAGAGAGGCCTCTCTTTATTAACACTTTCACCATAGGTATTTCAGCCCGCACCGGCACAAGCCGAGGACATGACTCAGTTTCACAGCGATGAATATATCGAGTTTTTACGTCTTGTTACGCCTGACAATCAACACGAACATATGCGACAGCTCAAGCGCTTCAACGTTGCTGAAGACTGCCCTGTTTTTGACGGTTTATTCCGCTTCTGTCAACTTTACACGGGAGGATCCGTAGGTGGTGCTGTGCGATTAAATCATGGACTTTCAGATACTGTTATTAATTGGTCTGGTGGACTGCACCATGCGAAAAAAAGTGAAGCAAGTGGCTTCTGTTATGTGAACGATATAGTGCTTGCCATCCTTGAACTACTCAAAACCCACCAACGTATTCTATACATTGACATCGATATCCATCACGGCGATGGAGTTGAAGAAGCGTTTTACACGACTGATAGAGTCATGACCGTTTCATTTCACAAATTCGGTGAGTACTTTCCTGGTACAGGACACTTGCAAGATGTTGGACAACATGAGGGTAAATATTATAGTGTGAACGTCCCTCTCAAAGATGGGATAGATGATGAAAGCTACGAGCTTCTGTACAAACCTCTAATGGCAAAAGTTATGGAGGTTTATCAGCCTGATGCGGTTGTCTTCCAGTCTGGAGCAGACTCACTGTCAGGTGATCGCCTGGGTTGTTTCAACCTGTCTATCAAAGGCCATGCAGAGTGCCTGAAGTTCATGACGACGTTCAATGTACCTCTACTTGTCTTGGGAGGAGGAGGTTATACTATTCGAAACGTAGCTAGATGCTGGACCTACGAAACTGGTTGCTTGTTGAATCGCGATTTGTCAGACCTAATGCCAGAGAATGACTATTCTGAGTATTTTGGCCCAACACATACACTCCACATTCAGACAAGTAATATGGAGAATCAGAATACACGCGAGTATCTCGAAGGTGTACTTGTGCATCTCTTGGATAACTTATCCAAGTTGAGTTGCAAACCAAGCGTACCGTTCCACCAAGTGCCAACAGATGCAGTTAACGTGGAGCAGTTCAGCAGTGTAAAGACTCTTGATAAAGGCAACAGTGAATCGCTAGTGGCTACCAATGAATACGAAAACGAGCAACACGGAACAGCAGCGCTTCGACAACAGCCGATGATTCATTCCAGCTTAGGTACAGTCAAAGTTCCAACAGCTGAGTGTGTTGAGAATGACTCACTTGAGACAAAACCGGCACCAGAGGGCCTTCCGAGGACTGAAGCATCAAATTTTGAGGAGACGCCCATGACAATGATGTTTCCCAGTGTGACCAACAAACGAGAAAGCTCTTAGGTTTTATATTTAGAAATTGTCTGTTAGTAACACCCTAGCGTTCAGAGTACCAGGATTCCACAGCCCGCATTACTGCGTACAAGCGCGCAAACGTATGTAGAAGAAAGAAGTTTCCACTGACTTCGAAAGGTGAGATTTCAGTATGTAAGACTTGAGATAAGTATCCCAGATTGCATTTATCATATTTCGCCACAATCCAACCGCCCGATTCGTTGTTCGGTGAAGCCACGTACTCAGATGGAAAGTAACTCACTTGACCTACAGTACTTACAACATTTCACTCCACGTCACTGTTCACGAAGGGATAACCTAAAGACAGATACTGCTACCTGTGGATCACGTAATGAAGTGTATACAGGTTGTACACAATGTGGGATCTGATCGTCTTACGCGGCGTTTCGAAGTGAGCGTCAGAGTAAATCGTCTCCTTTCACGTGTTCGTCATAGAGCACAGCGATGCGTGCAATCTCGACCGGACCATTCCGTAGTGGGAGCCTTCGGCAAAGATGCCAGGCCGGCAAGTCTATCAACTCTCGTTCAGTCCTTCCAAGCGGTAAGACAGTATTGTCTTCATTCAGCAATTCTACATGTCGGTTGCTTAGGTACCAGATCCTATGCAACGTTACAAGCAGCTGTTATTCATGGCGAAGGGCCTTGATCAAGTACAAGAGGTATGCCATAGTATACTTCATGGATTCAAGCTGGTCTCAGCACACGAACAGGAATTTTTAAGTGATGAAAGATACAAGGTAGGCAACACTACACGATTTTTACTTTCTTTCTGACGTCCGAAAGGTCCCTGGTTGCGTCTCGCAGGTAGTGTGTTCAATTAGTTTGCAAGTACATCGAGTTTAATTTTCAGCAGGTCTGGATTGTTCCGGAGTTGCGACATGGTTTAGTTTACTACAAAGCTGAATCAGACTCACAGCTCACAAAAGGGCTAGCGGCTCTACTCATAAAAGGTCTAAGCGGTAACTCACCACAAGACATATCAGATGTGACTACGGATTTTATTGGTGACTTGGGTCTCAAATCAGCGCTGACACCTTCGAGAACAAATGGGCTACTCAACATGTTCAATCTTATGCAAACACAAG
>Ga0181571_10001174_pt1 | contig 18639 bp, 17 predicted proteins | sample 101ome_17_FD_132440 | JGI IMG/M metagenome (GOLD analysis project Ga0181571, IMG submission 132440) | Coastal salt marsh microbial communities from the Groves Creek Marsh, Skidaway Island, Georgia - 101407AT metaG (megahit assembly) | ecosystem: Environmental > Aquatic > Marine > Intertidal... | reverse complement strand
GTGGCGACGACGGTCGCGTTCGTCTGCACTCATGACAGGCCCCGCCGCTCTCGAGCGCCAGGCTTCTTTGGACAGTCCAATTCATTTTTCTTCTCACTCCCAACCCATTGTGTCGATCGTGGTGCCGACCTATGGAGAACATGACGTCACGAGAATGTGTCTCGCCAGCCTGGCGGCCGATACCGAAGGCCTGGCTAGCGAAGTGATTGTGATTGACGACGCTTTTGCGGAGCCATTTGACGCGGATTCCATGAGCATAACGGGGTTGAAACTGATTCGTAATGAGACCAACTTGGGCTTTCTGCGTTCGTGTAATCGTGCCGTGGCTGTGGCCAGTGGAGACTTTGTACTGTTGTTGAATAACGACACGGTTGTGCATTCAGGCGCTATAACTTCTCTACTCGCGACCTTCGAGCAGTTCGAGAATGTGGGTGCGGTATGCGCGCAATTGCGCTTCGAAGATGGCTCGCTTCAAGAGGCGGGTGGCATCGTATGGCGCGACGGCTCTGCCTGGAACTGGGGCCGCGGAGAGGACCCGACGGACCCGCGGTTTTGCTACCCCCGCGACGTGGACTATGGTTCAGCTGCGGCCCTGATGGTTCGTCGATCGCTGTGGCAGGACATTGGCGGTTTCGACGAACGTTTTGTGCCCGCCTACTACGAAGATACTGATTTTTGCTTCGCGGTCCGCCGGGCTGGACAGCGGGTGGTATATCAGCCGCAAGCGGTGATCACGCATTTCGAAGGTGTGTCACATGGCACCGACACGGGTGCGGGTATGAAGGCCTATCAGGTGACCAACCAGGCGCGTTTCGCTGAAAAGTGGAGCGGCGTGTTAGCCGGCCATCGCGCTAACGGCGTTGAGCCGATGTTGGAGCGAGACCGTAATGCCATCGCGCGTGTGCTCTGGGTTGAAGCTTGCCTGCTCACACCCGACCAAGACTCTGGATCCCTTCGAACTATTCGTCTGTTACGCATTCTTGTTCGGATGGGGTGCAAGGTCACTTTCGTTGCGGACAATCTCGACGGCGCTGAACCCTACCGTAGTCAATTATCAAGTGAGGGGATCGAAGTTATTCATGCGCCTCACTTTTCCAATGTCGAGGCTTTTTTGCGCCGGCATGGATCGGAATTCGATGTGGTGACGCTCTGCAGGCACTACATCGCGATACAACACATCGATACCCTTCGGGAGGTTAATCCTCGAGCCAAGATTTGGTTTGACACCATCGATCTGCACTATTTGCGACTGCGCCGACAGTTTGAGCTTGACGGAAAAAAGAGTACCCGAAATCAGTCTGAGCTGGCTTATCGGGAGGAGATGGCGGTGATAAAGCAAGCCGACATCACCGTTGTAGTCAGTGAGGTAGAAGTAGACGAATTGTTGCGCGAAGCACCGACAGCAAAGGTGATGGTTGTGAGCAACATTCATGAGGTTAGTCAGACCGAGATCAAACGGGTCGATAGGCGGGGCGTAATGTTTGTTGGTGGATTCCAGCATCCTCCAAACATAGATGCCGTCGAATACTATGCAGAGCAAATATGGCCGGTGTTTCGCAAGTTATGCCCCGATGTACCCACGTATATCATTGGTAGCCGGATGCCCGATCGGCTGCGCCAGATGGGAGTGGAGCACGGCTTGGAGATGCTTGGCTTTGTCGAGGACCTGACGCCGTACTACGATACCTGTGTGCTTTCCATAGCACCTATTCGTTACGGGGCAGGGGTGAAAGGCAAAGTCAATCAAGCATTGAGTTTTGGGCTCCCGGTCGTGGGGACTCCCGTTGCTCTTGAGGGAATGGGCTTGATTAATCGTGAGCACGTTTTGATAGAAAGTGAGCCAGAATCATTCGCGGCAGCCATGGCGGAGGCGTACTCGGATGACAGCCTGTGGTGCCGGCTATCTCGCGATGGGCGATTGTCCTTGGAGGGTCGGTTTACGCCAAAGGTCGCACAAGACGCCCTGAAGTCTGCCCTGGCGGAGTTTTTTTAAATATAAAAATCAGTCGTTTTTCTCGCCAAGCTGCCGGCGCCTGCAAACCGCCTCGAATAAGGCTACGTCCTGCTGATTAAACCAGTGTAATTGCTCCCAGGTGGTCGCGCTGATCTGCGAACGCATGTTGCCCAACTGTTGCTCCAGCGACAGACCGAAATCAGGCGCTCCGACGTTCTCGGTAACCCGCTGCTGGTAATGCAACCGAATGCCGGCAGCGGCCAAGGTGGGAATGAAGGAAGCGACGTCCTCGTCAAAATATTCGGTGCGCCCAACGCATGCTACTTCCGATAAATTTTTTAAGGCGGCATCGAGATCATACAAGGGACGTCCATCAGTATTTGCGCCCCTTGGTGGGCTATTGGGTTCTCTGCACAGTAGGTTGGTTTGTAGGTTACAGATTTGGAGTTGGTTGGGATGACCGGCAACCAGTTTGTCAAACCACGCCTCAAAGCCTTGCAAGGGCGACTGCGATCGAGGCGGGACTTGGCGGTGCTCATGCAAAAATACGGAGCGAATCCGAAGGATAGGGTGCCTTACAAACACGACTGGCAGGGCAAGAAACTGGTCGGAAACAGGCGCTGGCAGGGAGATTTGATGAGAGGAGAGGGAGGCCAGATTCGAATTGGACTCGATCACCTTTATGAGGTCTTTCTGGCTAATGTATGACGACGCGGTGGGGCCATCGAATGAAAGATGATTTTGATCAAAGTTATTGATCAGAACCCGCTCAAAGCTGGTGCCAGCTGTCTTGAAGATATGGTAGTGCAGAAGCACGTTTCTTTTGTTCATCTCACTCGTTTCAAGCTGGCTCTTGATGCAGGCGCTACGCGATGGGCGCGCTCCAATTGATAGGGGCACAGCTTAACGACGGTGCTGGGACAAATCCATGACGAACCGATACCCACCAGCGGGGGGAAGGTGTGAAAACTACCTGTCCCGAGTCGGGAAATTGTGTTGCGCAGTGTTACAGTTAGCGACGTTTATGAGTCCGGGTCTGGTTGGCTGGAATAAGTGGCGGACATTTGCCGTCAACAGGGCACGCCCCATTAAATTGATCAGCGCGCAGGAAGCAATGGAGTGACTGAAGATACGCTTGCAGAACCCTTGGCTCCCGCCACTATGGGAGAACGTCTCGTTGCGGCGGGGTTGCTTAGCGAGCGCGATCTGGAGCGTGCGCGAATGGCCAAGCGCGAAATGGGCTGTATGCTCGGCGAGGCACTGGTGCGGCTCGGGCTTGTCGCAGAGGCCAATGTCACAAAATATCTGGCGGAAGAGCTTGATGTAAAGGTTGCGGAGAAGACGGACTATCCAGAAGAGCCCGTGATTATCGAATCCTTGCCGGAACATTTTTTGCTGAGCAACAACGTCGTACCCCTGTCGACTGACGACGATAGCATCGTGCTGGCCGCGGTTGCGCCTCAGGATCCGTTCGTGAAAAAAGCGCTGCAGTTGGCTACAGGGAAACGCATCGATCTGCAATTGGGCGTTGCCACCGATATCGAGGCGGCGCTGGAGCGATACACCCAGACCGACGATGAGGAAACGCTCGACACCTTCGGGGCTTTCGATGTTAATGACACGGAATTTGTCGAGCACCTCAAGGATCTTGCCAGCGAGGCGCCCGTCATTCAACGCGTGAACCAAATTATTCAACGTTCACTTGATATCGAGGCTTCCGATGTGCATCTGGAGCACTTTGATGATGGCTTGCGCTTGCGTTACCGCATCGATGGCGTGCTGCAGGAGGCAAGCCAGATTGTCGATGCCAATTTGTGTGCGGCGATTATTTCCAGAATCAAGCTGCTCGCCAATTTAAATATCGCAGAGCGTCGATTGCCCCAAGACGGACGCATCATGATGCGGGTCAAGGGTCACGAATTGGATTTGCGTGTATCGACGCTGCCCACGGTGCATGGCGAGGGCATTGTTATGCGTGTGCTGGACAGAGAAAGCATCCGCCTTGACCTAGCTGATATGGGGTTTAGCGAGGATACCTTTGAGGCTTACTCAGAGCTGTTGAAGAGACCCCACGGTATCCTGCTGCTCACAGGCCCTACCGGTTCTGGTAAGACGACAACCTTGTATGCCTCGCTCTCCAACATGGATTCGGACTCGCTGAAGGTGATCACGGTCGAGGATCCGGTCGAATATCAACTGCACGGTATCAATCAAATCCCAGTTCACAGCCAGATCGGGCTGACGTTTGCCAGAGCGTTGCGATCAATCCTGCGACAGGACCCCGACATCATAATGATCGGGGAAATGCGGGATACCGAAACGGCGCAAATCGCCGTGCAGTCGGCGCTGACGGGCCATCTGGTGTTGTCTACGTTGCATACCAACACCGCGGCGGGTGCCATCACGCGCCTAGAGGACATGGGTGTGGAGCGATTCTTGATCACGGCGGCGGTGAACGGGGTGTTGGCGCAGCGACTCGTCCGAAAGCTGTGTAACGAATGTAAAGCCGCTAAAGAGTTGCCCCGCGAGATCCTGAAGAGCACGGGGCTTGAGCCTTTTATGCAGGAAGGTAATCAAGTTGTCTACGAAGCGACAGGATGCGAGGCGTGTAAGCAAACAGGCTACCGGGGCCGGATGGCGATTCACGAGCTGTTTGTGCTCGACCCGGCCGCCCAGAGATCCGTGCTTGACGGCGCGGATGCGCACCAGCTGCGGGAGCATGCCAGGGCTCGCGGCATGCGCACGCTCTATGAGGATGGTTTGCGCAAGGTGGCATTGGGCCTCAGTTCCCTGGACGAGGTACTGCGGGTGACGCAGGACCAAAACGAGGACGCGAGGGACGAATCCCATGCGGCGTGACTTCGTTTGTCAGCAGGGCAGTTAACCCATGCCGGTGTTTCGCTATAAGGCGCTCGGTAGAACAGGTGCGATTGATACGGGGCTCTTAACCGCAAAAGACCTGGCGGCAGCTCAGCGTCAATTGCGCGCCCAGCAGCTGACGCCACTATCGGTGACCCCTACCAATGAGTCAGTTCAGGCGACATCAAATGTGGGTCAAGAGGCCATACCACTGCCCGATGCCGAGACCGCCCGGACGCTGCTCGGCAAAATAGGCTCGGCTAAACCGCGTGCCAAACGCAAGAATCGGGTTGACCGAGAGGATGTCCTGAGATTTACCGCTGAGATGTCGGTGTTGCTCAAGGCCGGCTTGCCGCTGGATCGTGCCATCAAGGTTCAGATTGAATCTGCCGCCGAGGGTGCGCAAAAACAGTTGCTGCAGGAACTCCTGGATGCCCTCAAGGGGGGTAAGGCGCTGAGCGCCGGGCTAGAGAAACGCTCAGATGTGTTTAACCATTTTTATATCAATATGGTGCGGTCGGGCGAGGCGAGCGGGCATCTGGCCGACGTCCTGCAGGAGCTGGCGGCCTATTTGGAGCGCGCCAAGACAGTGCGGGCGTCGGTCATTTCGGCGCTGATTTACCCCGCAATACTGGCCGCGGTAGCAACATTGTCGGTGTTTGTGATGTTGGGCTTTGTCGTGCCTGAATTCGAGGCGCTGTTTGAGGATATGGGAGAGTCGCTACCGCTTCTGACGCAGATGATCGTGGGTCTTGGGGATCTCGTCTCCGCATGGGGATGGATGTTGCTGTTGTTATCGGGCGCCAGCGTGTGGTGGGTGCGCCGCTGGGTCGCCACGCCTGCAGGGCGCGAGTGGCTGGATCTCAAGAGTCTGACCTTACCCCTAGTGGGTTCGATCATGCTCAAGTATGAAGTGGCACGCTTCGCCCGAACCATGGGCACGCTGTTGCACAACGGTGTTGCAATGTTACGTGCCACCGATATCGCGGTGGGCACGGTAGGAAATAGTCTTATCCGCGCTTCGCTAACGGAGTTGCCCCATACGATCAAGCGGGGCGGGCGTCTCTCACAGGCACTGGACGTTCAGGTTTTTTCTCCCGTTGCTCTACAAATGGTGCGGGTGGGCGAGGAGTCCGGCAGTTTGGACAAGATGCTTTTGGAGCTGGCGCAGGTGTCGGAGGGCGAGGTGGAAGATGAAGTTAAGCGGGCGTTAACCCTGCTTGAGCCTGCGCTTATTTTGGGTATGGGTGGCATTATTGCCATTATTATCATGGGGATATTGATGGGCATTCTGTCCGTCAACACACTGGTTGTCTGAATAACTGTGGGCCCACCTGATGAGGACAGGAATTATGTTGCAACCGCGAACACGCGCCTATCGACACAGCGGCTTTACGCTTGTGGAACTGCTAGTAGTGTTGGCTATTCTCGGCATGTTGGCCGCCTTGGTGGGGCCCCAGGTGCTCAATCAACTGGGTGGCGCCAAGTCAAAGTCTGCGGCCATTCAGATCAGAGATTTCGAGCAGGCGCTTGAGCTCTACAAACTCGATGTGGGGCGTTTCCCCCGCGAGAGCGATGGTTTGGAGGCACTGGTCAGGCAGCCCTCCGGCGCCAAGGGGTGGAATGGGCCCTATCTCAAAAAGGATGAGATCCCTGAAGACCCATGGGGGAATGCGTACGAGTATCGGGTTTCTGGGTCTTCAATCGAGATCATCTCGTTGGGAGCAGATGGTCGTCAGGGTGGATCCGGCGAAGACGGTGATGTCTCCAACTAATGATATGGCAGGAGCCACTGAGGGCGGTTTTACTTTGCTCGAACTCGTGGTGGTGTTGGTTATAGCGGGACTGCTTTTTGCCTTGGGTGGACCGTCGATCCGCTCGCTTTACGACACCATGCAGTACCGCGAAGCGGTTCGGGAGTTGGTGTCTGCAGCAAAGAACGGCCGTCGCGATGCCTTTGCCGGCGGGGTGCCGGTCGATCTTTTGATTAACACAGACAATAATCGGTTCGCCCTCACTGCACATTCTGTGAGTGTCGGAGACGACCAATTTAAGGAGCTGCCCAAGGAGCTTGATATTACCGTGGTGTATGCCGCAGAGGTCAGTCCGAGACCCGGTTTGGCGGCGATCCGCTTTTACCCGGCAGGGGGGTCTTCTGGGGGGGAGATTACGTTGGTCAAGGCTACGGGGGCGGGAGTTCATCTCAAGATCGATTGGCTATTGGGTGATGTCACCCAAGAGACGCTTTGAATGCGTTCGGTGGTCAAAAGAGCCCTGTTGAAAGGTGGAGGGAGTCGTCCTCAGGGTGTTGTCCATGAGGCTCTGATACGGAAGAAGTGCCCGCGCCAAAAACGGGGGTTTTCCCTGATTGAAATGCTTGTGGCGTTGGTTTTGCTCTCGCTTTCACTGGGAGTTCTTTATCAGGCTGCGATCGGTGCCACTCGCAATGTCAGGGTGGCCTCGGAATACACAGACGCTGTGATGTTGGCAGAATCTATGCTGTCGGATAACAGTTATGTAGTGGAAGAGGTTCTCTCCCGTTCAGGTCGGTTTGGCCAGTACGACTGGGTGATTACCAGCTGGCCAGCGCCTTACGATGATGGGCTTCCTGCAGAGGAGAGGGCGGTCACACCCCAACCGTTGCAATACCTGAAAGTAGCTGTTACGTGGCCGGGCCACAACGCCCCCAGGACCCTAGATTTGCTGACCGTTGTGCCATTGCAGGAGCCTTCTGAGTGATGCCGCTTCAGCGCACGTTTCGTTACCGGCAATCGGGCATGACGCTGGTTGAGGTCACGGTGGCCTCCGTCATTTTTGCGATGATCATGTTGGCTGTTGTCACTGCGATGCGCACCTTTGGGCAAAGCTATGACCGGCTTCAGGATGCCACAGAGCGCACCGCCCAAAAGCGCGAAGTGGATCGATTTTTGCGTCAGATACTTCGAGATGCACTTGCTGATCCGGGTTATTTTGATGGAACGGCCGGTTGGCTGAGGTGGGTAGCGCCTATTGATCGTGTTGGAGCTGCAGGTGGCCTACAGCATCTGAAATTGGAATCTTCAGGTAATCGTCTGCTCCTTAGCTTCGCCCCGTTTGATCGACTCGCAGACCCGCAAGAAGAGCCGAGTTGGGGCGCGACAGTCGCCACGGCTACACTCCTTGATAACCTAGAAACGCTGCGTATTTCTTATCGCGCGACCCCGGGGGACGATTGGAGAGGCTCCCCAAATATAGGTGATTCAGGGGAAACCGCCGCCGCTATTCCTTGGGCTGTTCAGCTTGAGATCGCAGGGGAGGAGGATTGGCCGCCAATTATCGTCGCCTTTGAGCAATATGCGAGGCGGTTGTGAGTCACCCGCATTCGCAGCGCGGGTTCGCCATAGCGTTATTATTGTGGATGATTGCTGGGATGTCTTTGACTGTGGCGGCCGTCATACATTTTGCGCGCACCGATACGAGTATGGCGGAACTTCGCGTTGACGAGGCTAGGGTTAGGGCGCTTTCGGCGGGAATGGCGTTATTGATCCTGAGGGATAGCGCAATGGAGCGCTTTGGGCCGAAACAGAGTAGAGCGGAAGAAGCGGGCGGGGACGATGGTGACGAGGGCCAAAAGTTGTCAAGCAAACAGCATCTATTTGATAACGGCGTCGAGGCCAATGCGGTGATCCATCCCGCCAATGGTTTTGTGTCGCTGAACAACGCGAATCAGGCTGAGTTGCAAATGCTTTTTACCGACATGGTCAACTTAAACGAGTCAATGGCGCAAGAGATCGTAGACGGTATCTTGAAGTATCGGACTGAGTTTCCGGGGTTTCGCTACGTTGAGGAATTACTCGCAGTCGAGGGGTCGACAAGAGTGGTTTACGACAGTGTCCGAAAATATGTGCACCCTTATCGGACTGGCGGGTTGTCTGTCGAGAATGCGATAGGTGATTTGAAGTCCCTCAGCCGATCGGAAGACGGAGATGCGGGCAGTGAGGCAAACGCACGAGGAGCGCCGGCCCGATCGGTCGTGCAAGGCCGCCTCACGTTCGACTTGATTGCCGAGCGGTCTCGAAATCTAAACGGTGGGGCCGACAGCTTTAGAGCGGTGGACGTCACAATTTCGTTGGCAGATGGCGCGAGAGTTTACCGAAACCGAATTTGGGTGGATCAATCGGCTCGAGGCGCAATCTTAAGAAAAGGGCCGGTTGAGCGGGTATTCGACAGAGAGAGAATTGAATGAATCCGCAAAACCAACTCAGCTTGTTCGGCGTGGACCTCTCTATCGGAGTGCGCCGCATTAAGCTTGGAGTTAGGCAACTGCTTTGGGGAGACGAGGCCGGCCTCAGGCAGTGGTTTTGTCCGCCTCTTGCTCTGACTTACTCAGGAGACGTGAGTGAGTCAGTAGTTGCTGAGATAGCTGAAAGGGGATGGGCTCAGCTTGTGATTCCCGGGAGCCAGACACTCGAAACTGTCGCGACACTTCCCGTGCAGGCAGAAATTTACTTGGATGAAGCAATTGAGTCTCATGTGCTCTCGAGTAGTCCCTTCAGTCCAGAGCGCACCTGCTGGGGGTATAACCTCCGCGAGAGATCTGCCACGGGAGATTTATTGGTAGACATCGTCATCCTCTCGAAAGAGGCCGCTTCGCGGGCAATTGCTCTCATTCAGGACAACCCTGGGTGCCGCAACGTAGCCGTGAGCCTTTGGGCGGAGGTTCATGGATCACCAGTAGAGATTCGCCAAATGAATGACGAGCGCTGGAGGACAGAATATCTCGCTAATTTGCGGGGCTTTACGGGTCGACTGTTGTTAGGCGTGCTCGGACTTCTTTTCCTGTGTTCCGTCCCCGTTTTTTGGTTTGCACAAGAGGCAGAACATTACTCTAGCCTGCGCCGAGACGTGGAGCTGAGGGCGGCTGAGGTCTCGCGTGTGAGGCAGACGTTGGTCGATACACGAGATAAGTTAGAGTCTGCGCATACTTTCCTGTCTGCCCAGCCCACCTATCGTCGCTGGTTGCACAAGATAGCGGAGGTGACGCCCGACAATGTTTACCTCAGCCGATTGTCGCTCGAGGGGACGCGGCTCACACTCTCGGGTTTAGCTGAGAACGCCGCTGATTACCAATCTTCTCTCGCCGAGACCGGGCTGTTCTCAGAGATTACCGCGCCATCCGCTTTCACCCTTGACGCGAGAGCGGGTGGTGAGCGCTTCTCGCTGATAATGGTCATCAATAGTGGGGAGGATAGGTGAAAGCCTATTTTTCGCATTTGCCCTCAGAGGCTCGGTGGGTTGTTATCTCCCTAGTCGGGTTCAGCCTCACGACATTTTTCCTGGTCGCAATTCAACTTGCAGACTCTCTGGCTGCAAGCCTCGCTCAAGCTGCGCGAGATAAACCACACATCAGCCGTATGCTCGGATACGAGGCGGCGACCAGCGAATTGAAGGGGTCAGCTCGTCAAGCACTTGCTGAGATGAAGGTGCTGTCTTTCCCAGCTACCGAGGGAGACGGTCAATCGGGTGCACAGTTGCAGCAGGTGCTCAGGCGCTACGCTGAGGACGCGGGATTAACGGTTTCCGGAAGCCAACTGCGATTAATTACGGACGATGAGCGAGCAGATGCGGACACGGAGGTTAGTCTAGTGGCGTTCACCAGACTATCTGTCGAATTGAGCGTGGAGGGGCCTCCAATGGCCCTTGATGCATTTCTCACTTCAATAGAGGGTCACACTCCAAGGTTGATGACTGTTGATATGGACATACAACGCAAGCGTCGCTCACGCCGCGACGCCACCAATAAAACGCCCACAGACTACCTGACGGTGCAGATGGAAGTGGTTGCGTTGAAGGAGCCGTCTTCGTGAATATTCGTGCCGCCTTATCTTGGCCTGGCAGGCAATTAAAGCCTATTGGCCTGGCCAGCTTGATCGGGTTATTTTCAATGGTTATCAATGCTTTTTGGGTGCCCACTGTCAAGCCCGTGGTGCCCAAGGAGTTATCAGCGGCAGGTCCACGGTTTTTGGGTGAGGTGCGGAGTGAGGGAGACGAATCCCTCGATTTTATATTTCGGCCATTGTTTTTGGCAGGGAGGCGTCCGCCCGAGACTATGGTTGTCGTTCCAGCGGTGGTTGACGCCGATTCGACTAAGCAGGCGGATAGAGTGGCGTTGGATAGCTATGCAGTGGTGGGAATTTTTTCTTCTGGAGATCTTGCCGGGGTCATCATCACGGATACGCAAGATCAGCAATCCAGACTTTACATTGGCGACAACTTAGAGGGATGGCGCCTGTCGGGCACGTCGCTGAGAACGGCTTACTTTGACAACGACGCTGGACAGGTTGCTTCGCTAGAGCTTACGGTCGCCAGCTCGTTACCCCCGCCCGCGATCGTTATTGCACAGCAAGTACAGGGGGGCGATCAGTCGCCGGGTTCTCGGGTCGACAATTCGTTGCCCGATCAGGTCGAAGATCAGCCCAGCGAGGGCGGCCCTTTAACCTTTGAGAAGATAGCGCAGCGCGAGAGACGTCGAAGGCAACAAGATCAGCAGGCTGCTGGCGGCGAGCCAGATAATTGAATTTGAGTGCAGATGGGGCATCAGTGTCGTTACCTTTTACGTCACAGAGCTCTGGTGTGCGGGTAGGAACAGGATGGTTATGCGACAAAGAATGAAAAGTAAGAGGGCGGCCGCCCAAACATGCCTCGGGCGCGAATGGCTTTGGGCGTGCTCGCTGATGGCGTTGGTGAGCTGCGCTCCTATGGGGCCGGCCGGCATCAACGAGACCAGTATTTCCGAGCAAGGCGGTGCCGAAGAAACTGACGCAGTAGCGACTGAACCCGAAGCAGCACCCGTTGAGCCGAGTATTGAGGGCTCGCGGCTTTTTCTTGGTGATGACCAGTCGATCAGTTTGCCGGCCCCAAGGGAGGCCGTGAAGCTTGATGGCGAAGCAGTAATGCTCAACTTTGAGCAGGCGCCACTGAATGAGGTGATCCATACCATTCTGGGTGACACGCTGAATCTGGATTATGTTATCGAGAATCAGGTGCCTGGTGAAATTACGTTGCGTACACGCTCACCAGTGCCAAGAGATCAACTCTTGCCTATCTTGGAGTCGTTACTTCGCAACAACAATGTGTTGATGGTGAGGGGGCCCCATGACCGGTTTTTCATTAGCGCATCGCCAAATATTCGCAACACGGTGCCCAGGTTTAGTTCCTCGCCGTCGACTGGCTTTAGCAATGTCATTGTTCCTCTGCAATACATTAGTGCTATTGAAATGGCCGATATTCTCAAGCCCGTTGCCAGCGACGACGCCTTTGTAAGGGTAGACCAGAGAAGAAATCTGCTGGTCCTCGCCGGGACGCAACTGCAATTGGAGGGTTGGTTGGGGATTGTCGCAACATTCGACGTTGATCAGCTCGCGGGGATGTCGGTTGCTGTTGTGCCTCTCGGCAACTCTAAGGTTGATGATGTTTTTTCGGAGCTCGAGCATATTCTCTCTGCGGGTGCGGAAGAGCCCGGCGGCATCAGTGAAATGGTCCGAGTGATGCCAGTTGAGCGCCTCAACAGCATTTTGGTGGTATCGCCAAAGGCCTTTTATGTAGAGAAGGTACAGCAATGGGTGAAGGAGTTGGACGCTATCGAGGACACCGGTTCTGAGCCCGTCCTCAGAGTGTATCCAGTGCGTAATGGAAATGCTGGCCAGCTCGCGGGGTTATTGAGTGCGATTTATGGCGGAAGCGGAGCAGGCAGTCCCAGTGGCGGAGCTGGAGTGGCGCCGGGCATGACGCAAGCCATGAGTGGCGGTAGCGCTGGGATGCCGCAACGGGGTGGCAAACAAACCTCGGGCGGCAGTTTTTCCCTGGGAGACGATGTGCGTGTGGTCTCAGATGACTTCAACAATAGTTTGCTGGTTTACGCTACTCCCTATGAATTTCAGAAAATAGAGAGAATTCTAGTTAAGCTTGATGTCGTGGCCACGCAGGTTCTCATCGAAGCGAGTATCGTTGAGGTTACGTTACGCGATGATCTGGAATACGGTCTGGAGTGGGCTTTTGATAACAATCTGGGCGGTGGTGATTCGGGTAGAGGGCTATTGGATCTGGGCGGAGGGTTGAATCCCAAGGCAGGGTTCTCTTATACCATTACGAACAGCGCAGGCGCTGCCAAGGCAGTTTTAAACGCGCTGGCCGAGGAATCTCTGATCAACGTGATTTCAACGCCATCGGTACTGGTGCTTGATAATCACACCGCGGCGATCCACGTTGGGGATCAGCAACCCATTCAGAGCCAATCAACGGTTACCAATGGCGGTAATGTGCAGAACTCCATTACCTACAAGGACACTGGAGTGAAGTTGCAGGTGACGCCCTCGGTCAATGACGGTGGTTTGGTTACTTTGGACATCGAGCAATCGGTGACCGATGTGGGACCTGTTGATGCGGCTACGAGGCAACGGAGTTTTCTCGAGCGAAATGTCAGCTCGCGGGTGGCGATACGCTCTGGAGAGTCGGTGGTGCTGGGAGGGTTGATCCGAGACAACGAGACGGAGGGTAAAAGTGGTGTGCCACTGCTTATGAATATTCCGGTGCTGGGCTCGTTGTTTAGTACGACGACTACGGCGTCAACGCGGACAGAACTTTTGATTTTCATCACGCCGCGGGTGCTCGAGTCACAGGAGGACCTGCGAGACTTGAATCGCGAGATGCGCGCGCGGATGCGCGGGCTAACCAATTTTCAGGACTTGCCAGTAGGCTTTGATGATGGTGAAGGGCTTGGAAAAGGCGTACGTGGGGCGCCTGAGACCCAATGATCTTGGATCAATGTGCACGTTGCATTTATGAGAGGATATGGTGACGAAAAGAATTTTTGCCCTGATGAGCGCGACGATGCTGGTGGTTGGTTGTACCGTATTAGACCCGGTACCTCCGGAGGAGTTGGTGGCGAGAAAAGCTCAGAAGCGCGTTGACCTGCTGATGCAGGGTGATTTCGAGGCGGCCTACGACTTCACCACGCCAGGATATCGCTCCACCGAGGGTGTTGGTCGTTATGGCACCCGCTGGGCTGGCACTCAAATGTGGCTCTCTGCCGTCGTTGAGCGAGTTAACTGCACCCCCGTACAAGCCGGTATGGGGGCTCCCGAGCGGTGCGAAGCGTTGCTTCGTGTGACATACGAGGCGCCCGGTATGGGTCCGATGACGACAACGCTGTTGGAGGATTGGATCCTCACCGAGGGCGATTGGTATTTATATCAGAAATTTTAGCGACCTTCGGGAATAAAGGGACGGGCTGCTTCGTCTTACCGACAGGGCGAAGAAATCCTGTGAAAAGCGCCAAATAATTGGGCCATTGGGTAGGAAAAATACCAAAGGTTTACTTGAGCGGCGTAAGGTGCTGTGATAATTTCGCCCCGTTGAGAGGCTTGAGGAGCTTCGGTCCTGCGTTTGCTGTGGCCACGCGACTCGTAAGACCGACGAGCTAGCTTAGCTAGGGTTGCTGGGCCTTGATACAAATCAAACGTTTGACAACTTTTAGGAGTGATCAATGAAAAAGAAGGTATTGCCACTGGCGGTGGGCGCAGCGTCAGCTGTCGCGATGACTGCAGCCCACGCGGCTATGTACGTAAACGAGGATGGAATGGGTGAGTCTTTGATTCTGCCTTTCTACTCCGCGGAAGACGGTAACAACACTAACGTCAACTTGGTAAACACAACTGGCACGCACAAAGCGGTGAAAGTGCGGATTGTCGAAGCATGGAATTCATTAGAAGTCCTCGACTTCAATCTGTATATGTCCCCGGAAGATCACTTCTCTTTTGCGATTGTTGCAGAAGGTGAAGGCGCAAAGATCATCACCAACGACAACAGCTGTACTGTCCCGGCGATCCCTGCTGGCGGCGAAATGTTCCGGAATTTGAAGTTTGATACGGAAAAAAGTGCCGCGGGCGCTGATAAGCCCTACGACTGGACAGGCCTCGCGCGTACTAGGGTAGGGCACATTGAAATCATCGAAATGGGGCAACTTGACCCCGATTTCAGTGCTGCCAGTAAGGCTGGTATCGATCCGACTGGCAAGATGAATGCCGCTGCGGCCATGACCCACGACTCAACGGGCGTCCCCGCTGACTGTGAGCTTTTGGTCAACGCTTGGTCCAACATCGCTGGTGTAGATGGCAAATGGGTAGAAGATTCTGACGGTTTGGCCACCATTCCTGCGAAAACCGAGTTCCTTGAGGCTTGGACTGGCGGTGGTCTTTATGGCTACGCTACCGTCATCAACGTTCCGGAAGGTGCGGCTTACGGTTACGATGCAATTGCTATCGCTGATCAAGTGGCCGACGGCGCAGACGGTGGTGTCATGCACTACGAGCCGGGTTCGGTTAACCCTGACTTCTCTAATAGCGCTTTCAACACATCTTCACTGATCTTCAACAATGGTGGTGTGGTTGAATTCAACGCTGCCGAGGGATACTTGTCCTCTACTGTAGCGCGATTGCAGGCTCTCAACGCTACGTTGATGGCGACAGCGGTCCACAACGACTACGTCACGGATGCCTCGATCGGGGCAACCACGGACTGGGTGCTGACCTTCCCTACCAAGAGAGCGCATGTGAATACTGCAGTGCCGATCGAGCCATTCTCAGAGACCTGGGATATTCCGACTGCGAGCGCTTGTGAGTACACCAGCATGACGTTGGTTGATCGGGAAGAATCTGCGCCGCCGCCGCCGCCTGCACCGGGCAGCTCAGGCCCCGACTTCTCTCCGAAGCCGCCTACACCTCCGGGCCCAGCACCGTCTAACAACGACGTGCCGCTGTGTTACGAGGCGACCGTGGTGCAATTTGCAGAAGGCTCTGCGACCGGCGCTGATGAGTCAGTGTCGATTGGGGTTAACGCTTACCTCGACGCAGAGGACGGTTGGGCAAGCATCAGCTTTGATCCTGCAGACGCGGATACCAAGCTCGGTGGCTGTAACAAGACCGGGACTGGCACTGCACCCGCTATTGCTTGTGCACGCACGATTTCTGACGCAGATGACATCATCACTGGCTTGCCGGTCGTGGGCTTTGCGGTTCAGAAGTACGTCAATGGTAGCGCTGGTGGAGCCGGTGTCCTCGCGAACTACGCGATGTCTACCGTTCACAAGACTACTGTGTCTATCAGCTAAGCCTTGCGCTGGGTTGAAAGAAGGGGCCTCTGGCCCCTTTTTTTGTGCGCGGGGTAGCGCGTTTTTGGAGTAGATCAGCGAGACGCCAGATCTTATTTTTGTAAATTAGGGGCGTGTTCGGGATCGTAAAGGAATGCGCTGGAATACCGACTCGTTCTATAATCCCAGCTATTCTTTTGGTCAGGAGGCCCAGCGCCAATGCAGCGTTACATCCCGTCATTTTTCCGCTCCGCTTCAGCTTTGTTGCTATTGGCGTGTGTTGCAATCACCAGCATCCCAATCGCCGCTCTTGCCAATACGAAGACGTTGACCATCGAAGGGAGTAACCCCGCTTATGCGGGCACCTTGGAGATGCCAGATGCAGCTAAGGTAAACGTGGTGGTAAATAACGAAGGCGTGGTGTTGTCGATGCCGAACTTTGATATCCGACTCCGATGCCTAGGTGACATCACTGAAGATGGATATTGCTATGTGGGTGCTGGTAGTGGTGGTTCCTCTATCGATACCTCTGACAAGGACTTTGATGGGGTGATCGCGGATAAAGACCAGTGTCTTGATACGCCGCCAAATGTACCCTATACCAATCAGTTTGGGTGCTACTGCCCAGAGTCGGGAGAGAGAGAGAGCGGGTGCCCAACAGTCAGTTACACAGTGACGGCAACGGCCTCAACCGGCGGTTCTATTAGCCCGCGATCTCGTACCGTCGGTGCAGGGCAGACGGCCCAGTTTAACGTCACCGCCGATGAAGGTTACGTGTACAGCTCTGTGCAGGGGACTTGCCCTAACGGCACCGAGCAGGCTGGTGTTTACACCACGGGAGCAATAACCTCAGATTGCACCGTGCAAGCTCAATTCCAAACCGACGGCGTCAATGCTGAATACTGTACAGATAAACCCTCAGGCGTCTATTGTAATGCCACAATGGTAGATTTTGACTCCACCACTCTCGGCGGCACACTTGACGATTGGGAAGCCTCAACCGGTGGCAAAAAATACAGTACGGTAAGGAAAGGAGAGATTACGGCGCTCCCATTCACTGCCAACGCTATCGGGCAGAGGGGCTATCTGTTCTTTATTACCAATGCGACCCTGGATCCGGCCTACCATTGGAGAGGATGGTATTCCTTAACGCCGGGTGGGACAAAACTGTCAGACGGTACTTGCGAGATATTCAGTAATGACCCCAACCCAGAGACGCTGCAGTGGACTCAAAAGTCTACATCTAACGGCTTTGACTGCGATTTTGGAGTCACAGCGCGCACACTGTATTTCAATATGGAGGTGGTCTGTGATACGCAGTCAACCGCTTCCGCAGGCGTGTGTTCAGCTGGCGATCGTTACGGCACGGACTACTACGTCAATATCCAGCCAACAATTCCTTAGTGAGTAGGGCTGAACATGAGGTTAGCCACGATAGGTAGACGGGCGCCCTGTAGTGCCGCGCTCGTGATAGGGCTGTTTTGTATAACACCCTCATGGGCGGAAGTGATGCTGAGTCGTAGCGGTATCGAGGTGTCAGAGACAGAGTTACTCTTTTATCTTAAGGAACGGCTCCGACCTGAGGTTTATGAGTCAGCCGTGGCAAAACCCGATGCCCTCAAAAATGCCATAGTCAATCGATACGTGGTGCGCAGGGCGGCTTCCATAGCGCGAGAGGAGGGCCTTGTCTCTGAAGACGAGGTCCTCTATCGAGAGCAGGATGGCGGGTTGCGATTGGCGCTAAAGGCTTTTGTGGCGGATCGCACAGCCCGTGCGCTGGACGCCACAAATTGGGAAGCGTTGGCCCAAGAGCAGTACATCGCTGAACAAGACCAGTACGGGAAGAGACAGCAGATCGACGTCTCTCACATTCTCATCAAATCTGATGAGAGAGATTTTATGGCGTTGGTAGACCAAGTCGCGATGGTGCAATCGGCAATTGATTCAGGGGAGGACTTCAACCTCTTGGCCAAGCGCTTCAGTGAGGATGAGTCCGTGGAGATGAATGAAGGCAACATTGGATTTATTGACCCGGGACAGACCCACCCCAAATTTGAGGCCGCTGCTTTTGCCATGACGGAGCCGGGCTCAATATCGGGTCCCATCCTGACGGCTTTTGGTGTTCACTTTATACGTTTCAATGGTCGAAGAGAGGCGGATTCTGTTCCCTTCGACAGTTTGAAGTCGAGGTTGATTAAATCTGCGAAGAAGGCTCGCGAATCCGAATTGCGCGGCGAAATACTAGCCCCTTTTCGCGGCGAGGCATGGCCATTAGTTGAGGCGTTAGATGAGCCCGCTTTGGCGGAGCGCATGCTGGAACGTCTTCTTGAGGGGTCTCAGTGATCGTCTCGAAGTTGAGGTGTTGCTGACTGAGTAGCATGGGCTACGGCCGACTGGAAATGGGTGTTCGGCGCGACTCGCGCACCGAGGCCTTGTCGACCCAGGTGAACACTCTATGGCTGAATCCAACGGATCTATGGAGATGCGGAGTATCCTCAACCGCCGCATCCTGATTTGCATTTTTACCGGCTTTGCATCGGGCTTACCGCTGTATATCCTGATGCAGCTGATCCCGGCCTGGTTGCGCTCATCGGAGGTGTCTCTGGTCGAGATTGGCCTGTTTTCGCTGGTCGGCCTGCCCTACGCCTGGAAGTTTGTTTGGGCGCCCCTATTGGATCGTTGGGTCCTGCCCCTTGGTTTG
>Ga0181571_10001172_pt1 | contig 18647 bp, 12 predicted proteins | sample 101ome_17_FD_132440 | JGI IMG/M metagenome (GOLD analysis project Ga0181571, IMG submission 132440) | Coastal salt marsh microbial communities from the Groves Creek Marsh, Skidaway Island, Georgia - 101407AT metaG (megahit assembly) | ecosystem: Environmental > Aquatic > Marine > Intertidal... | reverse complement strand
TGCAGGAGGCGACCAGGGAGCTGGAGGAGGCGGAGGCGAACGCGCCGGAGGATGCCGGCGACGACGACGAGAACGAAGGGGTGAACGAAGGGAGGAACGACGCGAACGGGCGAGCGCCGATTGACGACGACGCGGCGCCCGAGGAGGGGGAGGTGGACGCGAGCGGAAGCGACGGCCGCGGGGAACGAAGCGACGGAGACGAGGACATGGGCGACCTCGAGGAGGGCCCGGACCCGGAGGGGCTCGAGGACATGCTCGCGGGGAAGTGAGCGAACGAGGCGCGGTTTGTGAGAGAACGAGGCGCGGTTTGTTTTCGTGAGAGTAGTCGCGCCGCTCGCGCTTAATCTCCTCTCGTCTGCGCTTGAGTAACAATTCTTACAAAGGTACCTTCGAAGGTGACGCGTAACGCTCGCGTCGAGTCAGCACTTGATTATCCTGATGACGTCCCGGTTGTGCGCGCTGAGACCCCGCGCCTCGAGGTCGCCGTCCAGGCCGTCCCCCCAAGCGTTCACCGGCGCGTCGTCCCCAAACGCGCTCGTCTTCCGCGCCGCCTCCGACCCCGCCGGCTTCGGCTTGGGCCGCCACCCGACGACGAACTCGCCGTGCGATTCCTTCAGGTACAGGCACAGTCGCGACGGGACGTTCGCGTCGCGAAGCGCGAGGTGAAACTCGGCGGACTCGAACCACGGCACGGTGTGATCCGCGCACCCGGCGAGGAGGTACGTCGGCGGGAAGCACCCGGGCGCGGCCGTCCCGGACAGCGCGGCGACGGCGGACGCGTCGGGAGCCGACGAAGACGAAGACGCGTTCGGTCCGGGTCCGGTTCCGGGAGAGTTTCCGGATAGCCTCCAGAACCCGGACATCCGCGCGGCGTCGTCGCCGGCGAGCGCGCCGGGCGGCGGGCCGGGGACCGGGGTCACCACGCGCGACATCGCGGCGGAGTCCGTCGCGTCGCGGATTCCCCGATTCGCCGCTTTCTCGTCGTCCCCGTCGACCGATTTTTTTTCAAAATCCACGAGCCGAGCCTCGGCGACGGCGGCGGCTTCCTCGACGATGTCCGCGACGGGGACGCACATGTCGCCGTCGCCGTCCGTGTCCAGCATGCTCATCGGCGCCCAGTTGATGTGGTGCTCCTTCTTCTTCGTCGCGGCGATCGACGCGGCCATTTCGGCAGCCATTTCGGCGGCGGCGGCGGCGGCTTCGGCTTCGGCTCGTTCTCGCTTCATTCGCTCCTCGGCGTCGGCGTCGGCGCAAATCTGAAACGCGGGGTTCGAACCCACGACCTCCGCGTTCGCCCTCAGCACCCTCAGCGGCGAGCACCGCTCGAACCCTCCCACGCCCCCCATGCACCGGCCCATCGTGCTCACGAGCGCCACCCCGCGGCTGTCCTCGTAGTCGTAGTGTCGAGCGACGTCGTACACGCCGCACAGGCCGACGTAGCACTTGGGCTGGCGCCGGTCAACGCCCGTAACGCCCGTGATGTCCGTGATGTCCGACGTGACCCCGCACCTGTGGAGGAGCGCCATGGAGCATATGTGCGCCCCCGCGCTGTGCCCGAGCAAGGTGACGCGGTCGGCATCGCCGCCGTACCTGTTGACGTTGTCGAAAGTCCACGTGATGGCGTCGGAGACCTCGCGCCACATGGTGTCGGCGCGAGCCTTTGGGAAGAGGGTGTACGTGGCGACGCACGTCACCACGCCCTCTTCCGCGAGCCTGGACGCCATGGGCGCGAACTGCCACTTCTCGCCGACCGCCCACACGCCGCCGTGGACGAAGAGAGCCACCGGGAGCTTGTCGTCGGCGGGCGAAGAATCCCGCGGGGTGGTGGCGGTGGTCGACTCGGAGACGGTCTCGGAGACGGTCTCAGAGACGGCGCGCGCGGCGTCGTCGATGGACACGCCGCGCGGTAGGTAAATATCCATGACCGCGCGCGGCGCGTCCGCGTACCGGACGTCGCGCGCGATGCTGACGCCGTCCCTCCCCGCCGGGGCGCGCGCGTCGGGCAGCGACCTGTGCGTGCGCATCGCTCGGATGCCGTAGGGGACCATCTTCAGGACGCCGGTGAACTCGTCGAGCACGATCTTGGCGAGCTGCCCCGCGCGGCGCATCTTGCCCTCGCGCGTGGGAACCGCCGCGAGGTCCTGGGTGGGATCGGGGCAGGGACGGAAGGGGAGGGCGCGGTCGGCGAGTCGTTCTTTGACGGGCTCGGGCGGTTCCCTCTGAACGCGGGGGGGAAGGGTCGGGAACGCGCGGGGGAACGGAGCGGAAACGCGCGCGGCGGGGCGAACGCGCACCGCCGGGATGGCTTTGAGGCCCTCGATGAAACTCATCGCTCGCGGCGGTGTCCTATGCCGCGAGTCCAAAGGTGTGCCGCCGCGCCCCGGAGGAATAAAATTCGCGTTCGCCAGCTCAGCGCTCATCAGCACGTCACCGGCTCTCCGGCTGAGAGAGCTCTGCTTTTCACCACGCCGTTCCAGCCTGCTCTACCGCCACTCTACCGCCCCGCCCGCGGGCTATGAGTCAGTTCGGACCCCGTCCCGGCCCGGGCGGCAAGCGACGGGGATTCTCCAAGGAGACGGAGGCCTTCCTCAGGGGTGAGACGCCCGCCCCGACCGCGCACGAACCATCCCCGCGCGACGAGAACCCATCTCCGCCAGCCCGGGTCAACGACCGTTTTGCCTCGCCCGGTTTTCCATGAACCGTCCAATCCGCTGAGCCGCTGACGTCGAACGACACCCACAATCGCGCGACGCGCAGAGACGTTGGAGGCGAGCGGCGCGTCCAGGCGAACCGTGGCGGGCCTCCTCGCCGGCGGTTCGGTGGCAGCCGCGCCTCCCGAGCGCCCTAAACTTCATCGCAGGAACCCGGGAGGCGTCGTCTTCCCAGTCGTGGGCAGACGTCGACCGGACCCTCACGCGCCGCCGGATCGGTTCGCGACCGGGATACGAACCAAGGAGGCGATCGCGGCGGCGAACCCGCGCGCGCCGGAGCCGTGGACGGGCCGGGGCGTCCCGCGGGGGCGCGATAACGACGCGGAAAAGGCGCGGCTGCAGCGGCACATGGAGCTCCACGGGAAGGAGACGTTGCCGCCGCCGCGAAGGCTCTCGGAGATGGCCCGCGATGGGCAAGAGCTCGAGCCGACACCGCCGAGGCGGAAGACGCGAGTGCAGGAGATGGAGGAGATGTTCTCCGCGATCGTGGGCGAGATTGAGGAGCGGGAGGAGTTCTTGGCGGAGATGCGGGAGCTGGGCAGGGCGGATCGTTACGAGCGAGAGATTGCGGCGGAGGTCGCGGAGCGGGTGAATCAGCTCAAGGGGCTGGACGAGGCGCTGAGGTCGGCGTCCGGTCTGTCGTGATGTCGGTGTGGGTCGGCGGTGCCCGATTCGATGATGTTCCGGTAATAATATTTCTGAGCAGCGTGCCTAAACGAACAACTAAGGAGGAACAACTCCCGGACCGACGGTCTTTCCCGCCGATCCCCGGGAATGTACACGGGTTTAAACCCTTAACCCAGCCAAACCCCTCAAACCACCAACCATTCCCCTCTCTCGGGCGACCGAGACGAAAAGAATCATCCATCTCTCATCTCCGACTCGTCTCCGATCACGCGGTGGCGTCATTCGCGGCCTCCTTCTTCGCGAGACGCTCCGCGGTTTTCCTCTTCTCCCTCTCGAAGATCTCCTTCTGCAACTCCTTCGCCGCCGCGAGCTTGGACAGGAGGCCCTTGTACATGCTGAGATCCCCGTTCACCTTCTTGAGGTTGAGCCCCGCGGCGTCGGCGAGCTTCTCGAGCGCGGCGGGCTCGGTGGCGCCGCCCAGCTCCAGCATGCGGAAGAGACCGATGGCGTCGTAACGCGAGTAGGCGAACTTGTTCGCCTCGCCATTGGACTTGATGTCCGCGAGGACGGGGGACGCGAGGAGCGCGTCGACGCCGCCGGCCTCCTTGGCGAACTTGGCGAGCTCCGCCGCGTCCTTCCTGCACTTCTCGGGATCCTCGTCGAGCGCCTCGACGAAGCAGTCGAAGATCTTAGCCTTCTCCTCGTCCGACGGGAAGCCCTCGAAGAGCTGGTCGTACACGGACACGAATCCGAGGGAGGAGAGCTTGGAGTAGCTGTACCTGGTGTTGTACCGGACGAAGTGCTGGTTCGCGAGGAGCTCGTTCACGGCGACGGACCAGATGGACGGGATCGGGAAAGGGTACGACTCCACGAACTTGCGCTTGGTGTCGGCCAAGGTCACCGCTGTTTGAGTTGAAAGAGGAAGGGGAGGGGGGGTCAGACGATGCCGTTCGGAGGAGTGGTGTCGCGTGCGTGGGGTGCGAGCGGCCGCGCGCGGGGGGGGGCTCGGATGCGAGCCGGGGCGGCCAGATCGGGGCGCCGGAAAAAGGCGTGAAAAAAGGTCCGATGGAATGTTCCTCGGCGACGACGCGGCGCGCGGGATCGCGCGCGCGGACGGCGCGACGCGATGCGCGGGCGGCGGTGGAAGGCGCCCGTCGATCGCGCAGCTCGATCCCGCGTCCGATCGGGATCCAAAACGAGCAGAGACGCGCGGTGGGGCGCGCACCGTTGAGGTCGACGGCGGCCTGGATGGCGAGGGCGCGCCTGTTGTGGGCCCTGGGAGCGACGGTCGCGGCGCGCTTGTTGAAGCGCTGGCCGCGGACGGCGGGCGCCACGCGGCAGGTCGCGGCGGATGCAGAGACGCAAGACATCTTGGTTCTTTGTTTCCAAAAGTGGGTCCTTCGCTGCGGTGTGCGGCGTCGGTGTGGATGGACGGCAGCGCGACTCTTTTCGCCTTCACCTATCCACAACGCCGGGAAGCTGCCAGTCGCAGGATCGGCCACGTCATCAACACGCCCGCCCCACCCTTCCTTCCTTTTCCCTAAACTGTTCGCCATACGATTTTTTTTTAGGTTAGCGTTTCGGAAATGGGTCTTTTTAATAAAACGGCCACTCCATCTGTCCACGCTCAGAGCAGCCGATGCCTTCGCTAACGGAACCCGCCGTCGGGATGCGGCGTCGGCCCGCTGGGATAGAACGGCCTCGGAGATCCCGGCGGCGACCTCGCCAGCGACGACGGCGGCGGAGACGACCCGGACTCGTACTGGAGCGCCGACGCGTACGACTCCAACACGCGATTCGCGCGGTCATCCGTGGGGGGAGGCGCCAGGGACCCCGACCAGCCCCCACGCGAGGTCGGTCGCCTCGGCGACGTCGCGCGCGGGGTTCCCTCCTCGGGCGATCGCGAGCGCGCCGCCGCCTCGAGCGCGCGGACCGCGTCCGCGTTAAGGAACTGTGGGCCCGATCCCGACGTCGAGAGAACGTCGAAAGAACCTCGCGTCTTCGACGGGGGCACGGAGATCGTCGGAGATCGCGACGCGCCGGGCGTCGCGTCCCCGGCCGCCCCGACCGCCCTCGCGGCGGCCCTCGCGGCGCTGTGCTGCCCGGGGACGTACCCGCCGGGCACGGACGAGTAGTCGGGAAGGGACCCGGCGCGGGGTGAACCGGGAGGGGTCAAAGAACGCGACGGCGAACGCGACATCGGCGGTGAGTGGGCACCCGAGTGGGCACCCGAGTGGGCACCCCCGCGTCGGCCGCGGTCCGAGCCGCCGTACCCGTACCCGTGCCCGTACCCGCCCCGCCCGGCCGCCTCCTCCGCGGCGACCGCGAGCGGGTCGTCTAAATCGTCGGTGCGGCTCCGTCGATTCCGCGCGAGGGTGAGACGCTTGGGGACGACCCGCGGGGGCGTGCGAGATCTCCCCCGCGGCGCCGCCGCCGCCGCCGTCGCCGTCGCCGCCGGTTCCCCTCTCCCGGTTGCGCCCTCCTCCCGATCCCGTCGCGGGCTTCCGGTCGCCGGCGATCTGGAGCGCGACACGCGCTCGACGTGCGCCGCAACCGGGTCAGCCGCTCGGATCAGCCGCTCGGGGCTCGGGCTCGACGGCTTCCGTCCGAGGGGCCCCTCGCGTCCGGACGACGATCGATCACCGCCGCCGCCACCGCCGCCGCCGCCGTACGACGACGCCGCCCTCGGGTCGATGTATTCGCGCCACGGCTCCCGCCGCCCGCCATCCGTACCCGCGTACCCCTCGCCCCCTCCTCCTCCCTCGTCACCCCCTGCCTCGTCTCCCACGCGTCTCAACAGCGTGTCCAGCTCGCCGTACAGCGCGTCGAACAGCCTGTCCGCCCTTGTAGACGCCCCGGGGGGAACAGCGCGGCGGAGCTGCGACGCGATGTCGCGGAGTTCGAGCTCCGACTGGATGGCGTCGTAATCGCCTCGCGTCGCGAATGAGGCGGAGTTGATCGTCGCCTTGGTTCCCCCCGGCCTGCCCACGCGCGCGCGCTCGAGTTCGTCGACCCGATTCTCGTACGCGCGCATCTTGCGCCCGCGGCGCTCCACCTCGGCGGCGAGCTGCGCGTTGTCCTCCCGCAACCCGCTCTCCCTCGCTCGAGCGAGCGCGGCGTCCCTCTGCGATTCCTCGCGCCTAGCCTCGCTCCTCGCCGCGGAGAGCTGCGAGCGCTGAAGCTCCGCTCGCATCGCGACGATCTGCCGCTCGTGCGCCTGGAGGCGACGGATCTGGTCGTCGTGCTGCCTGGAGTGCAGGTCCATCAGCCGCTCGCGTCGCCGAAGCTCCGACAAAGTTCGCTCGAGCTCGTCCACCCTCTCTTCGCTCTTTCGCAGCGCGCGCTTCAGGGCGCCGACGCGCCTCTGGACGTCCGCGCTGGCGTTGAGAACGCGCGACGCCTCGTCACCGCCCGTGTCAACGTCCCCTTGCACGGCCACGTGCGCCAAGAACGCCTCATCCCGCAGCCTGGCGCACTCGCGGTCCAGGTTGTCGATGTCCATCTCGTACCGGGCGAAAATCTCGGCGTAATCGGTGCCGTCCTCCATGGCGCGGACGCGAGCCTTCGCCTCCACGCTCGAGCGCGCGGCGTCCGCGGCGGCAGCCTCGGCGGCAGCCACGCGCTCGGCGGCGTCGTGCGCCGCGGCGGCGGCTTTTTCTTCCGCCTTTAAACGAGCCGATTCCTCGGCGTGCAACATACCCAGCAGAGCGTCGTACCGCCGCCGCTGCTCCTCAACCTCCAAACGCAGAGCCTCGGGGTTCGTGGGTATCGGACCGCGGCTGGGCGGCGGCGGGCGCGGCTTGTCCTCCGCCGCGATCGGGGCGTCGTTCTCTTTCTCGTCAAAGTAACGGTCGTGGGCGTCTTTGGCGCCGGAATCGTCGGGCCATCTCACGCGGCGGTTGCCGACGTATTTTCCCGGGCTCGTCGGCGGCGTCCGCCTCAGCCTGCGCTCGTCCCTCTGCGCGTCGTCCGGGCCGTCGCGTCCGGTTCCCGAAGGACGCCCGTGGGACGACGGATCGTCGCTCTGAGTAACGGTCGAAGTAACGGTCGCGACGACTTCGTGATTGACGGCGTCGTACATGGCGGAGAATTCGTCCTTCAGCGCGGCGAGTCTCGCGCCGAGCTCCGCTGACGACTCCCCCAGCCCGTCCTCCCGAGGCTCCTCGTCGCGATCGATCGACGTCATCGTCACCGACTCGTCCGCCGGTCGAAACGACTCGGGCACGTACTCGTCCGCCGGTCGAAACGACTCGGGCACGTCCTCCATGAACTCCCGCATGAGGTTCGACGGTCCCGTCGTCGGAGTCCTCGGCATCAGGCCCGCGGGTATCCTCGCAGCCTTGATCGGGCTCAGGAGGGGCTCGCGAGCACCCGGCGGATCCGAAACGACGCCAGCACCCGGCGGATCCGAAACGACGCCAGCACCCGGCGGATCCGAAACGTCGCCGCCCCACTCCGCTCGCTCCGCCGCTCTCGCTCGCGCCTCCGTCGTCGACACCACGCCCGCGTTCGCGGCGGATACCAGCGCCGCGTCCGCGACCGCGTCGGCCCTCGCGACCGCCTCGCGAAGGGTGGTGAACCTCGACCGCAGCGTCCTTCTGTGCTCCGGAGCGAGGACGCGTCGAACGCACGCGGCGTCGATCCTCGCGCATCTCTGCGCGACTCGCAGGGTGTTGAGCGTGTCCAGGTGGTCGTCGGGCAGGGGCGACACCGCGCACAGCATGAAGGTCCTCGCGCCCGACGCCATGAGGGGCGCGAGGGTTTGAGTGAGCCGCGAATCCCGCGCGCCGCGCACGGCGTTTGCGGTGATAGACTCCCTGGCGCCCTCCGAGGAGTCCGGGCCGTCTTTGGGCGCCCGTCTGGAGAGCTCGTCGACCACCCTGGAGAAGGCCAGCAACTGCCTGGCGGCGCCTCGCCTGTCGCGGTCGCCCTCGACGCTCGACCTGTCGGACGAACCGTCGTGCAGCTCCGCCAACCCGAGCGCCCTGGCGCCCACGAGGTCGCACACGTGGCATTCGCTCACCACCCCATCCGGCTCCCTCACCACCGTCAGGCGCACGAACGCGTGCGACCTGTTCGAACGCACGCGAGCCGCCGCGCCCACCCACGGTCCCGGCGCGACGGACAGACCGTTACCGGGACCGTCACGGGACCCGTCAGATGCCGTCGCCCGCATCCGCGGCAGCGTCCAGTTAGCGGACATTCGGCGGCTGTGCGCGAGGACCGCCTCGGCCTCCTCCGCGGTGGACACCTCCACGGCGCACGCGCGGAACGATTCAAACGATGAGGTTCCGCGATTCGATTCCCCGCCGCCGCTCGGGATATCGCCGTACCTGTCCCCGAGCCCGCTCGCGCTGGACGCGAGCGCGAGGCCCTGGGCGTCGCCGGTCGGGTCGAGGAGATCCACGACGCGGCCGTCCGGGGACATCTCCCAGCACGACACGCCGAACCTGTGTCGAACCTCGTCGGCGATCGATTCCGGTCGACCCGCGTGCATCCTGGCATCTTCCGCGAGTCTCCACGCCGCCTCCTCCCTCGCCGCCCGCGTGAACACCAGGCGGAAGAGCCTGGTGATGACGCCGGGTTTGTCGAAGCCGCCGGTTGGCGACGGGTGGACGCCCATGCCGCCGCCGCCGAAGATCACGTGCGACTTGCCCGTGCCCGATTGGCCGTGCGTCACCACCAGCGCGTCGAAGCCCCGCATGAGCCAGTCGCACACGTCGCGAGCGAGCTCGTCCGGAGCGTCGCCCGAGTCGGACGCGGCGGTCATCCTGTACCGCCGGGGCTCCTGCGAGGTATCGTCGCTCGGGTCCCTCACGGCGACGCCGTCGCCGCCGGGCAGCAACGCGACCGCCGGCACGGGCTCGCCGTCGCCTCTTCTTCCGTCCTTGTGCCGACTCGCACCGCCCACGGTCGCGGAGCGCACGGGCGCGGGGCACACGCTGCAGTAAACCGCGGCGGGCGCGATCGCGGCGTCACCTCCGCCGCCCAAGGAGCGCAACTCCGCGTCCAACGCGCGGAGCTCCTCGGAGAGGCCCGCCACCTTCGCCATCGTGGCTGCGGTCTTGCCTCCGCAAAATTTGAACCAACTCGGGCGCTGCCGAGGAAAAATGTTTGCCTTGGGCTGCTTGGTTTTTTCTTCAAGTCTCAGGTTACTCTTACTGAATGTCCATAGAGACCCATATTCGCAAAATCCTCATCACTGTGCGTCAGCACAAAGTTCGGGTTGAGCGTGTGGGCCGAGGTTGGCTTCGACTCGGCGCGCCACAATGCGGGCGGAAGAGGACGTGGAGGTTGGGCGCACCCACGTCGGCGCGGGCCCAGGACCGGCGTCGATCGGGACGTCGGTCGCGAGGCGCCTCGACCTCGGCAAACCGACACGCGCGCGCCGCGCTCGGTGGACCTTCGGGGATGCAAACGTTTCGCCCGAATCCATGTTGATGGCCACCGCCGCCATCTGGGGTTCGTATCACCCCACGATGCGGCTGATGCTGACGAGCGAAGACGGTTGGGAGACACCCACGCCCGCAGAGCTCAACGTGAGCCGGAGCGCCATCACGGCCGCCATGTGCGTCGCGCAACACCTCGTCATGCGACGGCTATCGCGAGAGAAAAACACTCCAACGCGCGACGGCAGGCCAGACGACGACGACGACGACGACGACGACGACGAGGACCGGGAGAGGGATCGATACCCGAACGCGCGCACGCCGCTCCGGGGCGAGGGCAGACGCGGCCGACGCTTGATCGCGACGAACGGCGGCGGGGACGCCGAGGGACGAGGCAGCGACTCGGAGGGCGGCGGATCACGACGCGCGCGGACGACGCCACCGACGACGAGGGCGCCCGCCGCCGCCGCGCGCTCCCGCGAACGATCGACGAAGAGGAGGCTCTTCGCCGCGTCCGCCGAGCTCGCGGCGCTGCACGCGCTCACCGTCGGGTTACAGTCGTGCGGAGTGGACCACAGCGACGCCACGCGCGCCAGCTTCCTCGCGACCACGTCTACGGTGGTCGTCCCGCTCTTGGCCACGGCGACTGGCACGCCGGTGGCCAAACGGACGTGGGCGTCGGCCGCCGCGTGCGTGCTGGGCACCGTGCTCATCGTTTCCTCCAGGACACCCTCGTCCGACGTGGGCTCCGCCGCCTTTGACGAGGACGACGCGGCGGACACGACGCTGGGCGACGGTTTGATCCTCGCCGGCGCCGCCGTGTGGGCCACGTTTTTGCTCCGGATATCGAAGCACGCGCGGACGCTCCCGGTGGCGCCTTTGGTGATATGGCGGAACGTGTTGATGTTCCTGTGCTACGCGTGTTGGTGGGCGTTCGACGAGCGGTTCTTTCGCGGTGGATCCGAGCACATGGGATTCAGCCGAGGGCGGTTCTCGCGCGGCGGAGAGCGGAGCGTGCCCATCGCTCGAGAGGCGTTTCCGTGGCGAGAAAACTCGACGACGTGGGGACGCGTCGTGTTCCTGGCCGTCGGACCGGGCTTCGCGTGCAGTTGGCTGCAGACGATCGCGCAGGCCAAGGTGGCGGCGGCGGAGGCGCAGGTGTTGATCAGCACCCAGGCGCTGTGGGGCGCGGCGTGGGCCTTCGCGATGATGGGCGAGAGGATGGCGCCCACGGGTTGGGCCGGCGGGTTCGCCATCGTCGCCGGGGCGGTCATGGTGGCGGACGGAGGGCGACGCGGACGTCGCGATAAGAGGGCGGCGCCGCGCGGGAATAAATCCAGCTGATCGTTTGGCGACCAGACGGCGACCAAACGGCGACGAAATAAATTTTGGCTTTCGACGCCCGCGGCGGGTAGAGCGTTTCGCTCGCGCTAGTGTGCTGCGTGCGGATTAAACGGCTAATGAAATAATACGATGGCGAACGACGTGTCACCGCTCGGCGCGCGTCGAGCCGCGTCGAGCGCGCGACCGCCGCCGCGTTCACGGTCCCCACTGCGTGATCCAGATGGAGTAGTGGAGGTACCCAACCACCAGGCCGACAATCGCTCCGACGCCAACCTCCGGCGGCGTGTGCCCCAGCGAGTTCCGCAAAGGGCGGGACTCGCTCGCCGGATGCGTCGCCGGTAGCTCCATGATCATCTGGTTCAGCACCTCCGCCTGCCGCCCCGCGTGCAGCCGCACCCCCGTAGCGTCGTACATCACCACGAGCGAAAACACCAGGCACATCGCGAAGATGGACGAGTCGAGGCTCTCCTTCAGCCCGACGCTGGTGGTCAGGCCGACGACGAGCGCGGTGTGAGACGAGGGCATCCCGCCGCTACCCACCAGCCGGCCGTAATCCAGCTTACCCGTCGTGTGCCTGCGCGGTCGATCGTCGGTGGGAGGCGGCGTTGGATGTCAGCGCGTTTGGCAGGAAGGCGGGGGGATCTTGGGGGTAATTGGTGGCGCGGTCGGGGGTTGGATGACGGGACGGGCCGCGCACCAGTGCGTGAACACCTTGGCCACCTGCGCCACCGTGAACGCCAGAAGCGCAGAGACGAGCGCCGGGCTGCTTATGATGGCCGGCGGGCCCATTCCCAGTGGACTCATCCCCCCCCACCGCGCGACGCGCTTGCGGTACTGATGACCCCAACGGCACGCAGTCAGGCGCGGCTCCTTCATCATCCTGTCTGCACAGCGAACCACGCGGGCGGCGCTCGTAACGTTTCTTCACTTCCGCGAGCACGAGGCCCGCGGCGCCGGGAGATACGACGGCGATGGCGTCGGTTCCGAGCCTCGCGGTCGCGCCCCGACTCACCCGTCGGATCGACGGCGCGTCGACGTCCGGCCGTCGCGCCCTCGGGTCCGCGACGCCGCGCGGATCTGACGGGAGGGGAAGAGGACGGCACCGTCGCTCGCCGACGACGACGACCGCGTGCCTTCGATGCGTTCGCGACGCGCGGGGGCGGAAACCCCGCGTCGCGCCGGGGCGACGACGCGAGGACGTCATCCAGGTATCCCCGAGGGCGACGGACGGCGACGTGAACGACGGGGGCGAGCCGGACGGGGACGATGTCGCGAGGACACCGCGGGACGGGGCGGACGGGGTTGGGGTTGGGGATGGGGATGGGGTTGGGGATGGGGATGGGGAGGATCGGGCGGACGGCCCGGTGGTGGCGCTGGCGCTCGCGTTGATCAGGTTCTACCGAACGCAGATTTCCCCGCTCACCCCGCCCGCGTGCAGGTTCGTGCCCACGTGCAGCCAGTATGCCATGGACGCGTTCAGGACGTTCGGCGCCGGCAAAGGCGCGGCGCTCACCCTTTGGCGACTGGCTCGGTGCACGCCGCTCGGAGGGAAAGGGTACGACCCGCCGCGATGGCCGCCCGTGGCGTTCAACGCCGGGTCGTGGGACGACTACCCGGGCATAAACGACCCGGTACCCGACGACGACGCGCGCGAGCGATAGTCGTGACGGGCGTTAGATTGACGATGAGTCGGTTGCGTTACGCGGGGCGAATACTTAAACTTTTGCTTTCCGAGCGACTCGCCCGTCTGTCCCGAAAGGTGCTCCGCGGACCCCTCCTCACGCCCCCGACTCCTCCGCGATCATCCCCGCCACTCGCTCAAGCGCCACGTCCAGCCGCCCCCGGAGCTCCTCCACCGCGGTGGGCGCGTCCACCAGCGGCGCGCTCGCCAGCGCATCCGTCTTGACCCGCAGCGACGCGAGCAGATTCTCAAAGCCGGAGAGGTACGCCATGATCCTCTCGCGGTGGTGCTCGACGGGCACGTGCGTGGCGCTGATGTCCACGACGACGGCCGCGGCGGACGGGTTGGTGACCACCTCCACGGCGGCGTCGGGGCGGAGCGGGGTCTTGGCCATCATCGCCGGGGGCATCGTCGTCGGGGCGGCTCGCTGCGGCGAAGGCGGTTTGGGATGATGGGACCCGAGATGATGCGCCGACGCTCCCTCGTCGCCGCCGTCGATCGCACGGGCGGGCGAGTGTTCGGCTCCTCGGTGCCGCGCCGCGTCATTCGCGGTGTCCCCCGCGTTCTCCTTGGCGGGGGACGCCTCGCGCGACGCCGCCGCGCGCATCGCCGCGAGGGGCGACGCGGGCGGCGCCTGCGACGATAACCCGAGGTCCTTCGCCAGAGCGCCGCGAACCTCCGCCAGGCCGATGAAGCGATCGAACTCCTCCTTGAACAGCTCCGACCGCTCCTTCACGCTCTTGCCCCAGTTGCTCATCGTGATGTCGTTCCTGCCGAGGAAGCCGCCCGCGGCGAGCTCGCCCAGCGCGCTGGTCTGGTCGTTGCTCAGCTCCTTCAGTCCGCGGAAAAAGACGCGCCACGCGCTGAAGTCCGCGTCGAGGAACTCGGTGAAGCTGGCGCCGTTGGCGGTGAGCGCGGTGAAGACATCGCGTGCCTTTGCCTTGAGCTCGGGGTCGTCCATATTCGACTCCCTCGTCTGCGTCCGCGGCGTCCGGGGCAGTGGCGAGAGCGTGGGGGCCCGCGATTTTGAAATGTTTGACTGCGTGGCCGATACCAGCCGTGATCGTAACGCCCGCCCGCTCGCCTCCCGCGCGTTGCCGTCGCCTCGGCGGGTTCGCCGCCCCCGTCGCGCGCGCCCCCCCACTACCCACCGCGCACCATCGCCTTGGTCCATCACGCCAAACCACGCGCTCGCCATGCCCCGGCGCGACGAGTCGATCCAGATCGGGCACGACGTCCCGCCCGAGGTGATCGCGTCCATCGAGGCGTCGTCCAAGATGACAATCGACGATCTCAAGGCGAACCCCGAGCTCGTCCAGTTCGCCGTGGACCGCTCCAAGAAGAGCGGCAACGACGCGTTCAAAGCCGGACGCATGCGAGATGCCGTGCGAATGTACACCCAGGCCATCGCGGGCGCGCCGGGCGACGCCACCCTGCACGGCAACCGCAGCGCCGCGAAGCTCGCGCTCGGAGAACACGACGGCGCGTTACTCGACGCCACGCGATGCGTCGAGCTGGACCCGGAATGGGCCAAGGGCCACTACCGGCTCGGATGCGCGCTCGCGTGCTTCGGCGAGTGGATCGCCGCGGCGAGGTCCTTCCAGCGCGCGGATTTACTCGCGCCGGGGAGCAAAGACATCGCCGAACGGCTCGCCGCCGCGACGGAGCTCGCGGCGGAGGAAACCGGAAGGGTGGTGGCGCAGGTCGAGTCGCAACGGCGGGATCTGGCGCAGAGGCTGCGCTGCGCCAGACGCGCGGACGCGCGGGAGAACATACTGAGCGCGTGGCGCCAGCAGAACAGCGGATACGAGTGGGACGTGGAGGACTACGAGTGGCGTCCGACGTACCTGCCCCTGATGCGAGCCCGCGTCGCGGATAAGAATCGGTTCATGAAAGACGAGCGAAGGGCGATGGCTCTTAACTTCGCCGTCGCCGCCGCGGAGCTCGACGCGCCGAAGAAGACGCTGCCGGCGCTGAGGGATCAGTACCGTCTGGACGCGTACGCGGCGGCGGCGGTTCGTGTCTTCGAAACGGTCGGAGATGAACCGGCGCTCGCGGTGGCCAACGGAGCCGGCGGGGTGCTCGCGATGACAACCGCCGCCGCGGGATTCGGCACCGTGTTCGCGGTCGATCGAAGCAGGTTCCACTACCGCATGGCCAAGCAGTGCGTCAAGGAGAACCCCGGCGTCCAACCCTCCATCACCCTGATCGACCAGAAGCTGGAGATGTGCAAGGTGGTTCCCGCCGCGGAGGGCGAGGACTCGTCGGCGTCGAAGAAAAAGGAGGCGAACGTCACCGAGCGCGTCAAGGTCGTGATCACCGATCTGATGGACCACTCGTGCCTTGGCTTCGGCCTCCTCCCCTCCATCGACCACGTCGGCGCGCAACTCGCCGCACCGGACGCGACGTGCGTCCCGGGCCGCGTGGTGGTTCGCGCGGCGCTCATCTCGCTGCGGACCGAGACGGTGAGCGGTTTCGACCTCCGGAGCCTGAACCGGTACCGGTGGCACCCGCAGGCGGCGAAATTCCTCAACTTCGCGGACGAGCCCCACGATGTGCTCTCCGACCACTTCGAAGTCGCCGACATCGACCTCACCGCGCGGTTGCGAGCGGCGGCGAGGCGAGGGGACGCGAAGGGTGGGAAGGACGCCAAGGCGATGAACGACGAAGGGCCTTCGTCGTCCCATGGGAGAAACTCGGAGAAATTCGGCGGCGCCGTCGCGTTTGAGTCGGACGCGAGGATCGAGGTGCGACCGACCGCGGACGGGTTGTGGAACGCGGTGGCGTTTTGGTTCGAGCTGGACATGGGCGGCGGCCGTTGGCTCCGGTCGGCGACGCCCCCGGTGACGAGTTGGGGCGACGGTTCGGGTGACGAGTCAAACTGCGACCGTCTCGTCGCAGACGCCGAGTCGTGGGGCGTGGCTGTGCAGTACCTGGACGAGCTCCCCGTCGGGAAAAACGGCCCGCCCGTGACCGTTCGCGTTCGTCGCGACGCCGGCCAGATCTTGTTCACGTCCGACCCGCCCCCGACCCGCCCGCGGCACAGTAACATACCCCAGTGGCACTACGACATGCTCAACGACGCCGGCCGCAACGACGCTTACGAAGCCGCCATCGTCGCCGCCGTGAACCGGCGCAAAAAAAGCGGCGGTAAGGTGGACGTGCTCGACGCCGGGAGCGGATCCGGTCTGCTCGCGATGATGGCCGCGCGGGCGGGCGCGGACTTTGTCGCCGCGGTCGAGAAGACGCCGTCGATGGTGGACGCGGGCGAGGAGAACGTGTGCATGAACGGGCTGGCGCACAAGGTCCTGTGCCTCAACAGAGACGTGAGGCGGGTGTTCACCAAGGAGTCGCGGGGGCTCCAGCCCGTGCCGGGCGAGGCGGCGGAGGGCGGCGGCGGCCTCATCAAGACGGACGGATCCGTCCCGGAGCTGGATCGCAAGGTTGACCTGATGGTGTACGAGGTGTTCGACTCCGGGTTGATCGGCGAGGGCGCGCTGCACATCCTCGCCAACGCCCGGTACCGGCTGCTGAGGCCGGACACGACGCTGGTGCCGGCTTCGGCGACCGTCTTTGCGCAGCCCATCGAGTACAGGATATCGACCGTCACCTGCGGCGACCTGGGGGCGTTCGAGATGAAGCAGAGCAACCGGTGGCGGTGGAGGGACACGTACGAGGGTCACAACCTGGAGCGTTGCAAGGGGGACTGGCGGCCGCTCGGCGAGCCCTTCAGGGTTTTCGACTTTGACTTTGCGCAGATCGGGCCCGAGACGCTGGCGCCGGGTCACGTCGCGAAGGACGTGGCGGTGACCGACCCGGGCGTCTTCAACGCGATCGCGTTCTGGTTCGAGCTGCGGCTGGACGAGAACAACGTCCTGAGCACCAGCCCGCACGACGGGACGAAGGGTCAGACTTGGCAGCAGGCGGTGCAGTGGGTCGAGGAGATGTCGCTGCAGGTTGGCGACGTGTTACCGCTCGTCGCCAGTCACGACACTTACGCCATCACCTTCGCCGTGGACGACGCGAGGTTCCCGCAGCGAGGGATGAGACGCACGGGGGTTCCCCTGTACGACCCGTCGTGGGGCGTGCAGCACGAGCGCGTCAAGGCGGTGAACCATCGGATGGCGCCGACGCTGACGCAGAACCCGATCGAGTATCGGACCATGGCGGAGACGGCGGTGGCGGCGGGCGCGCGGCCGCACGACCTCGGGCTCGACGCGGAGTCCGGCGCGGACTTTTGCCTCCGCATGATGGGCTGAGATCGAGTCGAGTTTGCGTGCAATCTCTGCTGTTATAAAGAATTGGCTTATCAACACGGGCTGATCAAAATCCTCCCTCTCGAGACCTCCACTCGTCGCCTCGCCGTCACCCACCTAAAAGCTACACCTCGCGCGTATCTCACGTGTTTCTCTCCATTCTTACGCGACGGTCATGCCCCAGCGCTCGGCGAACCTCTTGGTCTCCGCCTCGACGTTCATGCCCTTCCTCTTCATCTGCGCTTCCTTCCACTTGGGGATGTAAACCGGCTTGGGACCCTTGGGCGCGCGCTTGTTCTTCCGCTGAGGCTCGGCGCCGTTCTCCACGAGCCACTCCCTGCGCTCCGCGGAGGCGTCGGAGTAGGCGAGAGACTCCAGGTCGAGGCCCGCGCGCTTGGCCATGGCCTCCAGACCAATCTTGTTGATGGACTTCATCGCGGAAGTCGAGATGCGCAGGCGGACGTAGCGCTGCTTCTCGGGCCAGTACACGCGCTTGTACTGGAGGTTGACACCCTGAAGCTTCTTGTTGCGGATGTGCGAGAAGGACACGCTCCAGCCGTTGTTGGCCTTCTTGCCGGTGAGCATGCACTTGCGGCCGGACTTGCCCTGGATGCCTGATGGTTCGAGGAGGGGGGGGGGCGAGAGGTCAGCGGATTGCTCAGACACCAGACACAAAAAAAACTCCAACGCGCGGCAGTGACCGGCACCCGAACCCTATCCCTTTGGCGAGTCCGCGGACGGGGGCCATGGGGCGCGCGACGCGGCGAATGCGCAGCCTCAGCGCCCGAAAGACACGCATCTCGCACCGATGCGCGTCTCCCAAATCCACACGTCGCGTCGCGTCGCCCCTCGGCGCTCGCGTTCGAGTCTCGACCGCGGGTTCCGACACGGCTCAGGGCGTAGGGTTGTCGCCCTCACTGGATAAAAAGATTTCTCGCTCGCTGGATGGAGACTGGGAGGTGGCACTCACTCTCGACGGTGGTGTTGACCTTGGCGGCCTTCACGGGCGCGGCGACGGCCATCTTCTGGAACTTAGAAGTGAGTTGGCCGGCGGCGAACTGGCTCTTGGAGCCGGAGAGCACCTGAGTCGAGGGGGAGGGACGGGACACGGGAGGTGAGCGACCACGCGGAAAATCGTGCGGCATTGGACCCTAGCGCGATGCGGGTGCCCCGGGATGCGCGCGCGAACGCGCGAAGCGACCTTGCGCGGCACCACCGACGCTCCCGTTCGGAAGACTAACGTCACGGGCGTGATTCCCACCTTCACGGGAGCCTTGAGGGTAACGGACATGGTTGCTACGCTTCGACAGGGACGCGGCAAGCAATGACCGGTAGACCGCGGGGAACACGTCGACGAGCTGGTGAGAGGGAAGGAAGTCCTGCAGCCTGCTCCTTTTTTTTTTTTTTCTCCTTGGCCCTTCCGGAACTTTCACCGTCATAGCAATGTAAAATTAGTCACGCTTCCGCATAATTCTTTTAATAATTAGCTTTGAGGATGTCCTATTCGCTTTATGCGCCGGACTGAAAGTTCATAGTCTAACGGAATAAAAGGGCAAGATCGATCGTTATTTGCAGGGCGGGGACGCTCCTGAACCGTCGTTTTCTGAGTCTCATGCATCAAACGGTATAACTTCGGCAT
>Ga0181571_10001171_pt1 | contig 18654 bp, 17 predicted proteins | sample 101ome_17_FD_132440 | JGI IMG/M metagenome (GOLD analysis project Ga0181571, IMG submission 132440) | Coastal salt marsh microbial communities from the Groves Creek Marsh, Skidaway Island, Georgia - 101407AT metaG (megahit assembly) | ecosystem: Environmental > Aquatic > Marine > Intertidal... | reverse complement strand
GCGCCTTCAGAACCCTTATTATGGCCCTTTCGAGCGGCTTTTTCTGCCAGTCCGGATAGGCCCATGCGCTTGTCGAGAACCTTTAGCACTGTGGCATGGTCAAGATCCAAGTGTGCCAACATCACCATGGTGTGAAACCAGAGATCCGCGACCTCAGCCGTTAGCGCGTCGGTGTTGCCCGATTCTTGCGCATCTTTTGCGGCAAGAATCACCTCGGTCGCTTCTTCGCCGACTTTCTCAAGGATCTTATTCAACCCCGCCGCATTGAGAGAGGCGACATAGGAGTCATCGGGTGACGCACTTTTCCTATCAGCCAGTAGTCTGTCGAGGGCAACCAATATGTCACTCATTCAATCCTCCTCGACTACCGTCCAGCCATCCTCGGTCGGCGCATAGAAAAAACAGGTGCGCCGCCCAGTGTGGCAGGCGCCCCCTCCCTTCTGGTTGACGCGCAGAAGCAAGGTGTCGCCATCACAGTCGAGTAGGACATCGACCAATTCCTGTGAATTGCCCGACGTATCCCCTTTTCGCCACAGTGTGCTTCGGGAACGCGACCAATAGACGGCACGGCCTTGCCGAAGGGTTTCTGCCAACGCCTCCGCGTTCATCCAGGCAAGCATGAGGACTTCACCCGACACGGCGTCTTGGGCAATGGCCGGGATCAACCCCTGGTCATTCCAGCGCGGCTCAAGACGATCTGTTATGGCAGGTTCTTTGGTCATCTCTGCAGTATGCCAGAGCCATATAGCGGCTGTTACTGTTTGCGAATGAACAATGCAGCGATTAAGCACGCACTACCCAGCAGAGTCCAGCCTGCACTGGGCGGGTTACCGATTCCCACTCCCAGGGCCAGCGCCCCGGCCGTTGCAAGCGGGAGTATCCATGATGTCTCGCGCTGGGGACCAGGTGTGGGCTGGGGACTTTGACGCAACCGATTCAAAATGAGGTCCGGTAAGAGCGGCAGCGTTTCGAGCAGCGCAGGGGCGTCCTCTTGTAGCCGCTTGCTGACCGTTTGTAGCGAGTACCGATCCGCAACCCATTGCTCAAGAAAGGGTTTGGCGGTGTCCCATAAATTGAGGTCTGGGTAGAGCTGCCTGCCCAGCCCTTCAATATTGAGTAGGGTTTTTTGTAATAGCACTAACTGCGGCTGTACCTGCATGTCGAACTGGCCCGCCGTCCGGAATAGCGTCACGAGCATATGCCCGAAGGAAATGTCGGATAAGGGACGCTCGAAAACCGGCTCACAAAGTGTACGTAACGCGCTCTCAAATTCTGCAATCGGCGTATCGGGCGGCACCCAGCCGCACTCAATGTGAAGCTTCGCGCAGAGGCGGTAATCCTGCTGAAAAATGGCCAGCAGGTTGCGGGCGAGGTAGTACAGATCCTGCTCATCCAGTTGCCCCACGATGGCGCAGTCGACAGCCATATACCGTGGGTCTTCAGGAGACGTGCAGTCGACAAAAATGTTGCCGGGATGCATGTCCGCATGAAAAAAACTGTCGCGAAACACTTGGGTGAAAAAGATTTCAACCCCGCGCTCGGCGAGCAGTTTGATGTCAATCTGCTTTTGTTCAAGCGTCGTGATGTCGCTTACCGGCACCCCGTAAATTCGCTCACTCACCATCACCTGCTCGCAGGTCAATGGCCAGTGCACTTCTGGCACATAGACAAGATCGCCCGCCTTGAAGTGTCGCCTCAGCTGCGACGCGTTGGCAGCTTCACGTTGTAGGTCCAGCTCGCCGTGAATAATACGATCGTATTCGGCCACCACTTCGACAGGTCGGAGTCGCCGCCCATTTTTGGACCAGCGAGAGAGCAGCTGGGCGGCATGTTTCAGAAGCTTCAGGTCCTGATCGATGGTTTTCTCGATGCCGGGACGTAACACTTTGACCACGACATCACGGCCGTCAGGTAGCCGGGCGGCATGAACCTGTGCGACCGACGCTGCCGCCAGTGGGTTTGCATCGAATTCAACGAAACAGTCATTCAGTGGCTTGCCGAGCGCGCGTTCGATTCGTTGTATAGCCTCTTTGGCCGGAAAGGGTGCCACCTGATCTTGCAGTAATGCCAACTCATCGGCGATGTCGTGGGGTAGCAGGTCCCTTCGCGTAGAGAGCAACTGGCCAAACTTGATGAACACCGGGCCCAGGTCTTCCAGGGCGCGTCGCAGGCGTTCCCCACGGGGCGTGGTATTGGGCACCGAAAGTACAGGAAAGACGCGGAGTAAAAGGGAAAATAACGCCGGCCGCTGATTGGCCGGTAAGAGCTCGTCCAGTCGGTACCGGGCAACGGTTCGATAGAGCGTCACAATGCGGCTCATCGGCTGTTCCTATTGGTTGCGGCCCTCGCCATCAACCTTTCGACCTGCTGTTGGGCGCGCTCGACCCGCATCGATAACGACTGTACAGCGTCGTAGAAATGCTCCAGTTCGGCTTTGGGTGGCGTCAGCCGCCCTTCCTCGAGCAAATATTCCGATACCTGCCGCTTGAGGCTCGTCCTCGCGCCCTCACTCCAATGGAAAAGCCTGCGGAGTGCTTGAGCCAATTGATGGCCCGGCACGTCACCCAGCACATCCACAAGTGGCGCTTCCCAATCCACATCCATTGCCGAGATAACCTGTTGCAAGCTGATGAGGCTGGCACTGCGGCCTTGCAGTTCGATACCACTGTTAATGAGTGTGGCGGCGGGGTCATCGGAGGCGGCGAGTGCCGCAAAGTCTTCCAGCGATCCGCGGACGAAGGCGTCGGTAGACCGTTCGCAGTGCATTAATAGGCGGATTTCAGTACCGCTGACCATGTCGACATAGAGGGTGAGGTCAAGGCTGGTGACTTCGATACCCAGTAACGTGCCGCTCAATTCCTGCAATGCTTGATGGGACGTAGGTGCCAAAGCGATAGCCTGGTTCAGCGCGCGCTCCGCGCCGGCCAGCGCGGCGCTGAGTAGTGCCGGGTCGTGTTGTGTCACGCCTTGAAGCCTTGATGCACGGCGACAATGCCGCCGGTCATATTGTGGTACCGACACTCCATAAAGCCCGCTTCTTCCATCATACCCAGCAAGGTTTCTTGGTCGGGATGCTTACGGATGGATTCGGCGAGATATCGATAGCTGTCTGCATCCTGCGCGATCAGACGACCCATAGCCGGCAGAATTTGGAATGAATACTGGTCATAGATTTTGCCAAGCAGAGGAGAGACGGGTTTGGAGAACTCAAGCACCAGCAGGCGGCCGCCCGGGCGAAGCACTCTCAACATGGATCTGAGCGCCATGTCCTTATCGGTGACATTGCGGAGGCCAAAGGCAATGGTGATGCAGTCAATGCTGTTGTCCTCAAAAGGCAGCGATTGCGCGTCAGCCTGTACGACCTCAATATTGCCGATCGCACCCTTGTCAATCAGTCGATCCCGGCCTACTTCGAGCATGGCCGCATTGATATCCGCGAGGATGACCTTGCCCTCGGGCCCCACCAACTTCGAAAAGCGGGCAGCCAAATCACCTGTTCCGCCCGCGATATCCAGAATGGTCTGGCCAGCTCTTGCCGCGCTCAGTTCGATTGTGAAGCGCTTCCACAGCCGATGCACACCGCCTGACATTAAGTCGTTCATTAAGTCATAGCGACTGGCTACGGAGTCAAATACACCACGTACCATGCCCGCTTTAGCTTCCCGGTCTACCCGGGTAAAGCCGAAATCGGTTGTATCGCCGTCTCGATGAGAGGCCTGTGCCGCTTCTTCACTCATGGCGTCTTGACTCATAGCGTGTTGCTCACTGTCGCGCCAGCCTCATGCCAGCGGGTCGGCAAGTGTACCTGAAGCGTCGCTGTGTTCGGAGACCGGTAGTTCAGTGTTAACAGGATGTAGCGGCGAAGTTGGATCCAGATACGGACCGCAGGGGTCCTTTGTCAGGGATCGAAATGTAATACCTGCACTTCCGGGTCACGCGATTTTCCCTCGGCCGTCAATTGCCTGAGATAGTGCTGCCAATATCGATCCTGTTCTTCGGCCAGATCGCGCAAGTATTGCCAGCTATAGAGTCCAGAATCATGTCCATCATCAAAGATGATTTGTGCAGCATAGTGCCCCACGGCCGTGATAGCCGAGATGCCCACGGACGACTTACCGGTTTGCAGCGTCTCTTGTCCGGGCCCGTGACCACGGACTTCTGCCGACGGTGAAAATACCCGCAGAAACTCGGCGCTGAGTGCAAAGGTGGCGCCGTCTTCGAAGGCCAACTCCAATAGGCGCCGGGAGCGTGAGTAGTGCATTGTGGTTACGCGGAAACGGGGAGACTGTGTCATGGTGTCTCCCGCTTGAGTAACAGCGTATCCATATCGGCTTGTGCCGTCAGTGTTCTGGCGCGTGCCATCTCAGAGCGACTGGCAAAGGGGCCAAGGTAGACCCGATACCATTGTCCGTTATCGTTCTCGCTGGCCTCGACCTTGGCCTCCAACCCTAGTAGCGCCAGCTCCCCGCGACGCCGATCCGCATCTGATTGCTGCCGAAAAGACCCCGCCTGCAGAATGTACTGCGCACGACTCGTATTCCGGGCTTCTAGGTCAGCGGGCTCAATGTCAGGGTTGGGATCGAACGCTTCATTTGGCAGCACCGTATAAAAATCAAAGTGCGGGGCAGCTGCCTCGGCCGCTGAGGGGGCGCTCGGTGTGGGCGACGCGACGGGATCTTGCGCTTCGCTCGGCGCGCGCATGAGGCCCACGGTGGCGGCTATGCCGACGATGCAGCCCGCGGTGAAACCTTGCAGATGAGCTCGGCTAAGCGTGGGAGGCGTGCCTTTGACGGCAGGGGATTGACTCCGCGTTGCGGAGGGTCGTCGGCCTCTCTGGCTAGCTTGCTGAGGCATTACATGCTGTCCGGTGCTGAAACACCAAGCAGATCGAGGCCACTCGCAAGTACCTGCCGAGTGGCTTTGACCAGCGCTAGCCTCGCATTCGTGACCTCGCGCGCGCCCTCCAGAATTTTGTGTGCGTTATAAAAGCTGTGAAAATCGGCTGCCAGCTCGCGAAGATAATTGGCGACGTCATGAGGCTCAAGTCGCTCTGCGGCCGTTGCAACCACCTCAGGGTAGCGCGCGAGGCTGACCACCAAGGCCAGCGTTTCGGTTTCGTTCAGCTCGTCGAGGTGTTGCAGTCCGTCGTCAACATCATGACTTGTCCCGGTTTCTGCGGCTTTGCGCAACACGCTCGCACAGCGAGCATGAGCGTATTGGATGTAGTAGACCGGATTCTCGTTGCTGCGCGCCAAGGCCAAATCGACATCAAAAGTGAGCTGCGAGGTGGGTGCGCGGGCCACCAGAAAATAGCGAGTAGCGTCGCAGCCTACCCAATCGATCAGATCGCGGAGCGTTACGTAGCTCCCGGCCCGTTTAGACAGTTTGACCTCTGACCCCTCTCGCATGACGGTCACCATCTGATGCAACACGTACTCGGGCCAGCCCTCGGGGATGCCGACATCGAGGCCTTGCAAACCGGCACGCACTCGCGTGATGGTGCTGTGGTGGTCAGCCCCCTGCTCATTGATGACCCTGGTGAAGCCCCGTTGCCATTTATCGTGGTGGTAGGCGACATCGGGCACAAAGTAGGTATAGCCCCCTTCGCGTTTGCGCATCACCCGGTCTTTGTCATCACCGAAATCGGTGGTGCGCAGCCACAGCGCGTCCTGCTCTTCAAAAGTATGGCCAGCCTCTTTCAGTGCGCTGACGGTCTGCTCGACTGCGCCACTCTCATAAAGAGATGACTCTAAAAAGTAGCGATCAAAGACAACTTGAAACGCCCGCAGATCCTGATCCTGCTCGCGTCGTAAGCATGCGACGGCAAACTCGCGAATGGCATTGAGGTCTTCTATGTCTCCGGCCGCGGTGATCTCCCGATCTGCGGCATGGACGGTTTCACAAGCGACATAAGCTGCGGCAACGTCTTCAATGTAGCCGCCCTGATAACCATCCGTTGGCCAGTCCTTGTGGGTGGGGTCCTTTCCCTGTGCTCGAGCCTGCACCGACAGCGCGAGATTATTGATTTGCTGTCCGGCGTCGTTGTAGTAGAACTCACGTTGCACCGTCCAGCCGGTCGCTTCTAACAATCGGCCCAGTGAGTCGCCAATTGCGGCCCCCCGCCCATGGCCAACATGTAGGGGTCCTGTAGGGTTCGCAGACACAAATTCGACTTGTACCTTTTGACCTGCTCCTGTTTCGGAACGGCCATATCGATCGCCAGCTTCAATGATGGTTCTGACAATGTCAGTCTGTTGGCTTTGATTCACAAAAAAATTGATGAAACCCGGACCGGCGATATCGCAGCGTTCAACGATGTTGTTGTCGGGTAGAGCAGCGATGAGCTGAGTGGCAAGCTCGCGGGGCGCCATGCCGGCGTGCTTGGCCAGCACCATAGCAATATTGCAGGAGAGATCGCCATGACTGGGGTCACGAGGGCGATCAATTTGTGGCGCGCTGTCTGGTGTCTCGCTGAGTGCACCGTCAACAACTAATTTTTCCAGCGCTGTAGTGATCAGCGCAGCCAGTTCAGATTTCATGATTTTCCTGTCAGGGTTTTTCTGCGACGCCAGCGGAAGCCGCCATTATTATTACTGACCGATTGCTGTGGCTCCAGCGAAGGAAGTCACAAGCTTTCATAGGGGTCGATATCAACGGACCAGCTCAATCGGTGACTGTGCCGCATAGATTCTGCGACTGCGATGAGTTGAGCTATGTTCGTTGCCAACGCTGCTCGCCCGGCTGCAGCGACGACCAACTGGCATCGGTAGCGATTTTTTCGGCGAGCCAGTGCGGCGGGTAAGGGGCCAATAATCTGGCATCTCGCTGCGTCACAGGTACCCAGCTTCACCTGTTGCAGGAAATCCAGCCCCTCTTGCCTGTCTTGACTGTCGCAACGAATGACCGCCAGGGCACCATAGGGTGGCAAGCCCGCGCGTTGCCGTTGCGCAAGCAGAGAGGGTAGCGCTATGTCATAGGGTTGGTCGAGTTGTTGCATGAGTGGATGTTCAGGGTGACGCGTCTGAATGAGTACTTCGCCTGGTAAGGCCTCTCGGCCTGCGCGTCCGCTGACTTGCGTGAGCAGCTGTAACAACCGCTCCTCGCCCCTGAAATCGGGGCTGAACAAGAGTGCATCTGCGTCGACTACGGCAACCAGCGTCACATGGGGAAAGTGGTGACCTTTACTGAGCATTTGCGTGCCGATCATTAATGCCGGCTCAGCATTTGACAGCCGTTCAATCAAGTTTGCCATCGATTCTCGATCTTGCATCGTATCGCTGTCGACACGGATGACGGGGTACGCTGAGAAGCGTTCACTCAAGAAAGCTTCGGTCTGCTGTGTACCGATGCCAGTTCCGGCCAGTCGACGGCCGTCACATTGAGGGCAGTGCCTGGGTAGGGCGCTGCGTCGGTCGCAATGGTGACAATGAAGCCCTGCGGGTGTCTTGTGCAGCGTCATGCGCGCATCACAATCCGGACAATCGCTGACCCATCCACAGTCATGACAAACCATTGCGGTAGCGAAGCCACGTCGGTTAAGAAACACCAGCACTTGATGCCCGCGGGACAGGGTCGAATCGATCTTTTCAATGAGCTCGTTGGACAGACCGGCTGATAGATCCAGGCTGCTAATGTCGATCTGCCGCAGTAACGGCAGTGAGCCTTGGCCCGCGCGCTGAGTAAGATGATGACGCTGATAACGGCTCTGGTCGGCGTTGTGCCAACTTTCCAGACTGGGTGTAGCGCTGCCCAGCACAACCGGGCAGTGCTCCAGCTGTCCGCGTTTAATGGCGACATCCCGCGCGGAATAGCGAAATCCGTCCTGCTGCACGAAGGCAGCGTCGTGCTCCTCGTCGACAACAATCAGCCCAGGCTTTTTAAGCGGCACAAAAACCGCGGAGCGGGTACCAAGGATAATGGCGGCGGTGCCCCGGCGTGCAGCCGCCCACACCCGATCACGCTCAGCACCACCCATACCCGAGTGCAGCGCGAGCACGGGAGCATCAAAACGTGCCTCAAAGCGCGCCAGTGTTTGCGGAGTGAGGGCAATCTCGGGCAGCAATACCAGCGCTTGCTGCTCGCGTTCGAGGCAAGCCGCGATGGTCTGTAAATAAACCTCGGTCTTGCCGCTTCCGGTGACGCCATACAGTAAGTGCACGGCGAACTGGTCCGCATCTTCGACAATACGTTGAATCGCTGCATATTGTTCATCATTGGGAGCAAGCGGCACTGATCGGATGCGCCACGCTACCGTTGCGGTCACTTCAGCCTGCTCGACGAGTGCATGATCGATTAGCGTCCTGATAATGGCTCGGCTGAAGCCAGACTCAGCCAGTACAGAGAGCGGCGTGACACCTTGCCGTAGTAATGAGATCAGGGCCGCTTGCTTCGGCGCACGGTGCGGTGCGCCCTCGGGCAACCCACGGCCTCTCTCGGTCAAGGTCAGAGCGGCGACGCCCGTGGCTCGCTCGGCAAGCCCTCGGCGCTCACCTGGTGACAACCCTAGCGGCAATACCTCACCCACCGGATGATGGTAGTAACCTGATGCCCAAGTGAGAAGCGCGAGAAGCGGCTCGGAGAAAAGCGGGTCGGTATCCAGCACCTCTGCGACGGATTTCAATTTGACGTTGCTGACTGTTGACTCGGAGGCAGTCGACATCAAAATGCCGGTGACTTGGCGATTTCCGAAGGGTACCCGCACTCGCAGGCCCGGCACTGCACTGCCTTGCCAGTCCGCGGGTGCTCTATAGTCGAAATAGCGCCTGAGAGGGGTGGGCACAGCACAACGCCAGATCGGCTGATCGGGGGTGTTTTCAGCGGGGTGATGGGTCAAGGTTGGCTCGGTGTGATGTATCTCGATGCCAGTGTACTAGAGCACAGCATCGGGCGTATTCCATGTTGCTATCGCGGCCCGCTCTGGTATTATCCGCGCTCTTTTTTCTCACCAACTTATGGTAACCGAGGTTGATATGAAGCCGGATATCCATCCCGAATACAGAGAAGTGTTGTTTCACGACACATCGTCCGACACCTATTTTGTCATCGGATCCACTGTCGAGACCAACGATACCAGAGACCATAAAGGGCAGACCTACCCCTATATGTCCTTGGATATTTCTAGCGCTTCGCATCCGTTTTACACGGGCAAGCAGAAGGTCGCGCAGAGCGATGGTCGTGTTGCGCGATTCAACAAGCGGTTTGGAGATCGTAGCCTGAAGGGCTAAACGACGAGTGATTGATTGAAGAACGCCGGCTGATGCCGGCGTTTTTTTTGTCTCAGAAAATCTGCTCGATACTGCCGTTGCCGAGCTCCCCGCCTGACTCGCTCTGCCAATCTGGCAGCGATTCTTCGAGGAAGTATTCCATCAGGCTTCCTTCGGGTTGCCCCCTCACGCGCAGTCCTGACTCACCATCAATCCGCAGTCTAACGATACCGGGCGGCATTGGCAGAGCTGGCCCCGGCGGCGGCAGGGCCTCGCGCATGTAGTCGATCCAAATTGGTAGCGCCGCAGTACCGCCGAATTCACGCCTGCCCAGCGGGCTATAGTCGTCGAAACCCACCCAGGTAGTGGTGATCAGATCCCGGTTGAACCCCGAGAACCAAGCGTCGCGTGGCCCATTTGTCGTGCCCGTTTTGCCGGCGATATCGCGTCGTTCGAGCGCCCGCGCCCGTCTTCCCGTGCCTCGTTGTATCGCATCATTGAGGAATGTCGAGATGATATAGGCCACTCTGGGATCCATGACACGATCTGCGGCTCTGACTTCCGGGACCGCCGCGCCCAGAATGTCCTCCATACGAACTTCTTCAACCGCTGAGCCAGATGCATGGAGACACTCGGGGCATGCCACCACTGGATCTGCAGCGTAGATAATTTCACCCTTGGCGTTTTCGATTCGATCAATCAGCCAAGGCTCCACCTTGAAGCCCTCGTTAGCGAGAATCGCGTAGCCCGTTGCAATATCGAGTGGCGTGTACGTGTGTGTGCCCAACGCCAGAGTCAAATTGGCCTGCATGTCCTCGGTATCGAACCCGAGTGACTCCACGTAGCGGATGAATGGTCTGACACCGACTCTCTGCAGCACCCGAATTGATACCAGATTTCGGGAGAAGGCCAGCGCTTCTCTGAGGCGGGTTGGTCCATAGAATTTGCCGCTGTCGTTTTCCGGCCGCCAGATCTCGGCAGCCGCCAGGTTGTCTAACACAACGGGTGCGTCGTTGATCACAGTCGATGGGGTAATACCCGCCTCCAGCGCACTGGCATACAGGAAAGGCTTGAAGTTCGACCCCGGCTGCCGTTTGGCCTGGGTGGCGCGGTTGAACTTTGATAGTTCAAATCCCATCCCGCCTACGAGCGCCCTGATGGCGCCGTGCTTTGGGTCTAGCGACACGAGTGCTGACTGCGCTTTAGGTACCTGCGTGAGGCGCCACCCTTCGGCAGCTTCGCGAATACGGATAAGGTCCCCGGGCGACAGAAGATCCCCAATGCTTTTTACCGGTGCGGCCGTCTGATTAACCGATCGATATTTGCGCACCTTGTTCAAATCGCCTTCCCACGCCAGACGGACGTTATCGCCTGATTGAGTCAACACTGTCGCCCCGGTTTCGTCGATGGCCGTCACAATGCCTGGTGGGAGAGCGGCAATTACGGGCATCGTGCGCAGCGCTTCCTGCCAGCGTGCCAGTGTCTGTTCCGGGGTTTCACTTTCGCGGGGTGCAAGGCGGCGCTCAGGCCCCCGCCAGCCGTGCCGCCAATCGTAGGTCCTGAGCCCTTTTAGCAGCGCATCATGCGCCGCCTGCTGCATTTTGGAATCCACGGTGGTGTAAACCACATAGCCATCGTTGTAGGCCGCATTGCCAAACCGGTCGACCATTTCTTGGCGGACCATTTCGGCTACGTAGTCGGCATCAACCTCAACGACTTGTCCGTAAAATGAGGCTGTGACGGGCGAATTTTGCGCAACCAGTCGATCGCGCTCGTCGATCATGCCGAGGTTGGCCATCCTGCCGAGAATCCAATCCCTGCGGATTTTTCCTTTCTCAGGGTTGCTCAGAGGATTGTTGCGAGAGGGTGCTTTGGGCACACCCGCCAACATGGCGTGCTGTGCCAGATTGAGTTCAGCCAAGGGCTTGCCATAGTAAGTCTCGGCCGCGGCTTCGAATCCATAAGCGCGATGGCCAAGAAATACCCGATTCACGTACAGCTCAAAAATTTCTTCTTTGCTGAACCTCGCCTCAATCTCGAAGGCCAGCAGGATCTCTGTGAACTTCCTGAGGAAAGTCTGGTCAAGTGTCAGGAAGTAGTTTCTGGCGACCTGCATCGTCAGCGTGGACCCGCCACTACCCTTCCTGCCGGTCAGGACCAGTTCTGAAACGGCTCGCAACAGGCTCAGCGGCTCGATGCCATGGTGATCGAAAAATCCGTCGTCTTCAGCAGCCAATAAGGCATCGATAAAGCCCTGGGGAATTTCCTCGTATCGGAGTGGTTTTCTCTTTTGTTCCCCAAACTGCCCGATTAACGCGCCATCTCGGCTCAATACGCGCATCGGTGTCCGCAACGTGATGTTACGCAACGCGCTTTCTTCAGGTAGTTGTGGGCTGAGGTAAAGGTAGAGACCAGCCATCCACCAAATCGCTGCGCAGATGATCAGAGCACCGTATCGGATCATTTTTCGAGCTCTCGGCAAGTCGGATCTCCGAACTGGTAGATTTGGCCTAGGGATCGAGCGTTCATGGAATATATCCACCCGGCGCGGTTCATGCACTGGGCAGGCAAACATATCAGGGCTGTTGCTGACATTTCACATAATTGAATGAGTTAAGTGACCTTTTACCGACTTTGAGCAGTCGGTAAGGGGCGTTTACGTCGTACATTACGAGCTGACAGTTTGATGTCTCAGCTCGGCTGAGACGCATCGACACACTCAAAGGAATGAAACGTGTTGAGACTATTTGGCACCGCAAGGACGCCGCGGATGCTTGGTATCGATATCAGTTCGACAGCCGTTAAGCTGTTGGAGCTGAGCCAGGAAGGCGACCGATACAAAGTAGAAAACTACGCAATCACCACCTTGCCCAATGACACGCCGATTGGCGACAGTGACGATCGGCCGTCGGCCATTGGCGATCAAATCAGGGCAATCTGTGACCGCCTAAACATCCGCTCAAAGCAGGCGGCTGCGGCGGTGCCTTCCTCTTCTGTCATTGTCAAAACTATCCCGATGCCTGCTGGTTTGGCAGACGTTGATCTCGAGGCGCAAATCGCTTTCGAGGCTGACCAACATATTCCCTATCCATTAGATGAGGTTGCGCTGGATTTTCAGGAGCAAGGTCCTGTTCTGGGCGCAAGTGATCAGATTGACGTGTTATTGGTTGCATGCCGTCAGCAAGCCGTTGAGTTAAGGACGGATGCTCTGGCGCGCGCACGCCTTGTACCCGTTGCGATAGATGTCGAAACATTTGCGCTGAATCGCGCAATGTCCGCCTTACAACCGCAACTGTCTGCCGTTGCTGCTGACAAAGTTGCCTTGCTTAATGTGGGTGCAACGTCGTCTTCCCTTTCAGTCTTCGTGGCAGGGAAATCGATTTACTCCCGAGAGCAGGTGTTTGACGGCAAACAGCTGACCAATCAGATGATGAGTGGTGGTGAACCTCTAGATGACGCTCTGTCAGTTTGCGAGCAACGAGATCAGCTGAAGGACGTCGATCAGGAGGTCGTTAGAACCTTTCGCGAGACGGTATTGCAGCACGTGACTCGCTCGTTGCAGTTGTTTTTTTCCACCAGCGACTACGATGCGCTCGACTGTATTGTGCTCTCCGGGGGCGTTGCGGCTACCGCTGGTCTCAGCGGTTTGATTGAGGAACGGCTGAGTATCCCCACATTCGTCGCTGACCCTTTCACCAACATGTCGATTGCACCCGCAGTGAATCAATGTGCATTGGCAAAGGATGCGCCGGCCATGATGGTGGCGTGTGGGCTCGCAATGAGGAGCAACCCTTGACGCCCGATATCAATCTTCTGCCATGGAGGGAGTCGAGCCGACAGGCGCGCAAACGCCGTTTCTTGTTGGCAGTTGGGGCCACTTGCCTAGCCGGTATGCTCTTGGTGTTGAGTTGGGGTTTGGTAGTTGACGCTCAGCGTGATCAGCAACAGCTCCGCAACCGATACCTCGAAGACCACATTGCAGTCCTTGATCAGCAATTGGCGGAAATCGGCGATCTGCAGCGACAGCGCATTCAGCTGATCGAGCGGATGCGAGTGATTGAGTCGCTCCAGGGCAATCGACCCGCGATTGTCAGGTTGCTTGACCAGCTGGTCAGGACAGTGCCCGAGGGCGTTTTTTATACCTCGGTCAAGGCGGCAGGGAATGTTGTATCGATCGAGGGTGTCTCTGAATCCAATAATCGGGTGTCGGCTCTGATGCGCAATTTAGGCGCATCAGCTTGGCTGAAAAATCCTAACCTCGATGCCATTCAGGCGGCGCCAAAATTTGGAGATCAAGCGGCGACCTTTCGCTTAACGGTCAATATTCGGTCGCCGATATCGCGAGAGCAGGAGACGTCCAGATGAGCCTGACTGCTCAGTTAAAGGCGCTGCAGGAGTTCGATCTGGCTGATTTGGACTTGGAAAACTGTGGCAGTTGGCCGCCTGCCGTCAAGATCATCGCGCTGGTGGCGCTGTTCAGCTTGATCATAACAGCGGGCTTTCATTGGCATATCGATAACCTCTATGCGGGACTGGGTGCGGTTCGGCAGGACGAGCAAGCCCTGCGGAGAGAATACGAACAGAAAGCTTTCAAGGCAGCTAATCTGGATGCCTATAAGGCCCAGTTAGCTGAAATGGCGCAGCGTTTCGGCGCCTTGGTGGCTCAGCTACCCTCCGAAACCGAAGTGCCGGGGTTGCTGGACGACATTACCAATAAGGGCGAACTAAACGGCCTCAGCATCAAGCGAATCGACCTTCTAGATGAACAGAGTCACACCTTTTACATCGAGTTGCCGATTGCGCTTGAAGCAGCGGGGTCGTACCACGATTTGGGCGCTTTTATCTCGGGGCTTGCTGGCCTGCCACGCATCGTGACGCTTCACGATTTTGAGCTGGTGCTTGACGACGCCGGGCCATTGCAACTTCACATGCGCATTGATGCCAAGACCTATCGTTATAGGGAGGAATTCGATGAAGTGTGATCGGGCTTGGTTGATGTTAAGGCGATTGGGCGTGCTGGTCGGCTTAGTCAGTTTGGTAGGTTGCGGAGTCGAGCCGATGGCGGACCTGGACGCCTTCATGGCCGAGCAACGGGAAAAGCCAAGCGGGGTGATAGAGCCTGCACCATCTTTCATTCTTTATGAGCCTTTTGCCTACGCCGCATCTGTCATGCGCAGCCCCTTCGATCGGTCCAGTGACGCTCAACGATTGCCCGCATCAGAAAACAATGCCTTGTTACGACCCGATCAAGATCGTCTTAAAGAAACTCTCGAAGGCTTTGACTTTGACTCCTTGCAGATGGTCGGCTCCCTTGCGCGAGTGAGCCAAATTTGGGCGCTGATCAAAGACCCTGAAAGTGGCATTCACCGAGTCAAAGTTGGGAATTTCATGGGTCGCGATCACGGCCGAGTGGTGCGAATCGGAGTTGCTGATTTGGCCGTGGTCGAGATTGTCCCGGATGGCACTGATGACGGCTGGGTGGAGCGCCCTAGAACACTCCAGCTATCCGAAAATTGAGAGACGGAAGGTAGGATGAAAACACACGATAAAACGTGCCTCGCCAAGCGCCTCGCCTTATACGCAGTTCTGATGATCGGCTCATGTTGGACCCTGAATGCATTCGCCGCTGCGGCGACGATAGAAGATATCGCGCTCGCGACAGCGCCTAATGGTGAACTGGACATAGCCGTCACGTTTGACAAACCGCTTTCCACCACCTTTGAACGTCACTCTACTGAAGAGCCAGCGCAAATCATTTTGGACTTTCCCGCCGCGCAGAGTGCCTTGAAGCAAACGCACTATGCTACCTCGCATTCCAACGTCACGAGTGTGATGTTACTGGACTTGGGGGACCGAGCTCGCTTGGTCGTCAATCTGGTTAACCTGGTACCTTTTGAGGCCAGCGTCTCTGGACGCAAATTGCGTTTGCGAGTGGGCGGGGGCGATATTAACGAGACGAGGGCCACACCTGACGTGGACTTGCACTCGTCGGCTGAACGCCACGTCAGGCCAGCCTCACCTGAGGTCACTGATCTAAAGTTTCAACGTTCACCTAAGGGGGAGGGCTTATTGATCCTGACATTGACAGACCCTGCGGTGAGCCCGTTACTTAAGGCTGTAGAGGACGGCATCTCGCTGCGTTTTCCCGCCACTATTCCTCGGAAATCTTTACTCCGGCGATTCGACGTCACTGATTTTGCGACCGCTGTGAGGTTTGTCGAAGTGACTGCTACCGAGCGGGGGACACTGCTCAGACTAGAGACCGATGGGCCTCATGAATATCATGCTTATCAGATTGGGGATGAATACATCCTCGCAGTTGGGTCGGTCAATCGCGAAGTCGCGCACCAAAGTTCTAATCCATCCGACTTTGTCGGTGATCACATCTCGCTCAATTTTCAGGACATTGAAGTGCGCTCGGTGTTGCAACTTATCGCCGATTTCACTGAGTTAAATTTGGTGGCATCAGATTCAGTGTCTGGACGCATGACTTTGCGGTTGCATGATGTGCCGTGGGATCAGGCGTTAGACCTGATCTTAAAGGCCCGTGGGCTGGATAGCAGGCAAGTAGGCAATGTGCTGATGGTAGCGCCCGCCAGAGAGATAGCAGAGCGAGAGCGGCTCGAAATCGAAGCGCACAGACAGCTAGCCGAATTAGCGCCGCTTGAATCCGAATTCGTTCGAATTCGCTATGCAAAGGCCGCCGATGTCGTCGAACTTTTTAAGGCGGGATCTGAGGACGGCGGCAAGCTGACCTCAGAGCGGGGGTCTGTGGTGGTTGATGAGCGCACCAACTCCATCGTTGTCACCGACACCGCAGCTAAACTCGCTGAGATCCGAGGACTCATAGAAAAAGTGGATATTCCTATTAGGCAGGTCATGATCGAAGCCCGCATTGTCATCGCGTCTTCCAGCATCGACGAGCAATTGGGAATTCGCTGGGGAGGCGGATATGTTGAGAGTGCCGCCGACCAGTTCACGGCCATCGCTGGCAATGCCGCAAGCGTTGCCAACCTTACCCGGCAGGCCGCCAGCGGTGCGAGTCCGCTCTCGTTTCCTTCCTCTCCCTTCGTTGATCTTGGGGTGGCCGAGGCGACGTCCGGTTTCGCTGTCGGTTTTACCTCAGCAGATTTGTTTCTGAATGCGGAGCTATCTGCTCTGGAGGCGTCAGGTCAGGGCGAGGTTGTTTCTCAGCCCAAAATCATTACCGGGGACAAGCAAAAAGCCAGCATCAAGTCGGGCACCGAAATCCCATATCAAGAGGGTGCAGCTTCAGGTGCGACCACAACAGCGTTTAAAGAGGCGGTTTTGAAACTGGATGTCGTGCCTAACATCACACCCGATGATCGGATTCTCTTGGACTTGGTGGTCAATCAGGATTCCGTTGGCGATCTTGTGCCGAGTGGCAGTGGCGGCCTGATTCCAACGATCGATACAACCGAATTGATGACGCAGGTGCTGGTGGGTGACGGCGACACGATCGTTTTAGGCGGCGTGTTCAAGCATGAGGATTTGGTCAAAGTTGAAAAACTGCCCGTCTTGGGTGACATACCCTATCTGGGCTCTTTGTTTAGAAGCACCGCGAATAGTCAGCAGAAAACCGAGACACTGATTTTCATCACGCCTAGAATTCTGGGTGGCGCATTGATGAAGTAAGAGGCTCTGGTATGCCTGAACAGACTGTGGGATCCCCGGTGTTCATGGTCGGCCCAATGGGATCCGGGAAATCGACAGTGGGGCGTCATCTTGCCGGCCTGCTTGGCTACTCGTTCGTTGATTCTGACGCAGAGATTGAATCTCGCGCCGGGGCCGACATCCCTTGGATCTTTGACGTTGAGGGTGAGGCCGGTTTTCGTCGGCGCGAGACAGCCGTCCTGGTTGATCTGGCTCGCAATCGGCAAGTCGTGATAGCGACCGGCGGTGGTGCGATTTTAGCTGAGGAGAACCGTCAATTAATGACGGACACAGGTATCGTGATCTTTCTCAATGTTTCCGTCGCACAGCAAGTGAAGCGTACGGGGTCGGGAGAGGGTCGGCCCCTGTTGCAAACAGGTGATCGCGAGGAAACCCTCAAAAAGCTGATGGCGGAGCGTGAGCCACTTTACAGGGAACTCGCGGATGTCATCATCTCGGGTAGTGGAGGGAACGCCCGCAAAGTTGCCTGTCGTATTCACACGCAACTGAGTGAGCGCGGCCTGATATCCTCCGCCACCGACTGAGGCCTCACCCGGAGCAAGCTGCTCATGTCAGACGTTCTACACACCCTTCATGTCGATCTTCGTGCCACAACGCAAGATCGCAGTTATCCGATCAGTATTGGTCGGGGTTTCATGGGCGATGAAGCGTTTTGGGCATCCCAGGTTTCCGGTAGGGGCATTGTGCTGGTGACAGATGATAGAGTCGCGCCGCTTTATGCCTCGACCCTCATAGCCTCGCTGGGTGCGGCGTCACAATTGACGGAAGTGGTGTTGCCAGCGGGTGAGGCGCACAAAGATCTCGCATCGATACAAACCATCCTAGATGCTGCCTTAGCGGACAAGCATGAGCGGCGCAGTGTGTTCATCGCCTTGGGCGGCGGCGTTGTTGGCGACATGACGGGTTTTGCGGCTGCGTGCTTTCTTCGCGGCGCAGATTTTGTTCAGGTTCCCACCACTTTATTGGCGCAGGTGGACTCCTCCGTGGGTGGAAAGACTGGTGTGAATCACACGATGGGAAAAAATTTAATTGGTGCCTTCCATCAGCCCAGGCACGTGGTCATTGATCTTGAAACCCTCGCAAGCCTGCCTGAAAGGGAGTTCGCTGCCGGGCTGGCGGAGGTGATCAAGTATGGATTGATTCGCGACGCTGAATTTTTTGCGTGGCTAGGTGAGAACGTGCGGCGCCTGAAAGACCGGGATGCTGAGGCACTGGCCTTCGCCATAGAGCGAAGCTGCAGGATCAAAGCGGAGGTAGTGGCCGAGGACGAGCGCGAGGGTGGCGTGCGCGCGCACCTCAATTTTGGGCATACCTTTGGCCATGCCATCGAGCGCCTGCAGGGTTATGGCGAGTGGTTACATGGCGAGGCGGTCGCCGCCGGCATGGTGATTGCCTGCCGTCTCTCCGTCGCAAAGGGAAGCCTTGCGCCGATGGTCGTTGAGCAGTTAGAAGCGTTCAACCGAGCCGTGGGCTTGCCTGTCGCTGCTCCCCCCGCAATCACCCCCGGCGAGTTGATCAACGCCATGGGCAGTGACAAAAAAGTCGCGGCCGGAAAAGTTCGCTATATTTTACTCCGTGAACTGGGTGACGCGGTGGTGACGGATGAGGTCACGGAAGCCGACATTACCCGCGCAATCAGCGCCTAATCGGCGAAGTTTGCGCTCATTGAGCGCCCGTTTTCGGGCGTGTACACTACGCACCCTTTTTTTCTCGCCCCATTAGGGGCGGTTTCGCCGGTGTTCTGCGCCGGTTCAGT
>Ga0181571_10001170_pt1 | contig 18672 bp, 19 predicted proteins | sample 101ome_17_FD_132440 | JGI IMG/M metagenome (GOLD analysis project Ga0181571, IMG submission 132440) | Coastal salt marsh microbial communities from the Groves Creek Marsh, Skidaway Island, Georgia - 101407AT metaG (megahit assembly) | ecosystem: Environmental > Aquatic > Marine > Intertidal... | reverse complement strand
TTTCCGCTTCCCGTTGAAGTGATCCCTATGGCGCGCAGTTATGTTGCACGCGAAATTGTGAAGTTAGGGGGCGACCCTGTTTATCGTGAGGGTGTCATCACCGATAATGGCAATATCATACTCGATGTTTACAATTTTGAAATTACCGACCCTGTCGCCACTGAGGTGGCTTTAAATAGCATCGTCGGTACAGTAACCAACGGCTTATTCGCCGCTCGCCCAGCTGATGTTTTATTGCTTGGTACCAGCGAGGGCGTAAAAACTATTTTTCCTAAATAATCTATAAATCGTGTAGAGGATTATGCGTCCATGGCGGCTCAAAAAAGGCCGCTATGTACACTTCACTGACATCTTCTACACTAGCGAACTGCCATTTGGGTTGTTTGTCCTTATCGATAATGAGCGCTCTCACCCCTTCACTAAACTCAGGATGACGTACAGTGTTGGTGGATAAAATCATTTCAGCACGAAGACAATCTGCAAGTCCTAAACCCTCACAGCGCCTAAATTGCTGATAGGTCCATACAATCGACAGAGGAGACCCTGCCTGCATCAAGTGAGCCGCTTTTTGCAACCAAGGGTCTTCGCTGTTTCGCAACTCTGCAATTCCCTCAATGGTATCGTTTAAATTGTCTCTATTAACAATATCCTCAATAAGTGCCAAATGTGGTGTGATCTGTGCCGCAGGGGCTTCTTCAAAGGGCAGAGACAAACGCTCAAGACAATTTTCAACCGCAGTATGTGATACAGATACAGGTAATGCCGCGCACAGCTCTTGAATTAACAGCGACTGGCTTGCATCCGGCATAAAACAATCCGCTAAGTTGAGATCTAGTGCATCACGCGCATTAATAGTGGCACCGGTTAACGCCAAAAAATATCCAGAACCATGTGGCCACTTGGGCATGAAGTAGCTTGCACCCACATCTGGATACAAGGCAATGGCGATTTCGGGCATCGCTATTCGAGTTGACGGTGTGACGATATGATAATCGCAGGGTTCAAACAATCCCATGCCACCACCCATCAAAATGCCGTGTGCATAGGCAATTAGCGGCTTGGGATAGTTATGCATGGTGAAATTGAGGCGATATTCACGCTCAAAAAACCATTCTGCTTCGACGGCAGGGCCACCTAAATTATTTTGTGCGGCTTGGTACATTGCACGGATGTCACCCCCAGCACAAAAACCTTTTTCACCCTCTCCATCTATTAGTACGGCAACAATATCATCGCGCTGGGCAAAATCATCCAATGCCAGCTGCATAACATCCACCATCTCTTGGGTAAGCGCATTGATAGCGCGGACATTATTGAGGCTGATACGGCCGAGAACGGCCCCACTTTGGCAAGGGTATTGACGAATAAGAATACAATCAGACACGAGGGTCTCCAACAAGGCTTGTTGTTTCTATTCTATGCTAGGTGATTTTTTTTGCACGGTCTTACGACGCGCCATTTCTTCAACACGACTATCTAGGCGGTTTAAGATACGGTGGAGTTCTTGACGATCAATTTCAGAAAGAGGTTCCAGTAACTCGTTTTGCCATTCAAGCGCACGAGGCACCACAACCCGATACAACTCGCGGCCCTTTCGGGTCAAGGCAAGTTCAGCTGCACGGCTGTCTGTCATCGAAGTTTGGCGCTGAAGAAAAGATTTTTCTTCCAAGCTTTTAATCGCTCTAGACACCCGAACCTTATCCATGTGGGTATAGTTGACAATATCCTTGGCAAGCACTGCGCGACGCTCGTGTAGTGCAGCTAAAACTCGCCATTCGGCAATATTAATACCAAATTCAGTCTGGTAAATTCGCGATAGAGCCACACTAATTCGTTCGGCTGCATTGTTCAGCCGATACGGTAAAAAATCTTGTAAACTTAGGTCTTTGTTCATATTTAACGTGTTAATCTCTGCAAACAAACGTTGGGTATTAAATACCAACAAGTATCAACCTGGTTCAGATTCAGCACCGGCTTCAACACGAATTATATTACGAAACGCTTCTTTCGCTGAGCCACCATCTACTACAACATTATAGACAAACTGTGTTATAGGCATGGGTACATCGCAACGTTGAGCCAACTCTAAAACCGCTCCAACACTTTTCACCCCTTCTGCAACCATGACCATTTCTTCAATGATACACTGCAGGGATTTACCCTGCCCTAGGGCAAATCCAACGCTGCGATTACGACTTTTTGTACTCGTACAGGTGGCAATCATATCGCCCATACCTGCTAAGCCAGCAAAGGTTTCTGGTCGACCACCTAATGCCACTCCTAGCCTTGTTACTTCTGATAAGCCACGAGTAATAAGCGCTGCACGAGTATTATCTCCAGCACCTAAGCCGTCACCAATACCAACGGCAATCGCGATAACATTTTTTAAAACACCACCCAATTCACAACCAATGACATCATGGTTGGTATAGACTCGAAACACGCCGTTACTGAAAACGGATTGCAATTCTTGCACAACCGCCTCGTCTTCCATCGCCAATACCGTCGCTGCAGCCTGGCCCGCCATAATTTCAGCGGCTAAGTTAGGCCCTGAAAGCACGCCATAAGGATGGCCTGGTAAGACTTCAGCGACAATCTCCGTCATGCGCTTGTTGGTTGTACGCTCTAGGCCTTTTGTAAGACTAATGACTGGCACCCACGCGCGAAGGAAGGGAGCAACCTGCTGTAAAATATCTCTAAAACCATGCGAGGGTACCGCCACAATCAGTAAATCTGCCTCTGTGGCGATAGCTTTCAAGTCACTACTGGCTTTAAGCTTGGCAGAGAGCTTTGCATCACCAAGATATTTGCTATTAGTATGGTGATTATTTATTTCATCGACGGTTTTGGGGCTTCTTGCCCATAAGGTCGTGGGGTTGCTTCTTGCTACCAACGATGCAACCGTAGTTCCCCATGAGCCACCACCGAGTAATGCCACCTTCAGCGTCATAATTTATTCCTAAAACAAAGTTGTCGTATTCTAACACGACAAAGGTAAATCCCTAGGCCGCTTTGTGTACAATAAACCTCACAGATCAAATTTGTAGGTAATACTATGACTCCTGCTATCAACGCTTTGATAAAAGCTAACATCAACCACCAAGTACATTCCTACAAACATGACAGCAAAGCTACCTCCTATGGTTTGGAAGCGGCAGAAAAGATGTCGGTGGATCCCGCTAGAGTTTTTAAAACGCTTGTTGCCTATGTAGATAAAAAAACATTTGTTGTCGCCGTTGTCCCTGTCTCTTATTCGCTATGCCTAAAGAGCCTTGCGGCATCCTGTGGCGCAAAACGCGCTGAAATGGCCGACAAACAGAAAGTGCAAAGCGTGACAGGCTATGTGCTTGGCGGTGTAAGCCCAATCGGACAGCGCAAAGTACTTACTACAGTGATAGATAACAGCGCACACAATTGCCACTCCATCTTTGTTAGTGGCGGCAAACGCGGCCTTGAAATAGAAATTAACCCCAACGACCTAGCCAGTATAACCAACGCGACATTTGCTGATATTTGCGCGACATAATAATCGCATCATGTACTTAGTATTTGACTTAGCGCTGCTCGCCTCTTACATTCGCTGCCACTACAACGGTTCTAGTTAATCTAGTTAAATGGGAAACAGGTGTGAATCCTGTGCTGCCCCCGCAACGGTGTTTTATTTAAGCCCGATACCAGCCCTGTAGTAAAACACGATGAAGCGGAGGGCTCCATCGGTGGCTATCGTCACTGCTGAAATCCCTCCCCATACTAAATGGGGAAATCCATGAAAAAACACTTGCTCACTCTTGCTGTTTGCGCAGCAATTTCTACACCTGTCTTGGCCAACGAGATGGAAACTATCATTGTCAGCGCCGCCCGCGATGGCATACTTGAAACCAATACTGGCAGCAGTGTCAGCCTAATAGATTCAGAAACATTGGCGCTTAGACCCAATATCAATCTTGCTGACATCCTACGCAGCGTGCCTGGAATTGCAGTTAATCGTACCAGTGGCATTGGCTCACAAATTCAATTACGGATGCGCGGTGGTGAAGCCAACCATGTACTCGTGTTTATTGATGGTGTGCAGGTTAACGATCCTGCACAGGGTGATGACTTCAACTTTGCCCATTTACTTAATCAAGATATTGCTGCCATCGAAGTAGTCAGAGGAGCCCAATCTGCATTGTGGGGCAGCGACGCCCTGTCAGGCATGATTTATATCCGCACCGCTGATGGCTCACAAGGTCAGCAAATTTCTGCCTTCGCTGAAGGCGGCAGTAATCAATGGCAGCGAGCCGGGTTTAGTGCCAGCACAGGTGATCGTGATGCCAACATCCGCTTTAGCTATGCAACCACAGATAGCGATGGTACCAACGCATCCATGTTTGGTAATGAGTCCGACGGCTATCAAAATGATAGTGCCAAACTGAAAGGTTTTTATGCCTTGAATGAAAACATGTCGGTCAACACCAGTTGGGTATATATCGATAGCACTACTGATTTTGACATGCTCGACTACCGAAGCGATTTTGAAACATGGGCACCGATCAATCCAGAGACTTATGGTTTACCCATTGATGCGGACAACCAGTCAAACTCTAAGCAACTTTACGGTAATGTTGGTATCAACTATGCCTCTTCAGATCAACGCTGGCATCACAGTGCAAACTACAGTTATAGCCGCGGCGAAAACGATAACCGCGAAGAATCAGAGTGGTCGTTAACCGGTTTTGACGAGACGAATTCAACCAGCGAACGCAGGCAGCTAACACTGCAATCGAGTTTTGCCATTACCGAACAACATGCCCTTACTGCTGCAGTCGAACGTGAAGAGCAAGATTTCACCCTAGCTAGCGCCTATCTTAATGGCAATGAGAGTATGGACAGTACCGGTGTTGCTCTTCAGCTTAAGGGTAGCCTGACTGACCAGTGGCACTATCTACTCAGTGGCCGCCGTGACAGTAATAGCGATTTTGATGATGCGAATACCTATCGTTTATCAACATCTTACCAATTAAGCGATGCTGCACGTTTACGTGCTGCTATGGGTACAGGTAGTAAAAACCCAACATTTACTGAGTTATACGGTTATTCAGCCTCATTTGTGGGCAATCCCGATCTACAACCCGAATCCTCCACTAGCTGGGAAGTCGGTTTTGATATGAGTATTGCCAATGGCCGCGGCAATGTGGCTCTGACCTATTTTGACGAGACACTTGAAGACGAAATTGCCAACGTTTATGACTATGTGACGTGGACCTCTACTACAGTTAACGAAAGTAGTGAAAGTCAGCGCCACGGTGTTGAAGTTAGCTTTGATATGCAATGGAATGACAATGTACGCTTAGGTGGTGCGGCAACTAAACTGTCAGCCTACCAAGCCGATGCTTTCAGTGGTGACCGAGTAGTCGAAATTCGACGTCCAGAGCATACGGCAAGCGCCTATTTACAATGGACAAGCAATGACAGTCGTCAATCGCTAGCAGTAAACCTTGATTATAACGGGGAAATGACAGACACCTTTTTTGGCGTGATGACTGAAACCATAACCTTGGGTTCTTACACCCTTCTATCTGTGCAGGCAGCTCAACAACTTACTGATAGTATTCAAGTCTATGGACGCCTTGAGAATGCATTAGACAGTGATTATCAAGAGATCTATGGCTTTAATACTCCAGGAGCGAGTGCAACACTAGGCCTTCGCCTACAGTTCTAAATGAGACGCACAAAAAAGCCACCGCCGGAACCAACCGACGGTGGCTTTTTTTATTAATTACTTAGCGGCTAATTCTTTATCCACTAGATAGCGAGCCACTTTTAACATATTTGCCTGAGAACCCGTCATACGAGCACTGATACGATACTTACCATTCACGACCATTTCTGGTGTGCCGGTAATTTTGTAACTACGTGCACGGGCATCTGCACGTCTAACGTCACTTGATACTTTGAACGATTTGAAGGTTTTATCAAAGTCTGCACGACTTACACCAGCGTCTTCAAAGTAGGGGTAAATTTCATCAGCATCCATCAGACGCTTACGCTCGACATGCATCGCGTTGAATAGATTTTGGTGAACCTTCTTAAATACGCCCAATGCCTCAGCTGCGTAAAACATTTGCGCATGAATTTTCATCGGTGCATTCCACATGGCAGGAGACTTAACCAACTCCACGCCTTCGGGTAGGGACTTTTCCCATTGATTAACGAGCGGCTCAAAGGTGTAACAATGGCCGCAGCCATACCAAAAAATTTCTGCAACTTCGACGTTGTCACCCGTTTGGGTGGCTACAGGTTCGGGGAGTGTGATGTAGTGAACACCATCTTGATATTGGTCTTGGCCAGCGGCACAAGCCATCAACGGAAAGAAAATAAGGCCAAGTAAAAGGTGGCTAAAACGAGAAAACATAGATTACTCCTAGTGGTATTCATTCAATATGCTAGTTAATTTAGCAGATTCGAAAATCGATGCCACAGGCAATTCAAGAAAAGTTGGAACAGGCTACAGTCTGAGTGACTGTAGCCGTAAGAGATTATCGCAGACCAGCGATATAATTAGCGACAGCTTTAATTTCTTTGTCACTTAAACGGGCGGCAACACCACGCATAATTTTTGAATCGCCATCATTTGCACGAGTTTCAGTCTGATAGGCCTTCAAGGTAGATGCCAAATACTCAGCATGTTGACCTGCTAAACGCGGGAAACCACCGGGGGCATTACCAATAGCTCGTGGTGAGTGACATCCTGAACAAGCAGCCACACCAGTTTCACTATTGCCCGCACGGAAGATTCGCTCACCTAGGTCAAGCAACTCATCTTGAGCCACACCAGGTGTTTGCGTTTGAGCAGCATAATAAGCCGCAATATCCGCAAAATCTTGCTCAGTCATATTGTCTAACATGCCAGTCATAGCAACAATTTGGCGAGCACCACTTTGAACGTCTTTCAACTGCTTAATAAGGTACTTTTCACCTTGGCCAGCCAGCTTAGGGAAAGTGCCAACAACACTATTGCCGTCAGCACCATGACATGCACTGCACATCATCACCTTGTCTTTACCCGCGGCAGCATCACCTGCCGCATGAGCGACAGACACAGTGGCCATCAATAAAAACAATGTTTTAACCAATATATTCATTTTTGTTCCAATCTTTCTGTTACTTGCCAGCCATCATGTATTCAATCAAGGTTTTGTATTCGTCATTGCTGCAATCGTAGCAAAGACCTTTAGGTGGCATAGCACCTTTACCATTGACAACGCTTGCAACTAAGCCATCAATACCACCAGCTGCCGCTTTGCGATCAGCCCAGTCAGGAGCACCAACTTTTGGGGCACCTGCAGCGCCAGAAGCGTGACAAGCGATACATGATTTGTTGTACTTTGCCATTGCGTCGTTTGCGACAGCACCTGTGCTTATCAAAGTAGCGGCAGCTACCAATACCAATTGCTTAATCATGAGAACCTCACGTTGTTTAATAACATCTCGTGGTAAGATGCATAAAATAAAGAACTCGCATTATATACCCATTTATACGATTACGAAAACAAACTAAGCGATGAACGCGATATGAATACCAAAAATGACACCGAAAAACCGCAAAAAATTTCCTTTCCTAACGCGGCTTTCATGATAAGTGCTCCGACGCTTGCTCTTTGTCCGCCGGATCTGGGCGTTGAAGTTGCATTTGCGGGACGCTCAAACGCTGGAAAATCTTCTGCGATTAACTGTCTGACGCAATCAAAATTAGCGAGGACAAGTAAGACGCCGGGAAGAACACAACTGATAAATTTTTTCACTCTTGGCAATGAACAACAACGCTTAGTTGACCTGCCCGGCTATGGTTTTGCCAAAGTCCCTCTAGAAGTCAAAATGAAGTGGCAACGCCACCTTGAAGAATACCTCCAAAAGCGTGAATCACTGCAGGGCTTGGTGCTGTTGATGGACTCACGCCACCCCCTTCAGGAGTTCGACCGCATGATGCTGGATTGGTGTAAAAAATCACAGATGCGAGTTCACGTGCTTCTCACTAAAGCAGATAAGCTTAAACGTGGGCCTGCTAGTGCGAGTTTATTAAAAGTTAAAAAAGAAATTATCGACGACAGTGGGCTAATAACCGTTCAGTTATTTTCTTCATTAAAACACACTGGACTAGACCAGTTGCGTGGGGTTTTACAGCAATGGTTACAGGTAGAATAATTTTTTTGAATTTTTTTGAAATTTTTTGAACTAAACATTCAGACAGGTGGTCATATGTACAAAGGCAGCAAGTTTTGTCTTATGTAATCTCCTGAGAATCTCCATTCATACCCTGGTTTACCAGGGTTTTTTTTGCCTGAAATAAAAGACCAACGACAACATCATTGCCGTTGGTCATAGGATTAATGGGCTTGATCCCAGTTATCGCCAACACCGGCTTCAACCAAGAGCGGGACACTGAGACTTTCCGCTGCCGACATTAAGGCAATGATCTGCTGCTTGACGTCTTCGAGTTGAGCTTCTGCTACCTCAAACACTAATTCATCGTGTACCTGCATCACCATGCGCGCATCAACATTTGAGCTTTGAAGCCATGCGTCAACGTTGAGCATAGCCAATTTAATAATGTCCGCCGCGGTTCCTTGCATCGGAGCATTAATCGCTGTTCGCTCGGCGGCTTGTCTGCGCATGCCGTTAGATGAATTGATCTCTGGCAAGTTGAGACGACGACCTCGCAAAGTTTCAACATAGCCTTTTTCTGCCGCTTCACTGCGGGTGTTATCCATGTAGCGCTTAACCCCAGGATACGTCGCAAAATAACGGTCTATAAAATCCTGCGCTTCATTGCGACCAATGTGTAATTGCTTGGCTAAGCCGAAGGCTGACATGCCATATATCAATCCAAAATTAACCGCCTTAGCGCTGCGCCGCATGTCGGTGGTTACGTCTGCTAATGCCACGCCATAGACCTGGGCAGCAGCAGCTTTATGAATATCTTCTCCCTGAGCAAAAGCCTGCAATAGACCCTCATCTTGAGATAGATGCGCCATAATTCTCAACTCGATTTGAGAATAATCCGCGGCTAAAATTTTGTAACCCTCTGGCGCCACAAAAGCCTGCCGTACTTTACGTCCTTCCTCTGTGCGGATGGGGATATTTTGCAAATTGGGATCCGAGCTCGATAATCGCCCGGTAGCAGCAACCGCCTGATGGTAAGACGTGTGAAGTCGACCTGTGCTTGCATTGACCATGTCACCCAACTTATCGGTGTAAGTTGACTTCAACTTACTCAGCCCGCGATATTCCATTAATACTCTTGGTAATTCGTAATCAGCGGCCAATTCTGACAGCACCTCTTCCGCTGTCGAAGGTGCACCTTTAGGGGTTTTTTTGATGACGGGTAGCTTTAATTCTTCAAACAATATTTCACCCAGTTGCTTGGTCGAGCCCAAATTAAATTCTCGCCCCGCGATTTTATATGCCTCGGCGGTTAACTCGGCCATACGGTCACCGAGCGTTTGGCTGTGTTCAGCCAGCATTGTGCGATCGATTAATGTGCCGTTGCGCTCTATTCTCTGTAACACTGGCACTAGGGGTATTTCGATGTCGCTATATATCCGTTGTAAACCCTCAATTCGCTCAAGCCGAGGCGCCATAGCCTGGTGTAAGCGCAGAGTAATATCAGCATCTTCGGCGGCATACTTTGACGCTTCGTCTAACTCAATCTGATTAAACGTAAGTTGCTTGGCACCCTTGCCAGCAATATCTTCAAAATGAACGGTTTGCACGCTTAATTCACGCAAAGCCAAACTGTCCATATCGTGCCTACCCGCAGTAGAATCAAGCACATAAGATTGCAACATTGTGTCGTGCTTAATGCCGTTTAGTTCGATGCCATGATTAGCAAGAATGTGCTTATCGTATTTAAGATTTTGTCCAACCTTGCCTTTATTAGGATCCTCTAGCAACGGTTTTAGTGCGTTCAAGACATGGTCGCGATCAAGTTGTGCCGGAGCCCCTAAATAGTCGTGGGCCAATGGAACATAGGCGGCACACCCTGCCTCAATAGCGAACGACACGCCGACAATGCTTGCTTGCATATAATCGAGTCCAGTTGTCTCAGTATCAAAAGCAAAAATATCGGCTGAGGATAACTTCTCAAGCCATGTATCAAACGCAGCAAGGTCAGTTATACACTGATAATCTAACGTTTCTGGTGCGCAGGGAGCTGATGGCTCAGCCTCAGCTTGGCCAAACAAATCGCTTTGAGAATCCTGTGAAATCGAGGCATCCTTTTTATGCGCTGATAATTCAGCCACCCATGACTTAAATTCCATTTCCGCAAAGAGCTCTGCCAATTTTTCTGAGTCAGGCGCTTGTACTGAAATACTGGCTAGATCACAGGGTAGTTCAACATCTGTCTTAATCGTGGCTAACTCGTAGGACAGGGGTAAATGGTCTAGAGCAGCACGTAAATTTTCGCCAATTTTACCACCTACTTTATCGGCATTTTCCATAACGCCCGATAAAGAATCATATTCCAATAGCCATTTAACAGCCGTCTTTGGGCCACATTTTTCTACCCCAGGAATATTATCAACCTTATCTCCCATCAACGCTAAGTAATCGACAATACGTTCAGCGGGGATACCAAATTTTTCAACTACGCCGTCTCTATCCATCGCGGTATTCGTCATAGTATTGATCAGAGTGACATGCTCGCTCACGAGTTGAGCCATATCCTTATCACCGGTTGATATGACCGTTTCAATACCTTGCTCCGTGGCCTGTTTGGCGAGAGTGCCAATGACATCATCGGCCTCGACACCTTCAATCACTAAACGCGGTAGACCCATTGCATCCACAATATCGTGAATAGGCTGTATCTGTACCCGAAGGTCATCTGGCATAGGTGGGCGATTTGCTTTGTACTCGCTATACATGTCATTGCGAAAGGTCTTACCCTTGGCGTCAAACACCACCACAATTTTACTGTCGGCATAGTTTCGCTGCAGAGAGCGAAGCATATTAATCACACCTTTGACTGCACCCGTTGGTTGTCCCTTGGAATTGGTCAACGGTGGTAAAGCGTGAAATGCACGAAATAGATAAGATGAACCGTCAACGAGAACAACTGCCATGAAAATTCCTTAATTAAAGTTGTTGTAAGCGCTCTTGTGCGCTTTTCGCAAGATCGCCGTTACCCTTGGCGGCCTCGCTGTAGTAGCTACGAGCAGCTGCTTTGTCGCCTCTAGCACGAGCGAGCTCCCCTAAGTGATAACTAGCAGCGACAGTACCTAAGTGTTTACGGCTCGCTAGTAGGTCGCTCTCAGCGGCGGCATTGTTGCCTTGCTCTGCCCTAACTAAACCACGATAAAGGTGTCCGGAAAAAAGTCCAGGGTTATACTTTATGGTTTTTCCAAATGCTGTTTCTGCGTCTTTTTTCTTATCTTGCTTATATAAAATTTGACCCTTGGTTTGCCAGAACAGGCCCTCTTTTGACTGTGCGGCAACGGCTTTATTAACTAGCGCTAAAGCACCCGACAAATCATCATTTTGCAGCGCCTGCATAGCCTCAGTATTTGCCTTGTAAGCCACGGCATCGCGGCGAAGTTGCGCCATGGCTCGATCAAATGCCGCCTTATTTCTTGCGCCACTAGGCAACTGACTCGCTTGAGCTCGATTAGCTTCTACCCTTTGCTGAGATGGCGGGTGGCTGGCAAAAAATTCGCTAAACCAATCGCTACTGCGTCCTTCAGATAGCTTAACGAAGGTTTGCTGTAATTCTACTGCAGCACGGGGTTCATAACCGGCACGAACCATATACTGGATACCGTAGGTATCTGACTCGGTCTCATTACCTCGTGAATAACGCGCCATCCAAGCTTTTCCGCCCACACCTGCCGCTAGCACGGCCGCGCCACCATATTTTTCCTGTTTTTGTGCCGCAATCGCCGTAGCTGCCAATCCAATATTCACCAAAATATTCTGAGATTGTTGCTGAGCGCCATGACGGGCTGCAGCGTGCACAATCTCATGACCAATGACGGCGGCTAACTGCGCTTCATCCTCTAGGTGCATCAATAATCCACGGTTGATAGCGATTTTCCCACCCGGCATAGCCCATGCATTAGGTACATCATTATTTAACACGACAAATTCATAAGGCAATTCAGGACGATCGCTTACTGCAGCCAATTTAGCACCCACTTTGGCCACATATCTTGTCAAATTAGGATCGACCGTATACTGCCCTCCTTGCTGCTGCTGTGCGGGCAAATAATTTTTTGTCCCCATAGCAATTTCTTGCTCGGTTGACATGAAGACCATGTCGCGCTTCCCCGTAACGGGATTGCTGGCACAGGATGCTAGTAACGCGGCTAGCATTAACATTGAGAAAATATTTCTTAACAACATATACTCTCCATGGATATTAACTTTAACAATCATCGATTGCCTTAAGCATAGCAGTTAGATATTCACGGTAAGAAGAGTATTGCCTTTGGCCCGCTAATACATCAATTTCAGCAAAACTAACGTCACCTAGAATTTTTTCACTCAGCTTTTTGGTACTTTGTTGCACTAACACACAAGCGTTATCCGTTGCTTGCACCGCTTGTTTAACCTTGTACAAACTTCGCATGCCCATTCGACTTTCATTGGCATTGGTCAATACGCCCTGCAGGCCTATCCCATAGTGAGACAGTAAATAGGCAAATGAATTGTGGTAGGCAAAATACGAGCGGGTTTTATCGAGATTAACACTTACCAATGCTTGCTGTTGTTGTATTTTAAAAGCCTTTAAACGCTGTTGAAATTGCGTTGCCTCAGAAGGTAATAGCTCTGATAGCTTTTTAACAACGGCGTCAGCGAGTAGCTCTACATTAGTCGGGTTCAACCATAAATGGGGATCAATAGCCGCATCGTGGCTATGGCCTTCGTCGTTCGAATCATTAGCGTTATTATCTAGGCTAACTATGTTAGGTAATTGGTCTAAACGTGTGATTTTCTGCGCGTCTAAGCCCTGCAATTTACCTAAAAATGGCTCTAATCCTGCACCGACCAACACCACCAAATCTGCACGATCCACCGCTACTCTATCACTTACCCGCATACTGTAGTGGTGAATAGAACCGGCATTAGGCACCAGCGACGTGACGGCAACGTGATCACCACCAAGGTCCTTAACGAGAAGTGCTAACGGACTAATCGACGTGACAACATTAACACCAGCCATAGCATTCTTTGGTGCTATGAGTAGTATGGCAAATAAGATTAAAACGAATCTCATACTTAGAAGGGTCCAATTTTAGCGGTGAGTAGTGTAACACCGCAGTTTTAGTGAGCAAAATCTAGTATCATGTTGCTAAATTGAGAGGGGCTATGAGCAAATTACTTTCGTTACAGCACATTCACTTTGAACATAGGGGGCGAAGCATTCTACAAGATGTTTCTATCGAGCTCAGCCCTGGCCAAATAGTTACCCTCATTGGGCCTAGCGGCGCCGGTAAAACCACACTGGTTAGAATCGCCCTTGGCTTATTAAAACCGACCTCAGGGGAGGTTCATCGCCAGCCAAAACTTCGCATTGGTTACGTGCCTCAAAAAGTTGTTGTTAACCAATTAATGCCTCTCTCTGTTGAGCGATTTTTAGCCACCTCACAACATGCGGCTAAATCATTGGCAGATGTCTGTAGCCAAGTATCTATTACGCACCTGCTTGCACAGCGGATGAACAATCTTTCTGGCGGCGAAATGCAAAGAGTATTACTCGCCAAAGCGCTGCTAGTTAATCCCCAGTTATTAGTGCTCGACGAACCTGTCCAAGGGGTCGATGTCACTGGGCAAGCCGAGCTTTACCAGCTTATTCAAGATATATCTAAACGCCTTGATTGCGCTGTACTCATGGTATCCCATGACTTGCACTTGGTGATGTCTGCTACCGATACCGTGGTGTGTATGAACAATCATGTTTGTTGCCATGGCCACCCTGAATCTGTCAGTGAACACCCCGCCTATATAGAACTCTTTGGCAAGCATGTTGAACCAAGCCTGGCGCTCTATACACACCATCATAATCATGTCCACGATAGCTGTAATCATTCAAATGCCAGCATAGTAAAAGAGGACAAGGCATGAGTTTTATTGCCCTTGCAGCCGCCGCCGGTTTAGCCATTGCCTTAGTTGCTGGCCCAGTCGGATGTTTCGTCGTTTGGCGCCGTATGGCTTACTTTGGTGATAGCTTAGCTCACGCAGCATTGCTTGGTGTGGGTATCGGCTTGCTTCTGGATGCCAACCTTTCACTTTCCATAGTAGCTGTTTGTTTGTTAAGCGTACCCTTGATATTACTGTTAACTAATAGCAAACATGTTGCCGATGATACCGCGCTAGGTATTCTCTCTCACGCGAGCCTTGCCATTGGCATAACGTCGGTGAGCCTGGCTGCAGGTGGCAGTATCGATCTATCTTCCTTTCTTTTTGGTGACATCCTGGCGCTAAGTGAAACAGATGTCGCTGTGGTCATTGCTATGTGCCTATTGGTCGGTTTCACACTCATTTTTTTATGGAAAAAATTAGTCTATATAACCATCCACTCAGAATTGGCGAGTATTGAAGGACTGCCCAGTCGGCAACTTGAAATTACGCTGATGTTATTAATCGCTGTGCTAGTGGCCGTTGGTATGCAAGTGGTTGGCGCGCTTCTCATTGGATCTTTGTTGATCATACCTGCCGCCGCCGCGGGTTTACTCACTGGAACACCAGAAAGAATGGGATGGGTAGCGGCACTATTTGCCAGCGCGGCTATTATCGGTGGACTAACTTTGTCGTGGTTTTTAGATACACCCGCAGGTCCTTCTGCGGTGGTGGTTGCCACAGCGATATTCGCGGTGGCAAAACTCTTAGAGAAACTACGAAATTAATGTAGGTCTTCGTAGAGACGACGCACAGATCCAAAGTTATTGATAAGCTTTGCGGCATCAAAAGGTGGTTTCATGAAGCCGTGAAAATGTCCGTAAGGATTGATAATGGCAAGGTTTGCTCCATGATCAACTTGGTAATTTTCACCACCACCAGGTACTTTGCGGAACGTCGTATTTAACTGGGTCGCAAATCGGTGCACGTCAAAGTAATCCCCGGTAACGCCAATGAAATTTGGATTAAAGTAGCGTACATAAGAATTAAGGATCTCAGGCGTATCGCGCTGTGGATCTGCACTCACCATAATGATCTGCGTGTCGGTATCCCAACCTTTCTCAGACAACTCAGTATAAAAATTATTCAAAGTGGCTAATGTGGTAGGGCAAACATCAGGGCAATGAGTAAAACCAAAAAATACAACGCCCCATTTTCCCTCTAAGCGTGCCACATCGAATACTGCGTTTGTATCGTCCACAAGACTAAACGGTTGCAGAATTCTCCCTTTATCAAAGATATAGGTACCGTGATACTTAAGTTCTTCTTTGTCCATGAGAGGTGGATTTAACAAGGTATAAGCTAGTGCCACAACAAACAACGATGCCATGACAACAGCAATAGTCACGGTTTTACGAATGCCTTTTTGGCGCGCTTCCAAGGTTGTATTCATGAAAGGTCCTCTAGAATCCAGTGGGTGGATAGACGTAGTGATCGATTAGCATAATGGCAAACAACAACATCAAATAAACAATGGAATACTTGAACGTTGCCATGGGTATTTTGGGATCTTTGGCCAACATTAATTGAATCGCATACCACAGGAATATCAAGCCAAGAATTAGTGCACCTATCGCATACAGGGGACCGCTCATTAGCGTTGCAAAAGGCAGCATGGTCACGACTAACAAGATAATGGTATATAGCAACACTTGCAGGCGGGTAAATTGGTCACCGTGAGTGACAGGTAACATTGGGATATCGACCTTGGCGTAGTCCTCGCGACGATGTATAGCCAGCGCCCAAAAGTGTGGCGGCGTCCAAGCAAAAATAATCAACACCAGTAAAAGACCATAGCCATGAACTTCGTTGGTTACAGCTGTCCAACCTAGTAGTGGTGGTGCTGCACCGGCTAGACCACCAATGACAATGTTTTGTGGCGTGGCACGTTTTAAAAACATGGTGTATATGAAGGCGTATCCAATGAGTGATGCCAATGTCAGCCATGCAGTCAGTGGGTTGATAAACACTACTAACATCCACATACCCAGACCACCAATCACAATGGCAAATACCAAGGCCTTGGTGGGTGTAATTCTACCTTGAGCGACTGGGCGATTTTGTGTTCGCGCCATATTGATATCGGTGCGATAGTCGATCATGTGGTTGATAGCGGCTGCCGAGCCAGCCATAAGTGCAATGCCAAGGTTACCTATAATGAGTACGTCAATCGGTACCATGCCAGGAACAGCCATAAACATGCCGATGACTGATGTTAAAATCATCAGTAATACCACGTTGGGCTTGGTCATTTCGTAGTAGTCACGCCATATTGGGCGTTGAGTTGGCTGGTTCATAATATTACTCGGCAGAAGAATTCTTAAGTAAGAATTTCATATCGTCCAAAATTTGGCGACCACTGTGTTGTTCAGTATATTGCATCATGATCCATCCACTAGGATCAACAACATAGAAATTATCCCGTGGGTTCATATTGAGCGCGGGTTCAGTGCCTTGCGTTTGTACAGGTAACATTTTTAATAATGCTTCGTTACCCATAATGCGGATATATTGGCTGTATTCTGTATCTAGAATATTTTTGATAGCCGTAAAATCTTCCGAATTGCCCGCAACGACATATTTTCTAATTCTACGGGCTTCTTTTCCTAGGGCAGAATGCGCTTGCCTCACGACATATAAGGTCTCTTGGCAATTTGTATCGCAAGGTGAACTAATATTTACAACAAAGGCCCACTGGGACAGTTCGGCATCGTACTGATAGTCGCTACCATCTTCACGAGTCATTTTAAAATCACTAATTTGAATAGGGGGATTGATCAAATTTCCGTGATTGCGTGTGCCAAGCATACCGACTAAGTCTATATCACCTTTGACAACAAATACCCAAAGCCATGTTGAGATAGCGGTTAACAAAAGGGGAATACCGGCAACTAACATTACGGTTAAACGATTTTTGGTTTTAGTCGAAACGCTCATTTATCTCTCTTACGTATCAAGGTGCCAAGGTTACTATTGGCAAATAAAAAAACTATCAGCGCCAATGCCGCAAAAAGAAACCATTGTACCGCATAGCCGATGTGAGTTTCAGGTTTTACGTTAATTTCTGGCCAGTTAGTATCAAATCCATGTGGTGCATCGGGTTTTAATCGCAAACTGAGTGGATAAAACGTGGTATCAAAAGCGTGGCTAATTTGACTGATATCCAAATAACTCAACCTTTGTACGTTGAGTTCACTATCCAGTATCAATTGGCCAAGGCTATAAGGTTCTTTGGATGGTTGATATATGGTGGCTTGAAGTTTTATAGTTTCGCTAGGTGTCCCAAATTGAGGCATTGTGCTGCGGTCTTTATTTGCAAGCCAACCTCGATTCAAAAGCACTTTCTCACCATCAACTGTTTCAAATAAACTGAGTACTTCTAACCCAAGTTGTTTGTTGCGCCACTGATTTTCTAATAATAAATGTTTTCCCATAAACTTGCCTTCAACGACAACAGGTAAGTTGGTTTTGTCTTCAATGGCGTCAATTTGGCTCAGGTCCAGGGCTGCCATACTGTTTCTTTGCTCATAGGCTTCTGCAATACTTGCTTTTTCATCTGCCCGCTGCAGCTGCCATAGACCTAACGAAAAACACAGTGGTACCACGATGACCGTAAGTAAGGTACTCTTCCAACCAATAGATATTTTAAACTTTTCCATGGGACACCTGCATGGCTCTTAAAATCGCAATCATTGTTTTGTTTCTTCTTTTGGTCTTAAGTCTTTTCACAAGTTTTACTTTTTTGATGAAAGATAAGGGTGGCACACGACGAACATGGTACCACTTATCATTTCGCTTGGTGATCGCAACGATATTGATGTGTTTGTTGATATTTGGTGTTTATACGGGTCAGCTTGGTTCAAATGCTCCATGGGATCAACACAACTTTGAGCCTCGACCCACTCAACAGTAGGCAAAAAAAAAGCTGTAACCAATTAGGTTACAGCTTTCAATCTGAAAAGAGTCAGATTATAGGATGTAGACGAACAGGAACAATCCTACCCATACAACATCAACAAAGTGCCAGTACCAGCTCGATGCTTCAAAACCGAAGTGATCGTCTTGGGTAAAATGACCACCTTTAACTGATCGTAACCATTGTACCAACAGCATACCCATACCCATGGCAACGTGGAAACCGTGGAATCCAGTCAACATAAAGAAGGTTGTACCATAGGCACCGGTCTTCAAAGTTAGGCCATAGTGAGCGTATGCTTCGTAGTATTCGAATACTTGTAGTGCTAAGAAAATGATACCGAGCAACACAGTAATACCCAACCAAAGGTTAAATCCCTTACGGTCATTATCAACTTTCAGCTTGTGGTGTGCCACGTGGCAAGTATAGCTAGAAGTCAAAAGGATACAGGTGTTCCACAGTGGCAACCATTTAAAGATGTTTGCCCATCCTGGGAAGGCCATGCTTTGATCGGGACCAGCAAAGACACCATTGTTTGCAATCAACTGTTTTGTTGCACCACCAATGGCTTCTTGTGGCGTCTCCATCAAAGGCCAGCT
>Ga0181571_10001163_pt1 | contig 18703 bp, 19 predicted proteins | sample 101ome_17_FD_132440 | JGI IMG/M metagenome (GOLD analysis project Ga0181571, IMG submission 132440) | Coastal salt marsh microbial communities from the Groves Creek Marsh, Skidaway Island, Georgia - 101407AT metaG (megahit assembly) | ecosystem: Environmental > Aquatic > Marine > Intertidal... | reverse complement strand
GCAGAACCGCCCATATCCCATTTCATATCTTCCATGCCCTTTGCAGGCTTTAACGAAATTCCGCCTGTATCAAAACACACGCCTTTACCAACAAATGCAAGCGGGGCTTCATCGCCGCCACCTTTCCAGTTCATCACAACAACAGCTGATTTTCTCGCGCTCCCCTGTCCTACGCCAAGCAACGCGCCCATTCCAAGCTGTTCAAGCCGCCCCTCGTCAAGCACCTCAATTTCAAGGCCGGTAGCAGCAAATTCTTCACATCGTTTGGCATAAATTTCAGGGTAGAGCTTATTTGCTGGCTCATAAACCAGATCACGCGCGGTAAAAACGCCATCAATCATCGCCTGTTTTTCAGGCCATCCGGCAGCAAGCGCGTCAGACTGAACGCCTGTAACGGTAAGTGTTGCATCTGCTATTTTGGGTGCGTTTACCGTAAAATATTCAGCAAAATGATAGCTTGCCATCACCGCACCTGACAGCACTGACAACGCAATATCCTGTTGCAGGGCTGACATATCAAAACAGGCATGTGTGAAAGGTGGTTTTTTCAATTGCTGGAACAGCTTGCCGCCCCAATTTTCTGCAGGCTGGCCAGCTTCGATACCGCCGCCGATACCGCAAAGCAACACCGCTCCAAACGAGGTGAATAATGGCAGGAAATGGCCAGATTTTGCTTTAAATTCGGCCAAAGCACAGGCATTGAGAATTTCAGAAGCTGACGCCTCGTCAAGTGAGGTTACAAGCGCATTTTCCGAATCCATAAGCACAATTTGCGTGGTAAGCTCACGACTGTCCGTTGAAAAGGTAAGTGATAATTGTGCAGGCATGACGCTGTCCTTTCCTGAAAAATAGACCTGAATAAGTGAACTAAATTTATGATAGTTAACCCTATATCGTTTTCAACATTTATCCAGCCCCAAAACTCGAATTATCCATAAACTTGCCATGTTCTTGGTCGTTTATTTTCCAAAATAAACCGCATTCAGCAGCGGCCTGATAAGAACACGCATGACATCGCACAGACTAAAAGATGAATAAGGCGATAACTTAATCTAAATTAATCTGGAAAATATGTGTAAAATCTGATAGCTAGACAAATATGTTTCACCTTCATGCCTATTTAATTCGACAACATTTAGTCAGCCTTTTTATGGTGCTGTTTGGCCTGCTTATTATTGTGTGGCTGAATCATAGCCTGAAAGTGCTTGAACTGGTGGTGAATAAAGGGGCATCATTATCTGCCTTTTTCAAACTATCATTTCTTCCTATGCCGCTATGGCTAATGGTTGCTCTGCCTCTGGCCTGTTTATGTGCGGTGATATGGGTAGTGTACAGATTGCTATCTGACAGAGAACTGGTTGTGATGCAGGCAGCAGGCATATCACCTATCCAGTTTGCGCTGTCGCCAATCCTGTTTGGTCTGGCAATCACCCTCTTTTTGATGGTCAATTCCATCATATTTCTGCCAAATGCTTTCGGCCTGTTCAAACAGACCCAGTTCGAGGTCAGGTCCTCTATTCCAAAAGTATTAATTCAGGACAGGGTATTTGTTGATCTTGGCAAGGACCTTACGCTCTACATCAATAAAAAAGAGAGTGAACAAGAAGTAAAACAGGTTTTTATTCAGGATAGCAGAACGCCTGAGCTGATTGTTACCTACACCTCTGAAAGAGGCGCTTTTAAAATCATCGATGGCCGGCCTGTATTTGTGCTTACCAATGGCCAGAGGGTTGAAAATAGAAAAGGCAATCCAGAACCGGCAACGTTGAATTTTGCCACCCATACGCTGGATATTAGCCAGCAGACAGATAATGGCAATCGGCGTTTTATTGATGCAAATGAAGAATCAATCGCAGATTTGATGAATAAAGATAAAGCTGAGTCAGATTTTCGCTTCCCGCAACGGCTGGCAATGGCACATTACCGGCTAGCAGCGCCACTTCAGGCAATTGCCCTTGCGCTTGTTACTGCAGCCATCTTGCTTGTCGGGCGCGTGACCAGAACGAATATTTTTAGGCGAATCATTCTAGCGTCCCTTGCAGGTATTTTACTGCAAAGCCTTGTTATCGTATCTCGTGGTCTGATAGCCGATATGCCCGCAAGCTGGCCATGTATCTATCTGGCAAGCCTATTGCCCGCCATGCTCAGTGCAGGCGCGCTTTTTAGACCTGAAAAATCGGCTAGAATATGCCAGAATTTGTTCAGATTTTCTCTAACATCAGGCTCGCAACGCGCATGATACCTATTCTTCCGCAATCAGCTATCTTATTCAGCTATATGGGGGCACGCTACGCAAAGCAGGTGCTTCTGGCCTTGCTGATATTAAGCTGTTTTCTGTATTTTCTGGATGTAACAGAACTGGCACGCAGAATAGCAGAAAGAGATGCTGATTATCCGGTTTGGCAAATTATGCTTATCAGCCTGCTTAAACTACCTAGTCTATTTGACTTGCTTCTGCCATTTTCGATTTTATTTGGTTCAATCTCCTGCTTCTTTTTCTGGAGCCGTTCGCATGAATTTACGATTTCCAGAGCGATCGGCCAAAATATCTGGAGCGCGCTATATCCAGTTTATTTTGTGGCTTTTATATTCGGGGTTATCCATATTGCCCTTATTAATCCGATTGCGGCGGCCACCTCGTCACAATATGATCGCTGGAATGAAAACATATTTGGAAAAACAGAGAATAACATCTCTATTTCTACCAATGGGCTGTGGCTGAAAGATACTTCAGCGGGAAATAATTATATCATCAATGGTGCTCAACTTAGTATTGAAAACGAAACTCTTTCGTCACCTGTTATTTATCAACTTCAGGAAAATGGATTATTATCCTGGCGAATGACTGCAGAATTATTGCGTTTTACAGATGGTGGCTGGGTGCTGACCAATGTAACAAAAACAAATACTTTAGGCGGCACTGAAATACTTGGCGATGTGATTTTGCCCTCAGAAATCAGCACAACTGATATTTTCAGCAACAGGCAATCTGCGCATACCGTTCCGTTTTATCGGCTTCCAAGTTTCATTTCTTTGCAAAAACAGGCAGGCTTTCCTATCATTGAGCATCAGGTATTTATGCACCAGCTTTTTGCGACACCATTTGAATTTATTGGCATTGCGATGATTGCCGCAGCCATAACCTTATCACAATTTAGCCGTATGTTCCGGATCAGGTTAATTGTATATGGTATCTGTTGTGGCTTTGGATTTTATTTTCTATCTGATTTAAGCTATCTGCTTGGCAGTACGGCCAGAGTGCCATATCTATTTGCAGGATATGGTCCGGCATTAATTATGTGTTTGATGGGCTTTTTCTGGGTCGCCCGAATTGATGAGTGAGACAAATGTTTAAATATGTTCAATCCATAATCGATAGACCCCTATTTTCCATAGGTGCTGTTATCAGGCTGGCTGTGACCTGCCTGTGCTGGTCCATGCTAACAGTTAGCCAGCCAGCGAATGCAAAGGCGATAATCGAAGCTATTGTTAATGGTGATCCAATTACCAATTTTGAAGTTGACGATAGAATGAACTTCATCCAGCTGGTAACAAATATCACGATTACCAAAGATAATTTAAGAAGCCTGCGCAATGATGCGCTGCAAGCGCTTATCGAAGACAGAATCAAAATTCAGGAAGCTGAAAATGTAGTGCCCGGTGCAGAAAATCAGGCACGGGATGCCGCAATCAAATTCGCTGAACAGAATTTCGCTCAGAACGGACTTACCGCAGAACAGCTTTTATCACAGAATAATGTCAATATCGAAACCGTACTTACCAAATATACTGCAGATATTTTATGGTCAAATACCTTGCGTATCCGGTTTGCGCGCCAGTTTATGTCTGTTGATAAGAACGCAGAAAAAGAACAGCAGAAAATCAAGCAATCTTTCTCAGAGCCGCAAGTTAGGCTTAGCGAAATAATACTGCTTCCCTCCCCTCAGAGAACGCTTGAACAGACCCAAAAAATGGCAGACGAAATTGTCTCGGCTGTGCGTCAGGGCGCAAGCTTTGCCGGCATTGCCCAACAATATTCTGCGGCAGGGTCGGCAAGTCGGGGCGGCGATGTTGGCTGGCTATTTATTGACCGTTTGCCAGACGCCTTCAAACAGCCACTTCAGCTAGCCAAAGATGGTGACATTCTTGATCCGGTGACACAAAATGGTCAGGTCTTTATCTTCAAACGTGAAGAATTACGTGAACAGGGACTGCTTGATCCCAAAGCGACCATCATTACTCTTGGCCGTGCGGTGGACGCTCTGGATGAGCAGATTACAGAAGAACAGCTTGCCAGCCAGTCCGAAGCTTTAATGCAAAAAACAGCCTCGCTGAATAGCTGTGCGCAATTAGAACGTCTGAATGACGAGCTAGGCTCGACCGTGCCAAGCATTTTAAAAGACCTGCCTTTGAGTGATTTGTCTCCGCAATTGCAACGTCAGATTATATCGCTTGAGATCAATACAGCATCAAAGCCCCTTAATTTTGCAGAAGGGCTGGTTGTATTTATGGTATGCGAGCGAAAATTGCCTGAACTGGAACTGCCGTCAATCGACAGTCTGAAACAAAGAGAACTAGAACGTATTCTCACCTCATTAAGCGGGCGGTATTTGTTGCGGCTTCAACGCAATGCCAGAATTGAACTGAAATAGACATTATGGCACCTCTTATCATCACATCTGGCGATCCGGCAGGAATAGGCCCTGAAATTGCATTGCGGGCAGCAGCTTCTGGTCAGAAAAACATAGTGCTAATGGGGTGTCCTTCCCATCTGGAAAAACTGGCCAGACAGGCCGGAATAGAGATTTCCCTAAAAGTTATCTCAAAACCTGAACTGGACAATCTGGACATATCTGGCCCTCTGCCAATCTTGCCAATTAGCTGGGCTGAAACGCCAGAACCAGGTAAGCCAACATCAAAAAATGCACCTCAGATCATCAAGTCAATTTCAGATGCCACCTCTCTTGCATTATCAGGCAAAGCGGCTGGTATTGTCACAAATCCGATTGCAAAATCAATTTTATATGAAAGCGGGTTTCACTATCCGGGTCATACAGAATTTCTAGCAAGTCTTGATAATCATGCAGATACCATCATGATGCTGGCAAATGCCCATCTCAGGGTGGTGCCCCTTACCATCCATATCCCGCTAAAAGAGGTAGCAAATGCGATAAATCCGCCTGCTATCCTAAAGACTTTGTCAATTCTGAATGATGGGCTGAAGCAATATTTTGGTATTGCAACGCCCAAAATTGCGATTGCAGGGCTTAATCCCCATGCTGGCGAGAATGGCCATATTGGTGATGAGGAAATTGGCCTGCTATCTCCGGCAATTGAGATGGCCAGACAGGCAGGCATCGAGGTAACATCACCTCTGCCGGCAGATACGCTATTCCATGAAGAACAGCGCAAACGGTTTGACTGTGTGCTTTGTATGTATCATGATCAGGCGCTTATTCCGGTAAAAACGCTAGATTTTTTTGGAAGCGTCAATATCACGCTTGGACTTAGCTTTATTCGCACCTCGCCTGATCATGGCACTGCCTTTGACAGGGCAAACCAGTTCTGCGCACGTGCTGATAGCCTGATTGCCGCAATTACGACTGCACGCAACATGGCGTCTAGCATAAAGCCATGACGAACCTGTCTGATGAACAAAATGCTGATATTGTTAAAACGGTGGAAATGCTGCCCCCGCTTCGCCAGCTTGTATCTCAAGCTGATTTGATTGCTAAAAAATCTCTAGGCCAGAATTTTCTATTTGATCTCAATCTGACCAGACGGATCGCAAGAACAGCCGCACCGTTCAATGAAGCTGTGCTGGAAATCGGACCAGGACCTGGCGGTCTTAGTCGGGCTTTATTAATCGAAGGCGCCCCGATGCTTATCAGTATCGAAAAAGACCGGCGTGTCATTGAATTTCTGCAGCATTTACAGGCCGTAGCGACAGATAAAATACAGTTAATAGAACAGGACGCATTAGAGATAAGGCTATCTGATATAGCTTCCTCACCGCTGCAAATTGTTGCCAATCTGCCATATAATATCGCAACCCCTCTGTTTATTTCATTTTTAAGACAGGCAGAACAGATAACAGCGATGAGCCTGATGTTCCAAAAAGAAGTAGCGATGCGGATCACGGCCAAAGTCGGCGATAGCGCCTATGGGCGGCTGGCCGTCATTACCGCATGGCGCGCACAGGCAGAAATGCTGTTTGATATTCCCGCAGACGCATTTGTACCGCCGCCAAAGGTTACCTCAACGCTGATACGGGTAAAACCCTATCCAGAGCCCCTATTTGACTGTAATATGCTTCATCTAGAAGCAGTAACCCGCATTGCCTTTGGGCAACGCCGGAAAATGCTGCGTGCCAGCTTTAAAAAATATGGTGGCGAAAAGCTGCTTTCATCGCTTGATATTGAGCCAAGCATCCGCCCTCAGGAATTGCCGGTAGAAGGATTTTGCCGTCTGGCAAATGCGCTTTCAGACCAGTTGGGCTAGCATATCTAATTTAAGAACGCAGACGTTTTACAAAATCGGTAAGCCCAATAAGCCGTTCGCGCTTTAGCCGTTCTGCGGCTAGTATCTGGCGAACTGCCTTTACAGAATTTTCCAGATCATGATTAATGATTACATAATCATATTCTGGATAATGGCTCATCTCGTCAGATGCTTTTGCCATCCGCGCTGCCACCACATCCGCACTATCTTGGGCTCTGGTGTGCAGGCGTCTTTCCAGCTCGGCTATCGATGGTGGCAAAATAAAAATAGATACCAGATCGTCACGTGCATTGGCCTTTAGCTGTTGCGTGCCCTGCCAGTCAATATCAAATAGCACATCCCTGCCCTGTTCCAGACGGTCTGCAACCTTTTCTGCTGGCGTGCCATAAAAATTGCCAAACACTTCGGCATATTCTAGAAAATAATTCTGGTTTATTTTTAGCTTAAAGCTGGTTTCATCAATAAAATAATAATCTTTTCCTTCAACTTCACCTGGACGTCTTTTACGTGTTGTTGCTGAAACTGACAATTTTATATCATCATCTATTTCCAGTAATTCCCGTGAGATAGATGTTTTTCCTGCACCAGAAGGTGAAGACAGAACAAGCATTAATCCGCGACGTGACAACATGGGTTATTGCGCTCCTGCCTGTTGGTTCAAAGATTTTATTTTGTTGCGATAGGTTCGCACATTTCGGTTATGTTCAGCAAGCGTTCTTGCAAATAGATGTCCGCCTTCTGCATCAGATACAAAATACAGATAGTCACTTTGCTGGGGGTGTGCGGCCGCATAGATTGAGGCATATGAAGGATTTGCAATGGGCGTGGCTGGTAGCCCTTTATTCAGATAGCTATTCCAGCGATGTGGTGTTTTCAAATCAGTTTTGCTTAAATTTCGTTGCAGTGTGTCATCCACAGATAGCCCATATGCAACAGTAGGGTCTGACTGTAACGGCATATTTCTGTTCAGCCTGTTAATAAAGACAGATGCAACTAGGTGCCGTTCATCATCTCGGCCTGTTTCTCTTTCAATGATCGAAGCTAGCGTGACCAGCTCTGATGTCGATGAAAATGGCAGATCTGAGGCGCGCTCAGCCCAAATTTCTGCAACGATCATCTCCATCTGCTGCTGCATACGAAGAACTAAATCGTTCCTGTCATCTCCCCGACTATAGAAATATGTATCTGGAAACAGACTTCCCTCTGGTGGAATTGCCTTTAATGTGCCATCAAGTGCATCATCTGAATTAAGAATACCAAACACATCATAACTGCGAAGCCCTTCAATAATTGTTAGGCGTCGTTGATAGGTTTTGCCCGCATTAAGCTGTTGCATAATCTGGTTCAGCGAAGCCCCAGCTTCGATAAGATATTCGCCTGCTTTAGGGGTATGGCTCCCGCGTTTCCAAAAGCTAAGAATCTGATAATGAAGCGGGCTGCTAAGAACCCCCTCTCTATCCAGCTTATGGGTTAGCACCAGCCTGCCATCACCAGGTTCAACATAAATCAGCCGATGTTCTTTATGCGGGCCTTGCTGTTTGCCAATAAAATCTATCCACCATAGCCCTGCCAGACTGGCCACGCCGGAAAATAAGCCAGATATAATAAAAAGCCTGATTAAAATGCTCAAAAATGCAGGGCGTCCAGACGGTTTTTCAGAGGAATCCTCTTCGATAGTCACCCTTCATACCGCCCCATGATCAGTGACGCATTCGTACCACCAAAGCCGAAGGAATTTGACATCACATTGCGCACATCGCGCTTGCGCGAGACTAGTGGTACCAGATCAAGACCATCTAGCGCTTCTTCAGGGTCATTCAAATTTAGAGTAGGCGGCACAATCCCCTGATAACATGCCATGATAGAGAAGATTGCTTCGATCGCACCAGCCGCACCCAGCAGATGGCCTGTAGCGCTTTTTGTTGATGACATGGATGCTGAACCCATTGCATCTCCCAACAGCCGCGATACAGCATTGGCTTCGATTAAATCACCAAGCGGAGTAGATGTGCCATGTGCGTTAATATAGTCAATATCAGATGGTTTCAGCCCTGCGCGTTTTAGCGCCATTTCCATTGCCCTGAACCCGCCATTTCCATCTTCGGCTGGCGCCGTAATATGATAGGCATCACCAGACAGGCCATAGCCTTTTATCTCGCCATAGATGGTTGCGCCTCTGGCTTTTGCATGTTCCAGCTCTTCCAGCACAACAACCCCTGCCCCCTCGCCCATTACAAAGCCATCTCTGCCTTTATCATAAGGGCGTGACGCCTGTTCTGGGGTATCATTATAGCTGGTAGACAGGGCACGTGCAGCCGCAAAACCGGCTATCCCCAAGCGGCAGACAGCCGCCTCAGCGCCCCCTGCCAGCATCACATCTGCATCATCAAATGCTATCAGACGTGCCGCATCGCCAATCGCATGCGCACCAGTTGAACAGGCAGTTACAACTGAATGGTTCGGCCCACGAAACCCATAGCGAATAGATACATGGCCTGAAATCAAATTAATCAGCGCAGACGGAATAAAAAATGGGCTGATTCTGCGCGGTCCGCGCTCATTCAGCAATTCTGAGGTTTCGACAATTGTCTGCAGGCCGCCAATGCCAGAGCCAATCATCACTCCTGTTCTGTCTTGGGACGCGATATCTGTTGGTTTCCAGCCTGAATGTTCTACTGCTTCAACACCGGCAATGATACCTAGCTGAATAAATCTATCTAGCTTGCGGCGTTCTTTTGGTTCGATGAAATCATCCATCACCAGACTGCCATCAGACCCATCTTCGGGCACCTGACCAGCTATCTGGCACGCCAGATCAGAGGTTTCAAACCCCTCAATTTTATTAATACCAGAAGCACCAGATAAAATCTGCTTCCAGTTATGGTCAAGACCTTGTCCGAGTGGAGATACAATCCCCATCCCTGTAATTACAACGCGGCGCATGGCTCACTCCTATTGATTGAACAGAGACACGCTGGAAAAAAACGCCTGAAAAACACAGTAAAGATTTCTGTACACTTTATTGTCTTGATCAGGCGATATATTTTGTTAAGCGGCGTTCTGCTCAAGAAAATCTACAGCATCTTTAACTGTAAGAATCTTTTCAGCAGCATCATCAGGAATTTCGCATCCGAATTCTTCTTCAAATGCCATGACCAATTCCACTGTATCTAGGCTATCGGCGCCCAAATCGTCAATGAAAGATGCTCCTTCGATAACTTTGTCACCATCAACACCAAGATGTTCTACAACAATAGATTTGACGCGATCTGCAATATCACTCATATTTATATCCTCAATTTACTGTGGTGTTGGCCTGATAAATGGCCAGCTTTTTGAAGTGCGGTTTAGCACACCCCTCTAAATTTTACTAGTCACTTTTATTCTTAGAAATGATAACCGCAAAAATAATGATTTTGCAACATCTTGCGGGCATCAACACAGTTTTATCTATATCTACCAGATTAACAGCTTTTTTCATTGGGCCAAGCCCTGATTACAAAAGCCTAAATCATTGCCATACCACCATTAACATGGATGGTAGCACCTGTGATATAGCCTGCTTCATCACTTGCCAGATAGCTAACCGCAGATGCGATATCTTCTGGCTGCCCAAGTCGGCCCGCTGGCACATTTACCAGCAATTTTTCCTTTTGTTCATCTGAAAGTACATCTGTCATCTGGGTCTGGATAAATCCGGGTGCGACCACATTCACCGTAATGCCTCTGCTTGCGACTTCCTGTGCCAGCGATTTGCTAAATCCTATCATGCCTGCTTTTGAGGCCGCATAATTGGTCTGTCCCGGATTGCCTGTCACCCCGACAATTGATGAAATTGAAATAATCCGCCCCCATCTTGCTTTCATCATGGCGCGGATAGCGGAACGACATAGAATCATCGAAGAAGTCATATTTACATTCAGCACCTGATCCCATTCTTCATCTTTTAGGCGCATAAACAGATTATCCCGCGTAATGCCGGCATTATTTACCAAAATATCTATTCCACCAGCCAGTTCTGTTGCTTTTGGGATCATCGCCTCCACAGCCTCTCTGTCTGAGAGGTCTGCTGGCAATATAGAATTGCGGTCTTTTAATTCAGCAGAGAGCGCGGCAAGCCTGCCCTCATTGGTGCCATGCAAGATGACATGGGCGCCCTGACTATGCAGATTTACTGCGATCGCCTTGCCGATGCCGCCGCTAGCACCGGTTACAAGGGCTGTCTTGCCAACTAGTGAAAACATGGATGGATACTCCTTTTTTGCTCATGCCGTTTTGGCATCTAGGGTTGTCTGGCCATCTGATGGCTCACATCAGGTTGCTAAAAATGCGTTTTTATATCTTCCAGCGTTTCAAGGCTGATGATCTCAACATCCTTGACACAGCGTTTTACCAGACCTGACAGCACTTTTCCTGTGCCTAGCTCAACAAAACGTGTTACCCCTTGCACGGTTAGAAATTCTATGGTTTCGCGCCAGCGTACTCTACCTGTTACCTGAGATATCAAATTCTGGCGCAAGCTCGTTGCCTGTGTTTCGGCACTTACTGTAACGTTACACACAACAGGAATGGCGGTATCTTTCATCGTTGCTTCAGCTAGTGCCTGCGCCATAATATCGGCGGCAGGCGCCATCATATCACAATGGAACGGCGCGCTGACAGGCAATTCGACAATCCGGCGCAATCCGGCATCTTTGGCAATTTCCATCGCCTGATGCACAGCCGATGTTGCCCCTGATATGACAATCTGTCCGGGTGCATTATCATTGGCTATCTGCACCAACCCTGTCTGTTGCGCCTTCTCAAGAAAGCCCTGTGTCTGTTCAATCTCAGCCCCCAGCAAAGCTGCCATCGCGCCTTCTCCAACCGGCACTGCTTGTTGCATGGACAGACCACGAAGTCTAAGCAGTTTTGCTGTTTGCTGAAGCTCAAGCCCACCAGCCGCACAGATGGCCGAATATTCGCCCAATGAATGGCCAGCCACAAAATCGGCAAGCTGATGTGCCGGCGTCTGTGTATAGGCTTCCAGCGCTCGCAATACCGCAAGAGAAGAGGCAAATAGCGCGGGCTGTGCATTCTGGGTAAGGGTCAAGGTTTCTGCAGGCCCTTGCGCCATCATCTCCGAAAGGGCCTCGCCAAGCGCCTGATCCACATCAGCTAGAACCTGAGCGGCAGCATCAGATTGAGAAGCGATATCAACGCCCATCCCAACTGTTTGTGAGCCCTGTCCGGGAAAAAGAAATGCTGTTTTAGACATATAATCCTCTTTTTTCAAAAAATCCGCCAGATGCGCTTATCGCCTGATGCGGCTAGCACTTATGTGCGCGGCTGGAATAGATTCCTAAATTCAAGTCATAATCAAGCTGGATAGGCTAATCAAGACTTGATTTTTTTCAGCCAATCGTTCATAAGCGGTCATCGTTGGCAAATATATCTATAAATTTCCGGCGAATATTAAAACATAGCCCTTGCCAGTCCATCTATTAGCGGGCTGGCTGGTTTGTCTGAGTTCAGGCAAACAAATAGCCATAAGGAGCACCAGAGTAATGAGACTCTATGAAAGCGTGATTATCGCACGCCAAGACGTATCGTCTGCCCAAGTTGACAGCATGATCTCAGAATTTTCAGCGATCATTGAAAATGGCGGTGGAAAGATTCACAAAAATGAATATTGGGGTTTGCGCTCACTTGCCTACCGGATCAAAAAGAACCGGAAAGGTCACTATGTGATGCTAAATCTGGAATCAGACTCAGAAACGCTGAACGAATATGAGCGGATTATGGGACTGAATGAAGATATTCTTAGATTCATGACTGTATCAATTGACGAGATCGAAGAAGGCCCGTCTATCATGATGCAGGCTAAGCCTGAAAAATCTCAGCGCGGTCGCGGCCAGGGCGACGATAGCGTTAATGAACAGGACAAGGAATAACGGAGCGCAAAATGACACAATTAGAAATCACCCGCAGTGCAGTTCGCAGACCACAAGGACGCCGCCGGAAATCCTGCCCGTTTTCAGGCCCGAACGCACCCAAAATTGATTATAAAGACGTAAAATTGCTAACCCGCTTTACCTCAGAGCGTGGCAAAATCGTCCCATCCCGCATTTCGGCTGTATCTGCAAAGAAACAGCGTGAGCTATCAACCGCCATCAAGCGCGCAAGATATCTGGCGTTAATGCCATATGTTGTAAGCTAAGCCGGCTCAGCATCTGATTAAAGGAAAGATATTATGCAAATTATTCTTCTTGAGCGTGTTGAAAAGCTAGGCAAGCTAGGTGACGTTGTTACGGTTAAGCCAGGCTATGCACGCAATTTTCTGTTGCCACAGGGCAAAGCGCTCCGTGCCAACAAAGCCAATATGGAAAAGTTCGAACAGGAACGCGCCGACCGCGAAAAGCGCAATGCAGACGAACGTTCAACTTCAGAAACACTTGCTAAAAGCATGGATAATCTGAGCGTCAATCTGGTTCGGGCTGCCTCTGAAATGGGTCAGCTTTTCGGATCAGTATCAAGCCGCGATATTGCCAATGCGATTACCGAAGCAGGACATGCTGTTGAAAAACGTCAGGTCGTGATGGATAAAGCGATTAAAACGCTTGGTCTGTTCCCTATCCGCATTAATCTTCATAGTGAAGTGTCAGTGACCATTACTGTCAATATCGCGCGTTCACTTGAAGAAGCAGAAACACAATCAAAGCTTGGCCATGCCATTGTTGCATCAGATAATGATTATGATGATGCACCAGCCGCAGAAGCACAAGCAGAGGCCGCACCTGTAGAAGCTGAAGCAGAAGAAGCTGACACAAGTGATGCGGAAGAAAGTGCTGACGTAGCAGAAGATACAACTGAAGAAACAGCAGAAGATAAGGCCTAGCCTGTTCTGTTACAACATGATGTTAAAAGCCGCCTTTTCAGGGCGGCTTTTTTTATATCAGGTGTTTTATATCAGCTTGCGAGAGGCAAGATTACGCATAAGCTGAGATATGCCGAATTCCCAAGACGGACACTCAGAGGCATATTTAACATGATTGACCAGCCGGCCTAGCCTGTCTGCGCTAATATCAACCTTATCGCCGATTTTATGGGTAAAGCCTTCATTTTCAGCATCCCTGTCCTTTATCGGGGCAAACATTGTCCCCAGAAACAGCATAAACCCATCTGGATATTGATGATATTTTCCAATTGTCTGGCCGACCAGATCGGCAATATCACGGCTGATTTCCTGCATTGAGCTTTCCCCATCCAGAACAAAGCCATCTTCGCCTGAAACCTGCATCACCAGATGCGCGCTTCGGATATCATCAAGGCTAAAATTTTCATCCACCAGCCGGATAAACGGACCGATAGCACAAGACGCATTATTATCTTTTGCCTTACCTAGCAATAATGCCGAACGGCCTTCAACATCTCGCAAATTTACATCATTTCCAAGACTAGCCCCTTTGATCCTGCCAGCATTATCAACAGCCAGCACTACTTCAGGTTCAGGATTATTCCATGATGAGACAGGGTGCAGACCAACATCTGCAAAACAGCCTACCGATGATAAAGGCTGGGCTTTGGTAAATACTTCTGCATCAGGGCCGATACCCACCTCAAGATATTGTGACCACAAGCCTTCGGCAATCAGCACGCGCTTAATCTGCATTGCTTCATCTGAACCGGCAGTGATATTGGCCAGGCTGTCACCAATCATCTCAACACATTTTTTGCGGATAAGATGTGCTTTCTGCGGGTCGCCATCTGCCTTTTCTTCAATGACGCGCTCCACCATAGATTTGGCAAAAGTAACACCACAGGCTTTAACTGCCTGAAGATCGCATGGGGCAAGCAGATGATTTGCATGCACCCGACTTACTGCCTGACGGCTATGTTCAATCCATTCATCAACAGAACCAATATCCTCACCAGCTACAGAATGCACATATTCTGCAGCATCATCTCGGTTAAGAATATCTGCTGAGGTTGGTGCTTGTGATGTGGTAATATCGAAAAGTCGGCCTGATCTTATGGTTACAAGTGATGGCCCGATATCCTGCCGCCAGACTCGGCCTAGCAATGTAGCATGTTCAAAATCGCTGGGAAGAATAGTCATGATTTCCTGTCCTTGATAAGGGTCAACCTTGCTGAAAATTGAGAGCACCATAAAATGCTCTGTTATGCAAGCCTGTCACATCGTTTAAAATATTCCAGCCAAGCAGGGCTTTCCCCGATATCCCCATTATCCACAGGCTATTCTAGCTTGCAAAGCAGGTGAGACTTTTTTTATGATAGCGGCATGGTAGATTCTTCAAACGATATCACTGTTACACCGTTTCCGAATGTGACAGCAACAGCTAATTCTTCTGATACTCCCCCGCATAATCTGCAAGCAGAGCAGAATTTGCTGGGCGGGTTGTTATTTGATAATGACGCATTCGAACGAATCGAGGTTCAATTACGACCAGAACATTTCTATGACCCTATTCATGGGCAGATTTATGAAGCAATGGTGCGGATGATAAGCAGAGGCCAGCTAGCCAATGCAGTCACCGTCAAAGCCTATTTTGATTCAAGCCAGAGCTTTGGTGACACAGGTGCAGAAGCCTATTTAACTGATCTGACCGAAGGGGTGATATCTGTCGCCGGCATAAATGACTATGCCGAAATTATCCATGATAATTTTCTGCGGCGCGAATTGGTGCGTATTTCAGATACGGTAAGCTATGATGCACGCCATGCCGAACTAGACAAGCCAGCCATATTGCAAATTGAATCAGCAGAACAATATCTATTCTCGCTAGCTGAAAATGACACCTCAGAACAGGGGCTAAAAGGGCTAGAGACAATCCTTACCAGCACCGTGCAGATGGCAGAACAGGCACGCCGAAATGGTGGGGTATTATCAGGTGTCAGCACCGGACTGAGCCGCCTAAACGAATTGCTTGGCGGCCTGCATCGCTCAGACCTGATTATTCTTGCTGGCAGACCCGGCATGGGCAAAACAGCGCTTGCCACCAATATCGCCTTTCATGCCGCCAGCACCAGACGCACAGGCGAAGAGCCTGTCGGCGTGGCTTTTTTCTCGCTTGAAATGGCCGCAGAACAGCTTGGCACACGTATTCTGGCAGAACGCTCAAATATTGATTCAGAAGCCATCCGCAGAGGCAAGCTGGATAGCCAGTCTTTTGATGCGCTAGTATCTACCTCGCAACAAATTGCCAAAGCCCAATTTTACATAGATGACACCCCTGCTCTGTCTGTCAGCCAGCTTGCCAGCCGTGCAAGACGCCTGAAGCGAACAAAGGGGCTTGGGCTGATTGTAGTGGATTATCTGCAACTGCTTCAGGCCCAGATAGGGGTTCGCACTGAAAACAGGGTGCAGGAAATCTCTAATATCAGCCGGTCACTAAAAGGGCTCGCCAAAGAGCTGGATGTGCCTGTTCTGGCACTCTCCCAGCTTTCGCGTGCGGTGGAACAGCGAGAAGATAAACGCCCAAATCTGTCAGATTTGCGAGAATCAGGATCGATTGAACAGGATGCAGATGTGGTGATTTTTGTGTATCGTGAGGAATATTACCTTAATAAGGGTGAGCCTGAAATGCGCGAGAATGAAACGCAGGAAAAATATAATCTGCGATACCAGCTATGGCAGGAACGGCTGGAAAAATCTAAAGGCACGGCCGAAGTGATTATCGCCAAACAGCGTCATGGGCCTGTCGGGGTTGCGCATGTCGGATTTGAAGGGCGGCTAACACGGTTTCAGGATCTGGTTATGGCTGACCAGCTACCTGAACAGTTTTAGCAAGAAAGGCGCTGTGAATGTCCAGCTCCCGCCTTACTGTCAATCTTGATTCTATCATCTCAAATTATCGCTATCTTGACAGTCTTAGCCACACAGGCACACATACCGGCGCAACCATCAAGGCAGATGGCTATGGGCTAGGCGCGCTTGCCTCTGCGCTGGCATGTTATCATGCAGGATGCCGTGAATTTTTCGTCGCCCGTCTGGAAGAGGCGTTGCTGCTTCGCTCAGGGTTGAATAAGGCAGAAATTCACGATGCCCATATCAGCATTTTTGAGGGCGTATGCGGCAATGATCTGTCTGTCTATACCGAAAACAGGCTAACCGTTATTGCAAACCGGACTGAAGATGTGAGCTGGCTAGCCACTCATGGCGAGCGGGCACCGCGTCATTTTCTGCATATTGACACGGCCATGAACAGGCTGGGGCTTGCCTATCAAGACCCACAAAGGCTGGCTGAGGCTGTGCGCGCATTGCCAAAGCTAGCGGGCGTGATGAGCCATCTGGCCTGTGCAGATATGCCAGAAAACCCTGTTAACCCTCAACAGCTTGAACGATTTCAGCAGGCCATGAATACGCTTTCACCGCACCTGCTGCCTTCTGCTAAATTGTCACTCGCCAATAGCGCAGGCATATTTATAGGCACGCCCTATCATTATCAGCTAACTCGTCCCGGTATCGCGCTGACAGGCACGCCCCCTGATGATAAAGCCATTGGCATAGAGGGCCTGACCCCTGCCTATTGCTGGACGGCAGATATTTTACAAATCAGAGAGATTGGCGCAGGAGAAACCATAGGCTATGGCGCTGATTTTACAGCCAAAAAACCAATGAGACTAGCCACCATAGGCGCAGGCTATGCAGATGGTTTTCCGCGCCAGCTAAGCACGGCCACAGCCCCCCATCATGTTAGTATTGCAGGGATAAAAGCGCCGCTAGTGGGGCGCATTTCAATGGATGTGATGGTTGCTGACATCTCGGCACTGGAAGAGCAAAAGCTTGCTACGCTTTCATATGCAACCCTGCTGGACAGCCAGTTTACTGCCAGTGACATGGCCACAAAGACTGGTACTATCGGCTATGAAATACTTTCAACTATTGGCGCGCGCACAAACAGACAGTATAACTGCTCTATAGAGGCGATAGCTAGCAGGCTTGGCTGATAAAGGCATAAACAGATGATCGTTGATATTATTGCAAATATAGGACAGACAGCGCTGAAATTCTTTGCAGCGACTGGCCGGATTGCGTTATTCACCCTTCACGCTGTGCGCTGGACAATTCTGCCACCCTATTATTTCAGGCAGTTTGTTCGCCAGCTGTTGGATATCGGCTATTATTCTCTGCCGGTGGTCGGGCTCACCACATTATTTTCAGGCATGGTGCTTGCGTTGCAAAGCTATACCGGCTTCGCCCGTTTTTCAGCAGAAGATACAGTGGCAACGGTGGTGGTATTATCTGTCACACGTGAATTAGGCCCAGTTCTGGCAGGATTGATGGTGGCAGGGCGTATTGGCGCGTCTATGGCCGCAGAAATAGGCACGATGCGGGTAACAGACCAAATAGATGCGCTTGACACTTTATCTACCCGCCCTTTGCAATATCTGGTGGCACCGCGCCTGCTAGCAGGCACTATCTGTCTGCCATTTCTGGTGCTGATAGGCGATATAATCGGGGTATTTGGCGGCTATCTGGTTGGCGTGTACCAGCTGGATTTCAATCCGGGCATCTATCTTGCCAGAACGCTGGAATTTTTAGAAGTATCAGATGTGATGCTTGGGTTGATAAAAGCGGCCGTGTTTGGGTTTCTGATAGCGCTGATGGGCTGTTATCATGGCTATAATTCAGGCAGGGGCGCAGAAGGCGTAGGTCAGGCAACAACCAATGCAGTGGTATCATCATCAATTCTGATTTTGATTTCCAACTATATCGTCACAGCACTATTTTTTGGCTAGCATTGTCAGGAGAAACATTAGATATGACAGCCCAGCCCAAAATAGAGATCAGCAAACTGGCAAAACGCTTTGGTACAAAACAGGTGCTATCAGACATAAGCCTGTCTGTTGCGCCTTCTGAATCATTGTGCATTATCGGCACGTCAGGATGCGGTAAATCTGTATTGCTAAAATCCATTTTAGGGCTGGTAACCCCAGATAGCGGCACCATTATGGTAGATGGCGTGCAAACTGTTGGGCAAAGTCGTGCAGAACGCGAAGATATGCTTCAGAAATTCGGCATGACATTCCAGTTTGGCGCCCTGTTTGACAGCCTTAGCATCTGGGAAAATATCACCTTCAGGCTTCGCCAGAAACAGCCTACACCGAAAAAACAGGCACAGGAAATTGCCGCCCAGATTATCCAGACATTGGGACTGGATGGGCAAGTTATCCATCAATATCCAGCCGAATTGTCGGG
>Ga0181571_10001142_pt1 | contig 18852 bp, 19 predicted proteins | sample 101ome_17_FD_132440 | JGI IMG/M metagenome (GOLD analysis project Ga0181571, IMG submission 132440) | Coastal salt marsh microbial communities from the Groves Creek Marsh, Skidaway Island, Georgia - 101407AT metaG (megahit assembly) | ecosystem: Environmental > Aquatic > Marine > Intertidal... | reverse complement strand
AATGGCGACGGTTTCGAGGATTGAAGGGGCCTTGGCGATACGCATGAGATCATCAACACCGGAACGGGGCCTATGGCAAGCGGTCCGTTATTGCTGAAGGCTACTGCGAGGGGCTTTTCAAGAGGTGCGGTGGCGTGTTTGGTTGGGCGATATGTGGGGGAAATCGGGTTCTTGGTGAAATTGACGCCGAGAAACCGTCCGTTGTCGCTGGAAGCGGTTGCGAAGTTCTGCGAGAGTGGATCTATTGACCGCGAAATGGGGTGCTCTAGCTGCCCCATCAAGAGGCCAGGCGGTACCGCTGCTGGTAGCCGCAGAAGATTTAGCGATAGGAGAGACGATGCGGTATCACGCAGCAAAGTCGTTCGAAGAAGCTGCCGCAATCGCGGAAAAGGCCGAAGGCGTCACGCGGTTCATGGCCGGTGGGACCGATGTGCTGGTGCAGATGCGCGCGGGGATTGTGACGCCGGACGATCTGATTGATCTCAAGCACATCGCGGGCGTCAATGATATTACCCGCCTCGAGGATGGCAGCTGGGAAATCGGCGTCGCCGTGGCTGGCGCGCGGCTTGGTGCGCATGAGGCGCTTTGTGCCGATTGGCCCGGTGTTGTGGAGGGTATGGAGCTTGTTGGTTCAACGCAGGTGCAGGGGCGGGCGACGCTGACTGGCAACCTTTGCAACGGCTCGCCTGCGGCGGACGGTGTGCCCGGATTGGTGGCGGCAGGTGCTGTGGCGAAGATCGTTGGCCCCTCGGGCAGCCGCGAGGTGCCGATCGAAGAAATCCCCGCAGGCCCCGGCACGACAACGCTGGCCAAGGGCGAAGTGATTGCCGCAGTGCGCCTTCCGGCGCGTGGCGCGGGGGGCGGTGATGCCTATCAGCGCTTTATCCCACGGACCGAGATGGACATCGCGGTGGCTGGCTGTGCGATTAACCTGCGGGTTGAGGGCGATACCGTCACTGAAGCGCGGGTGGCCATCGGCGCGGTGGCGCCGACGATCCGGCTGGTGAAAGATGCCGCTGACGCGATCATCGGCAGCACGCTTGATGACGCGGCGCTTGAGGCGCTGGCGGCAGCGGTGAGCGCGGCGGCAAGCCCGATCAGCGATAAGCGCGGCACCACCGAATTCAGAACGGAAGTTGTGGGCGTATTGGCACGGCGCGTGGCGCTGGTGGCCTATGCCCGCGCGAAAGGAGAGAAGGCATGAGCAAGATCCACGTTAGCACCACGGTCAATGGCGACAGTGTCGAGTTTCTTGCCGATCCGCGCGAGACGTTGCTCGACTGTCTGCGCGACCATCTGGGCCTGACCGGCACCAAGGAAGGCTGTGGCACAGGCGATTGCGGCGCCTGTTCTGTGACGCTGGACGGCACGCTTGTTTGTTCGTGCCTCGTGTTGGGGATCGAGGCCGAGGGCCGCGAGATCGGCACTGTCGAGGGGATGGCAGAGGGCCATGAGTTGCACCCGCTGCAGCGCAAGTTCATTGAACATGCGGCGTTGCAATGCGGCTTTTGCACGCCGGGGTTCCTCGTTGCGGCGAAGGCGCTTTTGGACAAGAACCCCGACCCGACCGAAACCGAAGTCCGCTATTGGCTGGCGGGCAACCTGTGCCGGTGCACGGGCTATGACAAGATCGTGCGGGCCGTGATGGATGCGGCAGCCGAAATGCGGCAGGAGGCAGTGTGATGGCAAAAGACGAATTCAACCAGTATCGGCTTGTTGGTACACGTCCTGATCGCCCTGACGGGCTGGACAAGGTCACTGGCCGCGCCCGTTACGGCGCGGATATCTCTGCACCTGGCATGCTGTGGGGCGCTGTTGTCCGCTCGCCGCACGCACATGCGCGGATCGTGAAGATCGATACTTCGAAGGCCGAGGCGCTTACCGGCGTCAAAGCGGTGGTGACGCGCGCCGATTTCCCCACCGGCCTGACCGGCGACGAGTGGGACCTGCAAGAAAACACCATGGCAGGCGAGAAGGCGCTTTATGACGGCCATGCCGTTGCTGCCGTTGCTGCCACATCGAAGCTGCGGGCAGAGGAAGCCGCGCGGTTGATCGAGGTCGAGTACGAGGTTCTGCCGCATGTGGTGCACGTGGACGAAGCGATCAAGCCTGATGCGGTGGTGATCCGCGAAGGGGCGGCGCTGCCCAGCGTACCCGAAGGGATGCCGCCGAACGTGGTGCGGTATTTCGAGAACGGGCGCGGCGATCTGGAGGCCGGATTTGCGGCTGCCGATCTGGTGATGGAAAAGACTTACAAGACCGAAGCCACCCATCAGGGGTATATCGAGCCGCATGCCTGCCTCGGGCAGCTTGGTGCCGATGGCAAGGGCGAGATGTGGGTATGCACGCAGGGGCATTGGTACATTCGCAAGATGTGTGCCGATGTTCTGGGCCTTGAAAAGTCGCAGTTGCGGGTGACACCATCGGAGATCGGTGGCGGCTTTGGCGGCAAGACGACGATCTTTATGGAGCCGTTGTCGCTGGCGTTGAGCCGCAAGGCGGGTGGCCGCCCTGTGAAGATCGTGATGAGCCGTTCGGAAGTGCTGCGGGCGACGGGGCCGACTGCCTCGGCCTCGATGGATGTGAAGATCGGCATGACCAAGGACGGGATGCTGACCGCAGGGCATGTGGAATTCCGCATGCAGGGTGGCGCGTTCTGGGGAGCGCCGGTGGATATGGCGCTGGATTGTGCTTTTGCGCCGTACAAAATGCCGGCGGTCATGCATATCGGCTATGACGTGCTGGCGAACCGCCCGAAGGCTGCGGCCTACCGCGCGCCGGGATCGCCGATGGCAGCGTTCGCGGTGGAGAGCCTGATCGATGAGATGTGCCGTGAACTGGGCCTTGATCCGCTGGAGATGCGCCTCAAGAACGCCGTGCGGGAAGGCGACAAATCGAGCTACGGGCCGAAATTCAAGAAAATCGGTCTTGTGGAAACGCTCGAAGCCGCGAAGGCACATCCGAACCTTTCTGCACCGCTTGGCCCGAAGCAAGGGCGCGGCGTGGCGGCGGGCTTCTGGTTCAACCACGGTGGCGAGACATCCGTGACGGTGGCGCTTTCGGAGGATGGGACCGTGACGGTTTCTGCCGGGACGCCCGATATCGGCGGCAGCCGTGCCTCGATTGCGCTGATGACGGCGGAGACGTTTGGCATCCCCTACGAGAACGTGCGGGTGAACATCGTTGAAACCGGCGCGCTGGGCGTCAACGAGCCGACCCACGGCAGCCGCGCGACCTTTGCCACCGGCAAGGCCGCCGTGGAAGCCAGCAACGCGGCGATCAAGGAAATGTGCCGCCGGGCGGCGGTGGAATGGGGGATCGATCCTGAAGCCGTTGAATGGGTGGACGGCGCTGTAAGGCCCGCAGGGCCAAATGCAGGTAAATTCCCGCCGATGAGCATCGCCGAGATTGCGGGCAACATGGGCGATACCGGCGGCCCGATTTCGGGCCACCACGAGGGCAACCTGAGCGGCTATGGCGCGAGCTTCGGCTGCCATGTGGTCGATGTGGAAGTGGACCCCGAAACCGGCCGCACGACGGTGCTGCGCTATCTGGTGGTGCAGGATGCGGGCCGCGCGATCCACCCTGCCTATGTGGAAGGGCAGTATCAGGGCGGCGCGGCGCAGGGCATCGGCTGGGCGCTCAACGAGGGCTATGTCTATGGCGATGACGGGCGGCTGCAAAACAGCGTGTTCCTCGATTATCGCGTGCCTGTGGCCTCTGACCTGCCGATGATCGACACGGTGATCGTGGAAGTGCCGAACCCGGGCCACCCGTTCGGGGTACGCGGGGTTGGCGAGACAGGCATCGCGCCGCCACTGCCGGCGATTGCCAATGCGATCCATTCGGCCACTGGCACGCGGTTGCGTGACTTGCCGATGAACCCGCCGAGCGTTCTTGCCGCGATGAAGGCGCAGCGGAATGGTTGAGGTGAACCTTTGGTCCGGTATGCGCCGCTTCGTGGGTGATGAGCTCGTCGTTGAGGTGGAAGCCGAAACTATCGGAGAAATGTTGGATGCGCTGGTAGCGGCGCATCCGGCGCTGGAGCCGATCATCGCACAAGGGATATCCGTCGCGGTGGATGGAGAGATCCATGTTGGCCGGCATGTCCCGATCCCGCCGGGGGTAGAAGTGTACCTGATGAACCGTTTGAAGGGCGGCTGACGCAGAGGGCGCGCACCGTCTTAGCGTCCAGCGGGGCTTGGAACCAAAGTGATCCTTGCCTCACTACGCGGAGCGAAACCAATAGAGTGATTTACGAAATAATTGGCGGCGTCTCCAACGCGGGAGGCGCTGGATGTCTCGGTGCAGGCGCAGGTGCTGAACTCGATGAGCGATCTGCGCGAGGAATACGGCCTTACCTATGTGTTCATCAGCCATGACCTGACGGTTGTGCAGCACATGGCTGATGTGATCGGGGTGCTGTATCTGGGCCGCTTGGTGGAGGAGGCGCCACGGGACGAACTGTTTGCAACGCCGCGCCACCCCTATACGCAGATGCTGTTTGATGCGGCCCCCAAGATGGACGGGTTTGGCCGCGAAGTGGAGCCGCCGAAAGGCAAGATCCCCGATGCGATCAACCCACCGAGCGGCTGTGCGTTTCACCCGCGTTGCCCTATGGCGACCGATATCTGCAAGAAGCAACAGCCCGAAATGCGCGGGATCGATGCGGCGCGGGTGGCCTGCCACAACGCGGAATAGCTAGGGGGTAATCACCACGCGGGTGCCCCATGACCGGCAGGACTGTGCCAAGGGGGCGGGCAGGGGGGCATCGGTGAACAGCGTGTCGAGATCGGCAAGCGAGGCGATCCGCGCAGGGGCGCTGCGGGCGAACTTGGTGTGATCGGCCACGAGGAAGGTCTTGCGCGATTGGCGCAGGATCGTCTGGCTGACGGTGACTTCCTGAATGTCGAAATCGAGAAGATCGCCTTCTTTGTCGAGGGCGGAGCAGCCGATCACCGCGAGATCGAATTTGAACTGGCGGATCGTCTCGGCGGCGAGGTTGCCGACCAGACCACCATCGGCGCGGCGCAGTTGGCCGCCGGTGACGATGACATCGCAGCTTTGGCTGGCAGCGAGGATCGTGGCGACGTTCATGTTATTGGTGACGACGAGCAGGTTCTGGTGATCCAGAAGCGCCTCGGCCACGGCCTCCGTCGAGGTGCCGATATTGAGGAACAGCGAGCAGTTGTTGGGCACCTCGGACGCACAGGCGCGGGCGATGGCGCGTTTGGCGTCCTTGTTCAGGGCGCGGCGTTCAGCGTAGCCGATATTGGCGGTGCCAGAAGAAAGCACCGCGCCGCCGTGGACCCGTTCAAGGCGGCCTGCTTCGGCAAGGTCGCTGAGGTCACGCCGGATGGTTTGCAAGGTGACACCGAAATGCGCGGCGAGCCCTTCGACGGTGACTTTGCCTTCGCGGCGGGCAATTTCGAGGATTTCCGGTTGCCGGAAGGATTGTGACATGGGGGCTCCTGACCGTTTGCCGTGCGACTGTTGCAGCGAATATGCGCGAAGTAAAGTTTTCGGCCTGCGAAATCGTGCGAAATGCGCCAAAGAGAACTTAAACGAACATAATATGATTGCGTTTTGCTTCTTAATTTGAGAAAGACGCTGCGAAAACGGTGCTGGAGGCGCGCGTGAATTCATCGGATGAGACGGGTATTCGTGATCTTTTTGTCATTGGTGGCGGGATCAATGGCTGCGGCATCGCACGGGATGCGGCAGGGCGGGGGCTGTCGGTGACGCTGGCAGAGAAGAACGACCTCGCCTCGGCGACCTCCTCTGCATCAACGAAGCTGTTTCACGGCGGTTTGCGCTATCTGGAGTATTTCGAGTTCCGCTTGGTGCGGGAGGCGCTGATCGAGCGGGAGGTTTTGCTGAGCGCGATGCCGCATATCAGTTGGCCGATGCGCTTTGTGCTGCCGTATCACAAGGACATGCGGTTTGAATCCGATACGCCGACCTCCAAGCTGCTGGGCGTGATCATGCCGTGGATGAAAGCGCGCAGGCCCGCATGGCTGATCCGGCTTGGCTTATTCCTCTACGATCATCTGGGCGGGCGGAAGATCTTGCCCCCCACAGCGACGCTGAAGCTCAAGGCCGCGCCAGAAGGCGCACCGCTGGAAGCACGGTTCGAGACGGCTTACGAGTATTCCGATTGCTGGATCGAGGATTCGCGGTTGGTTGTGCTCAATGCGCGGGATGCGGAGGCGCGGGGCGCTGAAGTGCTGGTGCGGACGGAAGTGACCTCGGCGCGGAGCGAGAACGGCATTTGGTATGTCGAGACACGCGACACGGAGACGGGCGCGGTGCGGCAGGTCCGCGCGCGGATGGTGGTGAATGCCGCAGGTCCGTGGGTGGGCGATGTGATTCAGAGCAGGATCGGGCTGAATTCGCGCGAGGGAGTCCGGCTGGTGCGGGGCAGTCACATTGTGACGAAGCGGCTTTATGATCACGAGAAATGCTACTTCTTCCAAGGAACCGACGGGCGGATCATCTTTGCTATCCCCTACGAGACGGATTTTACCCTGATCGGTACGACGGATGCGGAGCACAGTGACCCGTCGGAGAAACCTGTCTGCACCGAGGCGGAGCAGGACTATCTGTTGAATTTTGCCAATCAGTATTTCCGCCAGACGCTGACGCGCGATGATGTCGTTTGGACCTATTCTGGTGTGCGGCCGCTCTATGATGATGGGGCGAGCACCGCGACGGCGGCGACGCGGGACTATACGCTGAAGGTGGATCGCAGCGCGGGGGCGCCGGTGCTGAACATTTTTGGCGGCAAGATCACCACCTATCGGCGCCTAGCCGAAAGCGCGTTGGAAAAGATCGCGGGCGAGATGGACGTTGAAAAAGGCCCGTGGACAGCGGGTGTGCCGCTGCCGGGTGGGGACTTTCCGGTAGATGGGGTTGAGGCGCTGATCGCGGAAGTGCGGGAAAGTTACCCGTTCCTGACGGCGCGTTGGGCGCGGCGGCTGGTGCGCGCCTATGGCACCGAGGCGCGAGAAATTCTGGGCGCGGCTACCACGGTGGCTGATCTGGGCGAGGATTTTGGCGCGACGCTGACAGAGGCGGAAGTGCGCTGGCTGATGGACAAGGAATATGCCCGCAGCGCCGGAGACATCGTCTGGCGACGCAACAAGCTGGGGCTGCGGCTGAGCGCGGATGAGATTGCGGCGCTGGATCAGTGGATGCAGGCGGCGCGCGCGGCGGCGTGAGGGGCTGGCGCACTACGGCGCCAGCGATCACCGCATGACAAACGGATTGGCCATCGGCTTATCGGATGTGTTGATCCAAGTGGTTTTGGTGCGGGTGTAATCAAGGATTGCTTCCTGCCCTGCCTCGCGCCCGTAGCCGGATTGATCGAAGCCACCGAAAGGCGCGATAGGGGACACGGCGCGGTAGGTGTTCACCCAGCAGATACCGGCCTTGAGCCGTGCCGACACCCGATGCGCCCGCGCGACATTTTGCGTGAAAACGCCGGAGCCAAGCCCGAACGGGGTGCTGTTGGCGATGGCGATGGCTTCTTCCTCGGTATCGAAGGGCAGGAGCGACATCACGGGGCCGAACATCTCGATCTTCAGCGTTTCGGTGCTGGTGTCTGCGCATTCGACGAGCGTTGGCGCCATGAAATTGCCGGGGCGGTCCAGCGGGGTGCCGCCGAAGCGGATGCGCGCGCCGCCTGCCGTGGCTGCGGCAAGGGTGCTCTCGATCTTGGTGATTTGGGCCTGTGTGCAGATCGGTCCGATATGGGTGTCGGATGATAGGGGGTCGCCGATCACCACGCCTTGCATCTTTTCTTCGATCAGGGTGGCGAGTTTTTCAAGGATGGAGCGATGCACCAAGCCGCGCGTCCCGGCGACGCAGCTTTGGCCGGAGGCACCGAAATTTCCAGCGATCAGCCCGTTTGCGGCGCCATCGAGATCGGCGTCCTCGAACACGATGATCGGGGATTTGCCGCCAAGTTCCAGCGTTGTCACGGCAAAGTTCTCAGCCGAATTGCGGACCACATGGCGGGCGGTTTCGGGGCCGCCGGTGAAGGCGATGCGGTCGACATCGGGGTGGCGGGTGAGGGGGATTGCGCAGTTTTCGGCGTCGCCCGTGATGACTGACAAGACACCGGGCGGGAAGCCTGTCTCCTCTATCAGTTTGGCGAACTCGAGCATAGGCGCGGGCGCGATCTCTGATGCTTTCAGGACGACGGTGCAGCCAGCGGCCAAGGCAGGGCCGAGCTTGGTGGCGGTGAGGAACATCTGCGCGTTCCACGGCACGATTGCCACGACCACGCCGATCGGTTCGCGACGGGTGAATACATGCATATCAGGCTTGTCGATCGGCAGGACAGCGCCTTCTATCTTGTCAGCGAGGCCCGCATAATAACGGTAATAATCCGCGACATAGGCGGATTGGGTTGCTGTTTCTGCCAGCAGCTTGCCGCTGTCTGTCGTCTCGATTGCGCCGATATGCTGGGCGTTTTTTTCAATCAATTCAGCAAGGCGATAGAGCAGCTTGCCGCGCTGGGTTTGGGTGATGTCGCGCCATGCGGGATCACCAAGCGCCCGCCGCGCGGCGGAGATGGCGCGTTCCACATCCGAAGGCGCGGCGCAGGCGAAGGTGGCCCAATCCGTGCCGGTGGCGGGGTTTTGCGAGGACATGACCTGACCGTCTGCGCCATCGACCCAAGCGCCGTCGATAAAGAGCTGGTAATGTGGTTTCTGGCTCATTGATGTCCTCATTGAAAGGCGGGCATGACGTCATCGATGAAGCGGGCGAGGTTGTCGCGCTTGCGCTCGAAGCTCATGCCGTTGTCGTTCCAGAACGAAAACTCGTCATAGCCCAAGTCTTCGTAGCGTTTGATCTGGTCGATCACATCCTGTGCGGTGCCCATCGTCAAGTCACGGCGGAGGTTTTCGGGGGCCATCATGGTATTGGCGGCCATTTCATCGGAGGTGAGTTCCTGAATGAGCCCTTGTGAAACGGGGCGCTTGTTCTGGAACCATGCGCCGAAATAGCAGTACCACTGGGACAATTCCTGCGCGGCGCGGGCGACATCGGCGTCGTCCTTGCCGACATAGGTGTGGTGTAGCAGCATGATCTTAGGGCGCGGGCCGGAATAGCTATCGCAGGCGGCATTGAAGCGGCTGATCAGGGTTTCGATCTCTTCCATGCCCTGCCAGAGCGGTGTGACCTGAATGTTGAAGCCGTTATGGACGCCGAATTCGTGGCTGTTGGGATCGCGGGCCGCGATCCAGATCGGTGGGCCGTTCTCTTGCAGTGGCTTGGGTGCGGAGGTGGTGGCAGGGAAGCTGAAGAACTCGCCTTCATGGGCGCAATCGCCTGCCCAGAGCTTGGGCAGTAAAGGGGCCATTTCGCGCATCCGCTGGCCTGCTTCCCATGCATCAAGACCGGGCATCAGGCGCTCATATTCATACGAATACGCGCCGCGTGCGATGCCAAGCTCGATCCGGCCGCCAGTGATCAGGTCAGCGGAGGCGGTTTCGCCCGCCAGTTTGATCGGGTGCCAGAAAGGGGCGATCACCGTGCCGGTGCCAAGGCGCAGGTTCTTGGTATGGTTGGCGATGTTGATCAGCGGCAGAAGCGGGTTGGGGGTGATGGTGAAATCCATCCCGTGATGTTCGCCTGTCCAGACAGCGCGCATGCCGCCATCGTCGGCCATTTTGCATAGCTCGATGAAATCGGCGTTGAGCTGTTCATGAGAGCGGTTCGGTGTCATGCGCTCCATATGGGCGAAAAGCGAAAACTCCATCGGTCAGGTCCTTGTTTGTAAACTGTGAACGTCGCCTGCCTCGGTATTGCCGAGGTACAGGGTAAAACTGCGGGTGCGGGATTCGATCTCGTAGCGGGTCATCATCTGGCGGATGGACGGATGCGTGTAGCGCAGCGAGGGGAGGCTGCGGGTCGGAACTTTGACCAGCGGGCACTCGGCGGAGATCGACGCGGCGGTGGCGAGGAAATAGGCGTAATGGGTGCGGGTTTTGGTATCGTCAAAAACGGAATAGGCGGCTTCGACCTCGGCGGTGACGCCTTGCGTCTGTAGCGCTTTATGCAGGTCATCGCGCAGGTTGCCGCGGCTTTGGCTGGTGATCTGCGGCGGGCGGAAGCCGGTATCCGTTTCTTCCAGAAGGATGTGCGCATCCTGTTCGATGATGGCGCCGTAGACGACCTCGCCTGCCGCTGGGGCAAGCGCTGCGCGTTCGAGGCCGAGGCTGAAATATTTGCCGCCCGCGTAACCGAGGCCGAGCCCATCGTTATGGGTGAAATCCTTGACCTCGCCGATAAGGATGGCGTGATCGCCCATCGGGATGGATTGATTGGTGGTGCAGGAGAACTGCGCCAGAGCGCCTTCGATCAGCGGCATGTCATGCAGATCAAAGCGGTGCGGCACCTTGGCGAAGCGGTCGCCTTTGTAACCTGCGAAGGTGTTGGACACCTCCTCCTGACCCTCTGCCAGAATGTTTACGGCGAAGTGGCTGCATTGGGCGAAGGCCTCGTAGGAGGAGAGAAACTTGCCGGGGCAGACTAACAGAAGCGGCGGGTCGAGCGAGACGGAAGAAAAGGAATTGGCGGTGAAGCCGACCGGCTTGCCCGAGGGATCACGGCTGGTGATGACGGTAACGCCGGTCATGAAGCTGCCAAATGCCGAGCGCAGCGCGCGGGGGTCAAGCTGCGTCATTGGAACACCTCTTCCGCGAAGGCCAGAAGGGCAGCGCTGACCCGCGCAGCATGGGTCATCGGCATCATATGGGCGGCATCATCAAGGATCAGTGCGCGCCCATGTGGGGCGAGATCGGCCATGGCCTGCGACATGGCGGGGGTTGAGTTCGGCTCGTCCGCGCCGGTCATAAAAAGGGCGGGGCAGTGCAATGACTGTAGTGTCCTGCGGGAGGGGCCGTTCTCTTGCGCAAAGACGCGGTAGGCGGCGCGGTAGGCGGCGGGATTAACGCTGGTGAGCCAATCTTGGCAAGATTTGCGTTCGGGCGAAGTGCTGCTGCCGAACCAACGCTGGAGCGTGCCTTCGGGATCGGCGGTGGAGACACCGTCAAGCTGCGCGGCGCGGGCCTTTACGGCGCGGGCGGCCTCTGGCGGGCGTTCGAACACCGCGTTGAGTGCAGCAACGCCGGGCACCAGATGCGGGTAGCGCGCGGCGAGATCAAGGACGACAATCGCGCCCATCGAATGGCCGATGGCGAGCGCGGGCGCGGTGATGCCTGCCGCGATGGTGTCGGTGTAATCGACCAGCGCCAACGGGGTTGATGGCAGGGGTGCAGCGCCGTGGCCTAACAGATCAACGGCGGTGACGTGATATCGCGCCGCCAGTGCGTCGATCTGCGGGTTCCACGCCTCAGCCCGCAGGCCGACGCCGTGGATCAGCAAAACCGGCTGGCCTTTACCCGCGATGATGGCCGGTTGGCCTGCGGCCTCAGACCGCTGCCGGGTTGTCCAGATCATGCCCGAGATCCTTCAAATCCTGATAGCGATCACCGATGCGGTGGTGCGGGCGGCCGCCCGTCGCGCCGCCAAGCACGACGACGATCTCGTCATTGCGCGGAGCATCTGGAATGGCGAACTGGATGGTCAGGTAATGCGAGCGGCGGCCAGCGTCGTTCTTGTCCATCAAAGGCACCATGATCGGGGTGTTGGCGCCACCGCGCGTATTGGTGAAGGCGAGGTAGGATTTGGCGCCCACGGCCTCGCGGTAGAAATTGCCGAAACGCAGGGTATGGATCAGGCCGGAGGCATGTTCGATCTCGCCGTCAATCCCGACGACGGCGGCTTTGCCATAGGCTTCGATCGCCTCGCCGCTACCAGCGAGGGCGATCATACGGTCGGTCATCATTTCGCCGAGGATCGGGCCATAGGCCTGAATTTCGGGCTTCAGGTCTTCGACGTAGTGGCCAGCCCACGGGTTGCGCACCACCGCTGCCACCGCGAACATCCGCCACGGTTTGTCGGCGGCGCGGAAGCCTTCGATCAAAACCTCTTCGTCATAGGTCACGATTTTACGGATTTCGGGCAGCATTCTGTTCTCCTGTTCGTCGTCTTGCCATTATCCGGTGCCGCAATTTTTTTGACAAACGAAGTAATTCAGCGCTTAGGTATTACGAATACTAATGGCTTACTTCTATCATGGCGAAATCCCTTCCTCCCCTGACATGGTTCCGCGCTTTTGAGGCGGCGGGGCGACGCTTGAGCTTTACCGCTGCGGCGGAAGAGATTGCGATGACGCAATCGGCGGTGAGCCAGCAGGTCAAGGCGCTGGAAACGCGGCTTGGTGTGGCGCTGTTCACCCGTCATGCGCGGGGTCTTTCGCTGACCGATCACGGGCGGCGGCTGTTGCCGCAAGTGGAAGCGGCGCTGGGCACGCTGGCGGATGCAACGGAAGTATATGATGCGGGGCCGGTGGACCGGCTGCTGACGGTCGCGGCGTCGATCAGTATCGCGCAATGGGTTATCTCGCCCCGCCTGCCGGAGTTTACCGCGTTAAACCCAGAGGTGCAGGTGCGGTTCTTGAGCGCGATCTGGCCGGATGATTTTCACAATGCGCGGGCGGATGTGGAAATCCGCTTTGGATCGGCAAAACAAGTTGGCGGCAATGCGGAACGGCTCAAGCCTGACCGGCTTGTGGCGCTGAAATCGCCCGATCTGGAAGGCCCACTTGAGGAACTGCCGCTGATCGAGGCGGTCGGGACATCGAGCGGATGGCGTGCGTGGGGCGCGGAGATGGGCCGCGCGATGCGGCCTGAGATCTTTGTCGATAGCTACGGGATGGCGCTGCAACTGGCCGCGCATGGCAACGGCGTGGCCTTGGTCAGTGCGCTTTTGGCGAAACATGCGGTGGAAACTGGCGCTTTGGTGCGGGCGCATGAGGGCGCGATTGCCGGTCAGGAGGGGTATTACCTGTCGGTCAATGCGGAGAAACCGGAGGCGCTGCGGTTTCGGTCATGGTTGCTGGCGCAATTGCCGGAGGCGGAGAGCGCTGCGTGAGCGCTCGTGTCAGGCATCGAGCGCTTTGGCTATATCGCTCTGCATCTTGCGAACCTCGGCTTCGAGCTTAGTAATGAAGGCCGCGCTGACCAGCGACTGCGTGGCGAAAGCCGGTGTCAGAATCGACACGCTGTTGGAGATTTTTGGGCTGAAGCGCCGGATCGCGAGGGGCTTTGGTTCGGGCGCCTGAAGCAGATGGCTATAGGCGGTGATCATATCGCTGATCATCACGCACAGGCCCGCGCTGACGAACTGAAGTCCGGGGAGAAAGGTCCGTAATTCCAGCCGCTTATTGAAGTGGTGGCCGGTTGCCTTGAAAGCAGCTTCGGTTTGCAGGGCTGTTTGGTGCTCGTCAAACAGCACCGCCATCGGGCGGCCATCAAGATGGGCGGGAGTGACGAATTCAGCCTGTGCCAAGGGATCATCGGCGGGAAGGATACAGACGCATTCAAGCTCGAAATCGGTTTGCCGGATCGAGGCGCGGGGCGCGGGGGTTTCTGAAAAGCCGATATCGAACTGCTGGGAGGCGACGAGTTCTTCGATCAGGTCGGAGGAGCGCATGATGAGCGAGACGTCGAGCGCCTCTTTGTCGCGCAGGAAGTGGGTCAGCAGGCGGGGAAGAAACACGCTCGATGCCGCCGGATGACAAGCGATGCGCAATTTGCCGGAATCGAGTGCGCTGATGCGCTGGAGGGTGCGTTCGGTGCGTTCGACGCGGGCGAGGATGTCTTCGCATTCTTCCAGAAAGAAACGGGCCTCGGGCGTTGGGGTCAGTTTGCCTTGGGTCCGGTCGAACAGGGCGAAGCCAAGTTGTGCCTCAAGTGTTTGTATCATCGTCGAAACCGCGGGCTGCGTGCGCCCGACGCTGCGCGCGGCCTGACTGATCGAGCCAGAGCGCATGACCTCGCGAAAGGTGGTGAGCTGCCGAAGGGAAAGATGCATGGGTATAAATCCAATTGATGGGATAAAAGTTATTATCAAATTGATTTTATGATCAAGGCACTGTTTCGTTGATGCATGGCGTGCGGAAGATCGCCGCCACGGGGGGGACATGGATACATTCTCGAAATATTTGCTGACCGCGCTGATCCTTATTGTCGCGTTGGGACAGTTCGTGCAGGTGATCACGCGCTACGTCTTACAGATCCCTGTGATGGGGCTGGAAGAGACGATGCTCTATCCGACGCTGTGGCTCTATATGTTCGGCGCGATCAATGCCTCGCGCGAGAACACCCATATCCGCGCGAATGTGCTGGAAATCTGGCTTACGACGGATGTGCAGCACAAGGTGCTGGCAATTATCGGTGAGGTCATAAGCCTGATCGTTGGGCTGTGGCTGCTGTCATGGGCGTGGGACTACACGCGCTATGCGTGGCGGGTCTGGAAGGAAAGCCCGACGCTCTACATCCCGACATTTTACTCTGACGTGGCGCTGGTGATCGGGCTGACGCTGATGATGGTCTACACCGCGTGGCACCTGCTGGGGCATGTGCGTGATCTGGCGAAAGGAAATGCCCAATGATTGAGATCGCGCTACTGGCAATTGCCATTCTGGTGCTGACGCTGACCTTGGGCGTGCCGCTGCCGTACTGCTTTGGCGCCGCGCTGATGGTGATGTATTTCATCGGTGACGTGACGATGAAGGGCATGATGCTCTGGGGCTTCCAGCAGATGGGGAATCCGGTTTTGCTGGCGATTCCGCTCTTTGTGCTGGCGGGGACGATCATGTCGGAAAGCGGGATTGCGGCCTCACTCTTGCGGTTTGTGAACGCCTTCATCGGCCACATCAGGGGTGGATTGGGCGTGGTTGCGGCGGTGTCTTGCGCGGTGATCGGTGCGATCTCGGGCTCTGGCCTGACGGGTATTGCCGCCATCGGGCCGCTGTTGATCCCCGAAATGGAGAAGCGCGGCTATCCGCGTGAATATGCGACGGCCTTGATCGCCAACTCGTCGATCCTCGGGCTGTTGATCCCACCGTCGGTGACGATGATCGTTTATGGCTGGGTGACGGATACGTCGATTCTTGCCTGTTTCCTTGCCACGCTGGGGCCGGGGCTGTTCATCATGTTCAATTTCTCGGTGGTGAACCTGTTCATGTCGCGCAAGTTCGACCTGAAGCTCGACGAGAAGCCGACCTTCAAGGAACTGTCGAGCGAAGTGGCGAAGCGGGGCTTTAACGCGACGCCTGCGCTGTTGATGCCGGTAATGATTTTGGGTGGCATTTATGGCGGGGTGATGACCCCGACGGAGGCCGCCGCGCTGGCGGTGATCTATGCGATCCCTGTGGGCTTTTTCATCTACAAGGGTTTGCGTTGGGAGAACTTCCTGTTTGCGGGAAAGGAAGCCGCGACGGCGGTGGGCGCGATCATGATCATGATCCTGTTCTCGATGATCCTCGGGCAGATGTTCGTTTACGAAAGCATCCCGCAAAAGCTTGTCAACTCGATCTTTGAAATCACCGAAAACAAGGTGCTGCTGCTGATCCTAATCAACATTCTGCTGTTCCTTGTGGGCATGGTGGTCAACGACGTGACGGCGATCATTCTGATTGCGCCGCTGTTGCTGCCCCTGATGAATGCGATCGGGGTGAGCCCTGTGCAATTTGCCGCCATCATGGGCGTCAATACCGCGATGGGCGGGGTCACGCCGCCCTATGCCTCGATCCTGTATCTGGGCGCGCGGATCGGCAAGGTGAAGGTCACAAAAGTGATCCCGCCTGCAATGGTCCTGATCGTGACTGGCTATGTGCCTGTCGTCTTTCTGACATCTCTCTGGCCCGACCTGTCGCTCTATCTGCCGCGCCTGTTCGGTTACTAATCCAAACCAAGTTAATCCAACGGAGGAAACCCAAATGAAACATTTCTTGACCGGCACCGCTGCCGCAGCGCTGATCGCGCTTTCCGGTATGGCCAGCGCACAAGACCTCAAGATGAGCCATGTGCGCCCGCAGGACGCCACCATTGACGTGGAACTGCGTGCCTTCTCGGCCACGGTGGCCGAAGCCACAGGCGGCGACGTGAATATCGAAATCTTCCCCGCCTCGGCGCTGGGCGATTACACGACCGTGCAAGAGCGCGTCAGCGTTGGTGCGATTGATATGGCAACGCAGCCTGCGGCCACGGCGGCTGACCGTCGTATGCAGATCAGCTCTTTCCCTTACCTTGCTAACAGCTGGGATGAGGCGCGCGCCGCCTATGGCCCGAACGGCCCTGTGCGGAACGTGATGGCAGAACTGTATTCCGAGCAGGACATCACCATGCTGGCGGCGTACCCCGTCTACTTTGGTGGTATTTCCCTGAACACCGATCCGGTGAATCCGGGTGATCCGTCGCAGTCCAACGGTATCAAGGTGCGCGTGCCGGGTATCAAATCCTTCCAGCTGACCGGCGAAGCGCTTGGCTATATCCCCGCGCCGATCCCGTTCTCGGAAGCGTTTACCGCGATTCAGACCGGCGTTGTTGATGGTGTGATCGGCTCCGGTGCGGAAGGCTACTACGCCTCGTTCCGCGACGTGACCAAGGCCTATATCCCCGCCAATACACACTTCGAGGTGTGGTACATGATCATCTCCAACGAGTCGCTGGCGGCGATGGATGCCGACGATCAAGAGGCGCTGAAGGCGGCTGCGGCTGATTTCGAGGCGCAGCGCTGGACCGTGGCAGAGGCCGATCAGGGCAAGTGGGAGCAGCGCCTCGCAGACGAGCTGGGCGCGACCATCGTGGAACTTTCTGACGCCGAGATGGCCGCTATGGCTGGCAAGGTCCGTGCCGAGGTCTGGCCGGAAGTGTTGCAGGATGTGGGCGCCGAGTGGGGTCAGGGCATCCTTGACCAACTGGCCCAGTAAGCCATTTGAACAGGGCAGGGCGGCGGTGTTTGCCGCCTTGTTTTTATGAAACCCCAACCGGAGAGAGAGCACGATGGAAGCGGATTACGCGATCATCGGTGGCGGTGTTGTCGGCCTCTCCGTTGCGTGGGGTCTGCTGAAACGCGGCAAGCGCGTCATCGTGATCGACGGCGATGACGGGTCGTTTCGGGCCAGCCGCGGGAATTTTGGGCTTGTGTGGGTGCAGTCCAAGGGGATGAAACAGCCGCGCTATGCGCGCTGGTCACAGGAATCCGCAGCGATCTGGGCCGATTTTGCCAATGAGCTGGGCAGCAATACCGGCAAAGCCGTGCCGTTGGAGCAGCGCGGCGGGTATGATCTGCATTTCTCCGAAGAGAGTTTGCACGAGACAGTCGCAAAATATGAAGTTTTGAAAGAGCAGCTGGGCGGCGATTACCCTTACGAGGTTTTGGGTCACAATGCCTTGCGCAAGGAAGAGCCGCATATCGGGCCGAAGGTGGCCGGCGCCATTCTGCACCATCAGGACGGGCATGCGAACCCGCTGAAGCTGCTGGCGGCGCTGGCGGATGATGTGCGCCGCATGGGTGGGCAGGTGCTGAACGGCAAGACCGTCACCGACGTGACGAAGCGGGATAGCTTCCGCGTCACATGCAGTGATGGAACGGTTCTGCAAGCGGCGAAGGTGATCCTGTCGGCGGGGTTGGGCGCGGCGGTGCTTGGGCCAAAGCTGGGCTTCAAGGCACCGATCCGACCGCAGCGCGGGCAGGTGCTGATCACCGAAAAAATGCCGAAGCTGATCAACCGCCCCTCGCTGATCGCGCGGCAAGTGGATGAAGGTGGCATTCAGATTGGCGCAACGAATGAAGAAGTTGGAACGGATGACCGTGTGACGCAACCGGGGCTATCGGGGCTCGCGGCGGATGCGATTGCGGCCTATCCGGCGCTCGCCAAGGCGCAACTGGTGCGCAGTTGGGGGGCGCTGCGGGTGCTTTCGCCCGACGGGTTGCCGATTTACCAAGAAAGCGCGGAGTTGCCGGGGGCCTATCTTGTAACCTGCCATAGCGGGATTACCCTCGCGGCGGCCCATGCGCGCCTGTTGCCGGAATGGCTGGAAGGCACGGCGGCGGCGCCTGATCTGGAGGTGTTCAGTGAAGACCGATTTGCCGTTTCTTGAGCTTGATGGGGGGCCGAAGGTCCGGATCGTTTTTGACGGGCAGCTGCTGGAGCTGACCGAGGGGGCCAATCTTGCCGCGGCGTTGTTGGCGGCAGGGGTACAGGTGTTCCGGCAGACGCCGGTGTCAGGCGCGCCGCGTGCGCCGTTTTGCATGATGGGCGCATGCTTTGACTGCCTTGTGGAGATTGATGGCGTGACGCGACAGGCCTGCATGCTGGAGGTTGTGGACGGGATGGAGATTGCGCGCCCTGCCCATGCTGCCGGAGGTGACGATGCAGAGCTATGATCTGATTATCATCGGCGCGGGGCCAGCGGGCATGGCCGCCGCAAAAGAGGCGGCCGAGCGCGGGCTTTCGGTTGCGGTGCTGGACGAGCAGCCCCGCGCGGGCGGGCAGATCTACCGTGACGTAGAGAAGGTCAGCGCTGCAAGGGCCCGGATCCTTGGGCCGGATTACCTGCATGGCAAACGCCTGACGGATGGGCTTACGCAGGCGGGTATCACGCATATTGCGGGTGCTATTGCTTGGGCGATTGAGGACGGCTTTCGCATTTCTTATACGCAAGGCGGCAAGGCTGCGCAGATCACAGGCGCGCGCATTTTGCTAGCAACGGGTGCGTTGGAGCGGCCGATGCCGATACCTGGATGGACATTGCCGGGGGTGATGACGGCAGGGGCAGGGCAGATCCTGCTCAAGCAATCGGGGATTATCGCCCGCCGCGCTGTGCTGGCCGGCTCTGGCCCGCTCCTGTACCTGATCGCGGCGCAAATGGTGCGGGCGGGGACGCCGCCGCTGGCCCTGATCGAGACGCAGACGATGCGGGATTT
>Ga0181571_10001139_pt1 | contig 18866 bp, 19 predicted proteins | sample 101ome_17_FD_132440 | JGI IMG/M metagenome (GOLD analysis project Ga0181571, IMG submission 132440) | Coastal salt marsh microbial communities from the Groves Creek Marsh, Skidaway Island, Georgia - 101407AT metaG (megahit assembly) | ecosystem: Environmental > Aquatic > Marine > Intertidal... | reverse complement strand
CTTGTTCGGGTCATTGGTCTCCCCCTGGAGATGGGTGTTGATGGGTGTGCTGTCCTGGTGATGGGGTCACGCCCCACCTCCCGAGGTCTCGTGCCACTTTCCGATGGCGATGTTCTGGAGCCAGCCGAAGGTCATGAACACGGTCACCCCGAGCGCGCTCGAGAGGATGACCGCAGCGAGGAGTTCCTCGCCCATGAGTTGGTTGGCGTATCTGCGAAGGAGTTGGCCAATGCCGATATCTCCGCGTCCGAAGAAGAAATCTCCGACGATCGCGCCGATCACCGAGAGCCCAGCCGAGATACGAAGCCCGGCGAAAATTGCCGGTAGCGCCGCGGGAAACATGAGCTTCTTGAGGCGGGTGAGGCGGTCGGCGTGATGGAGGGTGAACAGGTCGTGCATGCCGCGCTCTGCCGATTGCAAGCCGAAGAGCGTGTTCACGATGATCGGGAAGAGGGAGATGATGACGCAGACGATGATCCGCGACCGCTGTCCGGTGCCCCACCAGAACGAGATCAGCGGAACGATCGCGAGGATCGGGATCGCCTGAAGGGTCACCATGAACGGGAACACCGCTCGTTCGATGGTCTTCGCTTGACTCATGATCGTCGCGAAGAGGAATCCGATCGCAATCGAGATGGACAGTCCCATCATGGCGACCTGCGTGCTCGACCACAGCCCGGAGAGCATTTCGGAGAAGGTCGGCCAGTCGAGGAATCCCTGCGCGAGCACTTCATGCGGGGGCTTCAGAAGGAATCGCCGACGTTCGTCGAGCAGGCCATAGGAGATGCCGTACCAACCGACGATCACGAACGCTCCAAGCACCAGCGGTGGGAGCACGCTCCCCGAGAACACCCCAGCAGCGGAGCGTTGACGAGGCCTCACAGGCGAATCGGTTGAGTCACCTTGCGCGATCTCGTTACTGGCCGGGTTGTCGATGGAGGTGTCGGTGCTCATGAGTGGGAACCTCGCAAGGCATGGCTGATCTCGCCGCTCAGTCGGGCGAACTCCGGGTCGAAGCGAAGTTCGGGCGAGCGCGGGTAGGCGAAAGGAATGTCGAACTCGGCGACGATTCGCCCAGGACGGGCCGACATCACGAGCACCCTCGTCGACATGAACACGGCCTCGGAGATGGAGTGGGTGATGAAGAGGCCCGCGAATCCCTCGGATTGGAAGAGCCGTTGGGTCTCCTCGTTGAGGTGCTCACGGGTGATCTCGTCAACAGCGCCGAACGGTTCGTCGAAGAGGAAGACCGGTGGCTTCAGGGTCAGGGTCCTCGCCAGTGAAGCGCGCATCTTCATGCCACCGGAGAGCGACTTGGGGTAGTGGTTGGCGAAGCCGGCGAGACCGACGGTGTCGATGGCCTCGAGTGCGAGCCGGCGCCGCTCATCACGGTCGAAGCCGTGAAGTTCGGCGAGCAGTTCGACGTTGCCGAGGACGGTCCGCCACGGCAGGAGCGTCGCGTCCTGGAAGACGTAGCCGAGGCGATCGCGGTCGACCATCACCTCTCCTGAGGTGGCCTCGAGCAACCCCGACGCGATCTTCAGGAGCGTCGACTTCCCACATCCGGATGGGCCCACGATGGTGACGAACTCTTCCTTGGCCACCGTGAAACTGGTGTCACGAACCGCCTCGGTGCCGTCGGGGAAGATCATCCCGATGCCCTTGAAGGACAGGGAGTCCGCCCCGGCCCGACGGTCGGTCTCGGTTGCCAATTCGGTCATCGGACGTCTCGAGGGTGGTGCGGCACGAGGGAGAACCTAGTCGTTCCGGCGCTCGCCATTGGCACGAACGAGGTCTCTGGGCCGATCGTTGACACAGCGTTAACACAACATCACTGCGCCCATGAGGGACGCCAGGTGCCCGCGCCGCCGAGGGGCTGTACATGAGTAGTGATCGATGAGCCGTCGATGAGGTGGATCAGGAAGGCCCCGGGCTCATCCGTGTAGGTCGTCGGACCACCTTCGAGGTCGAGCGCCACCTGGGCCGCGCTGCTGGGAGCGGTGACCACCGTGATGCTCCCACCGTGGTGGACGGCGTGCCGATGGAGATGTCCGGTCACCACCCCCATCACACCGGGAACGGCGCGAAGCGACTCGAGCTCGCGCTGTCCTCCAGCGAGTCCGTAGGCATCCATGAACCCGATCCCGGAGGTGTACGGAGGGTGATGCTGGGCGATCAGAGTCCGTTCACCCGATTCCAGGCGCTCTACGAGCGCGGCGATCTGCTCATCGGAGATGTGACCGTCGTGACGGCCGGCAACCACGGTGTCGACCACGATGATCCTTGGGCCGCCCGCGGAGAGCAATTCCCGGTAGTCATACTCGAGGCGGCCGGAACCGTCCTCGGGAAGGGGCTCCACGGCGTGGGGCAGGTCTGCGATGAGAGCCCGGAGGAGCGGGCGATCGTCGTGGTTCCCGGCCACGAGGATCAGCGGGACCTCGACGCTCTGAATCAGCGACCGGAGCTGGGCGTACTGCTCGGGTTGCCCATCGTTGACGAGATCCCCGGTCATCAGGATCAGATCGGGTTGCAGACCCTGGGCGAGGCCGAGTGCCTCACGCAACCCCTCGGCCGTATCGACTCGACCCTCCATGAGTTGGCCCGCCGCGAAGATGTGAGGGTCGGTGATCTGAACCACGAGCACGACCCGACACTAGGTTGCCCCCATGGTCGTCGAGTTCCTCACCTTCAAGGTTCCCGTTGAGGACCGGCAGGAATGGCTGCGGGCTGACGCCGATCACTGGACCCGTTTCCTCGAATCCCAGCAGGGGTTCATCCGCAAGGAGATCTGGGTTCCCGAGGGCGACCCCGGCACCGTTCACGCCGTGATCTGGTGGAGCACGCTCGAGGCGTGGCACTCGATCTCCGACGATGCGCTCGACGAGGTGCGCGCGCGGATGGGGGAGCTCGAGTTGCCTGCGACGCTCTCGACCTTCGAGGTGCTCGTCCCAGACGACTGAGGACGACTCAGCGCCCGAAGTCGAACGTCGAGATCTCCCGCATGGCCTCGCAGAGCGATTCGACGGCCTTCTCGAACAGTTGCCGCCCCATCTCGGGGTCGGCGCCCGTCGGGTCCCCGATGTAGCCATCGGGATGGAAGTCGTTCGAGAGCCAGCCGAACGAGACCGAGCCCCCGAACCGGACGTGGCGATTCGACGCGAGAGCCTCGGGGACCCGTCGGGCGGCCTTGGAGAGGTCGACGAGGTCGGGGCGCAGATGCATGAAGACGGATGTCTCATTCAGACCGCCGTGAATGCCCATGCCGAGCTCGTCCTCGGTCGACGTTCCGCCGTAGGCCGGAGGCAACGAGGGATGCATGAGGAAGGTGCGCAGGCCGGTGGCGAGTCGGATCTCTCGCAGTGCGGTGTTGAGCAGCGTCGTGTTCCCGCCGTGGCCGTTGAGGAGCACCAGGCGCTGGGAGGCGGTGGTCGCGACCGCCCGCCCGATGTCGAGGAGAACTGACATCAGCGTCTCGGATGACAGCCAGATGGTTCCTGCCGACCATGCGTGCTCATTCGACTTCGACATCGACAGTGTCGGGAGCTGCCAGATGTCGAGCTCGTCACCGACACGGTTCGTCACCGCTGTCGCAACCTCCTCAGCGATGACATGGTCGACGGACATCGGGAGGTGGGGGCCGTGCTGCTCGACGGCGCCGATCGGCAGGAGGATGATCGAACGTTCGGTGATCCGGTCACCGACCTCGGGCCCGGAGAGGTCGTCGAATCGTCTGCTCACAGAGGGGACAGTAGCCACCGGCACATCGCTCACGCCTACCATCGCCTCGTGGAAGATCGCCTGGTGATCTCGAACGGTGTGGTTGACGGTCGCCGAGTCGACCTGCTCGTGGACGCGGGCGTGGTGGTCGCCGACGACATCGATCCGGCGGGAGTCGAGGCGCCATGTGTGGACGTCGGCGGGCGACTGCTCCTCCCGGCCCTCGCGGAGCCCCATGCCCATCTCGACAAGGCACTGACAGCAGAGATCGCCCCGAACCCCACCGGCGACCTCCGAGGGGCTATCGAGGCATGGATGGAGGCCGAGGCGGCCGGCCGGTTCGATGCCGAAGGTATGGCTGGGCGGATCCGGGAGGAACTCGATCGGCTCCTGTTGAGTGGCGCCACCGCGGTGCGGAGCCACCTGAACGTCGGCGGTTCGGTCGGTGTCGAGCACCTCGATGTCGCCTTGCGGGTCGCCCGGGAGTTCGAGGGAGTCCTCGACGTCCAACTGGTGGCCATGATCACCATGCCGTTGACCGGGGAGGGGAGCGAGTCGAACGTCGCCGCTCTGCGGGAGGCGATCGACATGGGTGTCCATCTGGTCGGTGGATGCCCTCACCTCGAGCCGGATCCGGTCGGCGCGATCGAGATCCTCCTGCAACACGCCGGTGAGGCGATCCCGCTCGATCTGCACGTCGACGAGACACTGAACCCTGAGATGCTGACGATCGAGGATCTCATCTCAGCGGTGGAGACACATCGAGCGAACGCGGTGACCGCGAGTCATTGTGTGAGCCTGTCGGCCCTCGACAGTGACCGGGTTCGTCGGATCGGAGACGGACTCGCTCGGTCCGGCATCGGCGTGGTCGCCCTGCCGCAGACGAATCTCTTCCTCCAGGGACGTGATGATCAGCGCCTCACACCGCGCGGGATCGCGCCCGTCAGTCGTCTTCGGGCGGCTGGTGTGGAGGTGGCAGCGGGCGGCGACAACGTGCAGGACCCCTTCAACCTGATGGGTCGCTCCGATCCCCTCGAGGCGGCGGCCCTCATGGTCATGGCCGCCCACGAGTCACCCGAGGACGCCTTCGACCTCGTCTCGTCGGGTGCCCGTCGGGTGATGGGTCTGGGCTCGGCAGGACCCGAGGTCGGATCGGTCGCCGACATCGTCGCCGTGCCCGCTCGTTCGGTGCGCGAAGCGGTTGCTGAGGCCTCAGCGGACCGGATCGTGTTCCGTCGGGGGCGCGAGGTGGCCCGCACCGAGGTGCGACACCAGATCAGTCGCGGGCGCTGATTCTCACGCCCAGAGTCGGCGCGATTCGAGGACATCGCGGAGCGCGCGGAGGTCGTCGCTCATGATCCCGTCCACCCCGAGGTCGAGCAGCCGGCCGATCTCGGTGGGATCGTCGATGGTCCAGACGTGAACCTGCAGGCCACGGCGGTGGGCGCGCCGGATGAAACTGTCGGTGACGACGGGGATCGGCCCCTGGCTCACGGGAACCTGCGCGGCGTGCGCCGCGGTCGGCAGGGGTGCTCCGCTCACCAGGGCGGTCACCCCGGCGGGCCCGAGGCTGGTGCACAGGCCGCTTCCGAGTTCGCGCCGGAGTCGTCGGAGTCGGAGATCGTTGAAGCTCCCGATGGCGACGCGGTCGAGGCAGTCGTGGCGTCGAAGCGCGGACGCGAGAGGGGCGACGGCACTGTCAGCCTTGCAGTCGATGTTGAAGCGAGCGCCGGGGTAGCGCTCGAGGAGCTCGTCGAGCGTCGGGATCGGGTGCTCGCCGCCGACCCACGCCTCGGCCACCTCACGCCAGGGAAGCCCCGAGATGGTGCCGGGCCGGCCGCAGGTTCGCGCCAGGTCGGGGTCGTGAAAGGCGACGAGGACGCCGTCGGAGGTGGCGTGGACGTCCGTCTCGAGATAGGTGAATCCGAGTTCGACCGCATCGTCGAACGCGGCGACGGTGTTCTCGGGGTGGATGCCGGTTCCCCCGCGATGCGCGAAGGCGAGGGGCCCGCTCCAGTCGAGGTAGGGATGCCGTGGTGCGGGCCTCAAGGACTCAGATGCTCCTGCCGGCGGCCGCCCAGTACTCGTCCTTCAGCAGGCGCTTGTAGAGCTTGCCGGTCGGATGGCGCGGGAGCTCCGGCCGGAAGTCGATGCTCCGAGGACACTTCACATCCGCGAGGTGCTCGCGACAGAAGGCGATGAGCTCCCGCTCGAGAGAGTCGCGCTCCTCCTCACCCGGCATAGCGACCGGCTCGACGACGGCCTTCACCTGCTCGCCGAAGTCGTCGTCGGGGATGCCGAAGACGGCCACGTCGGCGACTGACGGATGGGTGATCAGGAGGTTCTCCGCCTCCTGCGGATAGACGTTCACACCGCCGGTGATGATCATGTACGCCTTCCGGTCCGTCAGGTAGAGGAACCCGTCGTCGTCGACGTGTCCGACGTCGCCGAGGGTGCTCCAGCCGGAGGGGTGACGGCTCGCCGCCGTCTTCTCGGGGTCGTTGTGGTACTCGAAGGTGGCGCCGCTCTCGAAGTACACCGTGCCGGCCTCCCCGACGGGCATCTCCTCGCCGTCCTCACCGACGATGTGCACCGAGCAGTTGATCGGCACGCCGACGGTGCCGGGGTGGCCGAGCCACATGTCGCTGTTGCAGTAGACGAAGCCGTTGCCCTCGGTCCCGGCGTAGTACTCGTGGATCACTGGGCCCCACCACTCGATCATGTCGCGCTTCACGGCGACAGGGCAGGGGGCCGCGGCGTGGATGGCCGCCTCGAGACTCGAGACGTCGTAGGAGGTGCGCACCTCGTCGGGGAGCTTCAGCATCCTCACGAACATCGTGGGCACGAGTTGGGAGTGTGTGACGCCGTGACGGGAGATGAGCCCGAGGTACTCCTCGGCGTCGAAGTGCTCCATCACGACCACCGTGGATCCGCAGGCCTGCACGGACATGCAGAACCGCAACGGTGCCGCATGGTACAACGGCGCAGGCGAGAGGTAGGTCTTGGTGTCGTCCATGCCGAACAGCAGCTCGAGGAGCGTCTTCACCCCGCTCGAGTACTCCTCCAGCGGGGTGTCCGGCACGGCTGGGAGCACACCCTTGGGACGACCGGTCGTACCCGAGGAATAGAGCATGTCGGTGCCCGCGATACGTCCTTCGAGAGGGGTGGAGTCGCAGTCGGCGACGGCCTCCTCGTAGGACTCGTGGTCGGCGATCGCCCCGTCGAGCATGAGTCGACGCTCAATCTTCGGGGTGTGGGCGACGATCTCCGCCGCTGCCCCCGACATCCGCTGCGAGGTGATCAACACCCGCGCCCCGCAGTCGTCGACGACGTAGCCAAGCTCCTCAGACGTCAGCCGGGAACTCGCGGCGGTGTAGATGAGCCCGGCGTAGTTGCATCCCCAGAGCACCTCGAGGTAGCGGGGGTGGTTCTCCATGCAGATCGCGACGTGGTCACCGGGTTGGAGACCGGTGTCGCGGAGGAGTCGCGCGAGGCGGTTTGCCCCTTCGTCGAGTTCGGAGAAGGTCTGGGTCCATCCCGATCCGGCCATGATGACGGCGGGCTTGTCGGCGTGCTGTTCCAGGTGGGCTCCGGGGTACATGAGGCCTGAAGGTAGTCGACGCTACGTTGCACCCATGAGGGCGAGGTGGGCCGACCGTGAGGGCTCGCTCGCCGTGTTCGATCGGCATGTCTCGAGGGTGGACCCCGCCTCACCGCCCGATGAGCGTCTGTTGGAGGCGCTGCTCGCCCTGGGAGCGGTGATCGACGCACTGGTCGATCTCGCCGAGGTTCGGCGACGCATCGACGACCTCAGAGGAGATCTCGCCGACCTGGATGAACCGACCGAGGTGGTCCGGGCCCTGCTGCGCGCGGGCCTCGGTGGGCGTACCCGGTTCAGTTGGCGGGGCGCCTCCGTAGCGCACACCGTGCTCGACGGGGCGGGGCTACCGCTGACCCTCGGTCTCGTGACGGTGGTCGCGGCCCCAGCCGACGCTGGCCTCCGGTTGGTGGGCATGCCCTTCCATGTCGTTATCGGCTGCTCTGAGGCGGACACGTTCATCGATCCGGTTGCGCCTGCCCTGTGTGACTCCATGGCGTTGTCGGACATGGTCGGGCGCTACTCCTCGGGTCGGATCGCCTTCGACCGGTCGATGCTGACCACCATGACGGCCGGTGAGGTGCTGGTTCGGGTCTTCAACAACCTCGAGAACGCCGCCAACGTGGGGCGCGACACACCTCTGCTCGGCCTCGTCCGGGTCGCGCGGCGGTCGCTCACGGTGACCACATCAGCGCAGGGGTCGCCCCGACCGTCCCTGCACCTGCTCAACTGACGGGATGATCGACCGCGATATCAAGACCTGCCTCGGGCAGATGATGAAGGGGGTCGAGGTGGTGGGCGCCACCCACGGCGGGATCACGCGCGCCTACACCAGCCACTGGGTGACCCAGGTGAGCTTCGCCGAGCCGATCGTGCTCGCCAGTGTCTCGCCGCGACACGACACCCACCCGCTCATCGTCGACTCAGGGGAGTTCTCGGTGAACATCCTCGCTGGTGATCAGGTGGCCGAGGGCCAGTACTTCTCCTACCCGGGCCGCAAATTCCTCCATGTCGCCGAGGAGTACCTGTCCGAGTGGCCCGACGACCCGTCCGGCCCACCGATCGTGCCGAACTCGATCGCTCACCTTCGGTGCCGGGTACTCGAGCGCACCACCGTGGAGGACCACGATCTGTTCCTGGCCCGCGTCACGTCCACGGTCGCCGGTCGGCTCAAGGAACCTCCGCTGCTCTACTCGAGCCGACTCGGTTGGAGGATCGCCGGCGAGCGGGCGAGGGAGCCGGGCACGAGCATCAGGGACGCGCTGCTCGCCCGGCTCGGTGAGTCGGACGACGGCAGCGCTGCAGCCGATCTGTCGGGGGACTGAGCGGCCGTCAGGTATCGGGCCCGCTGACCACCGTCCCCGGTGGTGGTCCGGGGTTGTTCGATGTTCCTCGGCACACCTCATCGACATAGGCGGCGATCCGTTCGACCGGCAGCAACGGGATCGGTCGTCCCTCGGCGTCGGGCTCCGTGTCGAGGGCCTCGAGCACCTCGGGGTCGACGTCGACTCGCTGCGTCGTTGTCGGTGCGTCCGCCGACGTCTGGTCCGGATCGACCATCGGCCTCGTCGTGGTGGTCTCCTCCATCACGATCTCCCGCTCGGGGATGTCCACCGCCTCGGACCGGAGTCCCGCGATCACGAGGATCAGGTCCACCCGGAGGCTGTCGGGCACCAGGTCGACGATTGCTTCGTAGCGCTCGGCGACCTCGGCGTCGGCGAGGGCGTCATCCGCCGGGTCGTCGACGGCGAGCAGCGTCGCACACGGTTCACTGGTCGGAACGGTCGGATCCGGAAGCACGGGATCGTCACCAGCGGGCAGGGGAGCGACGGTGACCACTCCCGGCTCTCGCAGCTCCTCCTCCTCGACGAGGGAGCACGATGCGAGCAGGCACAGCGCGAGCCCGGTGAACGCGCCCCTCACCAGCATGCGCTCATGATGAGGTGCTCACGACCACCGCCAGCACCATGGCGACCAGTGCCGTCACCGAGCCGAGCGCACCCCCGATGGCCTTCACCGCGCGCGACGACGACATGGAGTGGGCCGCGGCAGCGCATCCGCTGGCGGCGACCGCGAGGATCTTGAGGGCCAGGGCGATCTGCCCGCTCCCGTCGAGATCCTCGAGGGAGAGCAACGACCAGACCCCGGTCACCACCGCGAGGGCGAACGCCGGCCAGGCGATGCGCGCGAAACTCCGCGCCACGATCGGCAGGGCGTCGCGGTGCTCCCGCCGCAGGCCGGAGACGACCGAGCCGAGCACGATCTGACCCCCGACCCACACCGAGGCCCCGAGGATGTGCAGGAAGATCCGAATGGTGTCGATGGTCATCACAGCTCCGCTAGGACGTGGGACGCCGGCAGGGACCGATCGTCCATCTTCGGGTGGTTGAGCGTCGATCCACCGAGCAGGGCGGTCGAGGCGGCCTCGATGGCGTGTTGAAGATCACGGATGTTTCGAGGGGGAGGGAAGTACTCGTCCTCGGTGGTCACGCGCACCGCATCGACGCCGTGAACGGGCGCGAGTCGGCTGACGACCTCCTCGACCAGTGACTCGGGCGCCGATGCGCCAGCGGTCACTCCAACGGTTCCCGTGAGGTCATCGGGCAGCTCGGCGGCTGAGTTGATCCGAAGGACCCGCGAGCAACCGGCCTCGACCGCCAGACGTTGGAGCGCCATGGTGTTCGAGGAGTTTGATGATCCGATCACCACGATCGCGTCGCAGTCGGCGGCCAGTGCGAGGAGTGACGCCTGACGATTGGTGGTGGCGAAGCAGAGATCGCTGCGACCCGGCATCCAGACGTCGGGGAAACGCTCGCGGACCCGGACGGCCACCCCCTCCCAGTCCCGGTGTGAGAGCGTCGTCTGGGCGAGCAGCGCCACGGGTTCGTCGAAGACCGGAAGGGCATCGACCTCCCCGGTGGACTCGACCCGGGTGATCGCCTCCGGCGCCACTGCCATGGTGCCGACGGCCTCCTCGTGACCCTCGTGGCCGACATAGACGATCCGGTAGCCCTTGCCCGCCCGGACTTTGACCTCGTGGTGGACCTTGGTCACCAACGGGCAGACGGAGTCGACCACGAAGGATCCGCGCGCCCGGGCCGCGGTGACCACCTCAGGTGCCGACCCATGCGCGGAGAGCATGATCGGCCGCCCCTCGGGCACCTCGGCGATGTCGTCCACGAACACGACACCTTGGTCGCGAAAGCGATCGACGACGCTCTGGTTGTGGACGATCTCGTGATAGCAGTAGACGGGAGCGTCGAAGGCGCGCACCATCCAGGCGAGCGCTTTGATCGCCATCTCCACTCCGGCGCAGAATCCGCGGGGTTCGGCGAGCAGCACGCGGTCGACGGGCATGACCTCCTCAGGCTACCGATCCCGAGGCAGCGGTAGCCTCACCTGCTGTCATGGCTCGGGTGGCGTCTCTCCCGCGGGTCGTCCGGGTCGCCGCGGACTCCCCGGCATCGTCGGCGGGCGTTCTGCTCGGCGACGAGATCGTCGCCGTCGACGGCCTCGCGCCTCGGGATCTCATCGAATGGCGATTCGCGACCGATGCCGCCGATCCCGAGTTGACGATCCGGCGTGGAGGGCTGGAGGTCGAGGCTCGGGTCGCCAAGGCGGAGGGGGCGCCCCTGGGGATCGAGGTCGACTCGGCCGTCTTCGATCGGGTCCGGACCTGCGACAACCACTGCGAGTTCTGCTTCATCCACCAGCTCCCCAAGGGCATGCGGCGCAGCCTCTACCTGAAGGACGACGACTACCGCCTCAGTTTCCTCTACGGGAACTTCACGACCCTGACGCGCTTCACCGAGGCGGATCTCGAACGGGTGGTCACCGAGCGTCTGTCCCCACTGCACGTCAGCATCCACGCCACCGAGGGCACCCTGCGTTCACAGATGTTGAAGAACCGGCGCGGGGCGATGAGTCTCCGGTGGCTCCGTGCCCTGCTGGACCACGGGATCGAGGTACGCGCCCAGATCGTGGTGTGCCCGGGGGTCAACGACGGCACACACCTCGATGACACCCTCGCTGGTCTCCTCGACCGCTTCCCCGAGCTCGCCACGATCGCGGTGGTGCCGCTCGGCGTCTCGAGGTTCAACCCGGAGACCTCGATGCGCGAACACACCGTGACCGAGGCGCGGGCGGTGGTCGACACGGTCTCGGCCTGGCAGGAGGCGTACCGCTCGGTGTTCGGACGGCGCGTGGTGCATCTCGCCGACGAGTACTACCTCCGCGCGAACCTCCCGTTTCCCCCCATCGAGCACTACGAGGGCTGTGAGATGCACGAGGACGGTGTGGGTATGGCCCGGACCTTTGAGTCGGAGTTCCTCGGCATCAGCTCGGGTGCCACCGGGCCCCGACGGGGATTCTTCGTCTCGGTGGACACCGGTGAGGGCTTGCCTCCCAACCCGGCGGCGTACACCGGTCTGCGCACCACGACCCGCGTGGAGCTGCGCGCACCCTCCGCCACGGCGGACCGCACCGCCGTCCTGACCGGTCATCTCGGGGCCGAGGTGATCCGACCCCTCATCGATTACCTCGGTCGCGATGACATCCGCGTCATCGAGGTGGAGAACCGGTTCTTCGGCGGGAACACCGGCGTGACCGGGCTCATGACCTTCGACGATGTCGCGCGGACGCTCGCCGATGAGCCCGAAGGCGACCGGTTCCTCCTGCCCGATGTGTGCCTGAGCGATGATGGCCGCTTCCTCGACGGGGGACGTAGCGTTGATCTGCCGCGCAATGTGGAAATCGTGCCGACCGACGGCCGCTCCCTCCGACGCGCCCTCCAAGGACACCGTTGACATGACCGATGAGACCGAGCCCACACCGGACCGTGTCGGGACCGTCGTCGTCGTCGGTCGGCCGAACGTCGGCAAGTCGACCCTGTTCAACCGGATCGTCGGCGGTCAGGTGGCGATCGTGGAGGACCGACCGGGTGTGACCAGGGACCGGAAGGCCATGGATGCCGAGTGGCTCGGCGTCCCCTTCCGGGTGATCGACACCGGCGGATGGATGCCCGGAGGGGACGACCTCGACTCGAAGGTGTCACGTCAGGTCGAGCGGGCGGTCGCCGACGCCGACCTGGTGTTGCTGTTGGTCGATGCCACCGTCGGTGTGCTCAGCGAGGACGAGGCGGTGGCCGACTGGTTGAGGAAGACACCCACCGAGGTCCTCGTGGTGGCCAACAAGGCGGACAACGACCAGCGGGAGCGGGAGCTCTGGGAGTTCCTCGCGCTCGGCCTCGGGGATGCTCTCCCGGTGTCGGCTCTCCATGGTCGCCGCGCCGGAGATCTCCTCGACGTGGTCCTCGAACGCCTCGGGCCCCTCGGAGTCGTTCCCGACGCGGTCGTCCAGCCCTGGCTCGAGCCCGAGCAGTCGCACGAGACGCCCGACGGCGATCCGGCGCCACCGCGGGTGGCCATCGTTGGTCGACCGAACGTCGGCAAGTCCACCCTGTTCAACCGCCTGGTCGGGGACGATCGGGCCGTCGTGCACGACATGGCGGGCACCACCCGCGACGCCGTGGACACACGGGTCGACACCGAGGATGGACCCATCGTGTTCGTCGACACCGCGGGGATGCGCCGTCGGGCGAAGATCGACGACTCGGCCGAGTACTACTCGGCCGTTCGAGCGCTTCGGGCGATCGACGACGCCGACGTGGCGCTGCTCGTGATCGATGCGAACGAGGGCGTGACCGGCCAGGACCAGCGCCTCGCGGAGCGCATCGACGCCGCGGGCTGTCCGGTGGTGGTCATGTTGAACAAGTGGGAGACGATCGACGACGCGGAGCGTCGCGCGACGATCAAGGCTGATGTCGTGCGCCGTCTCGCCTTCCTTGGCGACGCACCGGTGCTCGGCATCTCGGCGCTCACCGGAAAGGGGGTACACCGCCTTCGACCGGTCCTCGCCGAAGCGATCGAGCAGTACCACCGCCGCGTCCCGACCAAGGACGTGAACCGGGTGATCGCGGCTGCGCAACAGGCATCACCGGCACCGGGCGGAGCCCGTGTGCTCTATGCAGTGCAGGGCGCGACCGACCCGCCCACGTTCACCCTCTTCGTGAACCGGGAACTCCCGCAGCACCATGTGCGCTATCTGGAGCGCAGCATCCGTGAGGCCTTCGGCTTCGGCTCGACGCCGCTCAAGCTGCGCATCCGCAAGAAGCAGGGCTGAGATGCCCTGGTGCGAGGAGTGCTCGAAGTACCTGACCCCGTCGGGGATGACGACCGAGGGTCGCTGCCCGACCTGCGGTGCCGATCTTGGCGAGGCTGACCGTCGACGTCGCGAGGTGCTCGAGGAGGAGACGACACCGTGGCACTTCAAGCTCCTCGTCGTCGCCCTCGTGTTGTATCTCGGTTGGCGTTTCGTCGAACTCTTCGCCTGAGGGCGTGACCTGCGAGAGTCGCCTGGGGAGGTTGTCATGAGGGGACTGTCAGAACGGGTCGTGCTGGTGACCGGGGCCGGTGGCGGGATCGGCTCCGCGACCGCGCGTCGATTCGCTGAGGAGGGCTCGATCGTCATCGCCCTCGATCGAGACGCCGATGCGGTGGCCGCAGTCGCCCACGAGATCGGCTCATCCGGCCGGCGCATCGAGCCGGTCGTCGCGGATCTCACTGATCGCGAGAGCCTGGAGCGGGCGGTCGCGTCGGTGGTCGAGCACCACGGTGGGCTGGACATCCTCGTGAACAACGCCGGATGGGACGTCTTCAAACCCTTCTTGCAGACCTCGGTCGATGAGTGGATGCGTCTGATCGACATCAACCTGGTGGGGGCGCTCCACATGCTCCATCTGGTTCTGCCGTCGATGGTCGAGCGTGGCCGCGGTCGTGTGGTGAACATCTCCTCCGATGCCGCCCGGGTCGGTTCCTCGGGCGAGGCCGTCTACGCCGCCTGCAAGGGGGGACTGGTGTCGTTGACGAAGACCCTCGCGCGGGAACACGCCCGCCACGGCATCACGCTGAATGTGGTGTGCCCCGGCCCGACCGACACCGCCCTCTTCGACGGCTTCCGCCAGGGCGCGGCGAACCCCGAGAAGCTCGAGGAAGCCTTCCGCCGGTCGATCCCCCTCGGACGCATCGGACAACCCGATGACCTTCCCGGAGCGGTGCTTTTCTTCGCGAGTGATGATGCTGCCTATGTGACCGGCCAGGTGCTCAGCGTCTCGGGCGGGCTCACGATGGCTGGTTGAGCACGTGCGCGACCGGCGGGTGAACCAGTCCGCGGGTCGGTAGCATCGGCATCCACACACGGGCTGTGGCGCAGCTTGGTTAGCGCGCTTGTCTGGGGGACAAGAGGTCCCGAGTTCGAATCTCGGCAGCCCGACCACCAACCGGCTGGAGACAGCCGGTTGTCGTCTTTTTCGATGCGGTACGGCTTCGTTCGCGCCGGGGAACACGGGCGTCGTGTAGACACTTCTGATGCGCCGTCACTCGAGATCCCGTCTCATCGTCGCTCTGATCACCACCGCGGGGCTGATCGCCTGCGGGGGAGCGGCTGAGGATGCCCAGCCCTCTGAGCGGTCGACGGAGGACTCCGCTGTCGATGAGGGACAGGAGCCCGAACCGGAGGAGACCCGCTCGAATTCGGACGCCGACGACGATGCCGGCGCCGACGGCGAACCCGCGGACGACGCCAATGACGCAGCCGACGACAACGATGCCAGTGGTCCGGCGGCGGATGATCTTCTCGCGGAGGACGGTTCCTGGACGGTTCTCATCTACCTCATGGGGGACAACGACCTCGAGCGGTTCGCCGTCGGCGACGTGGTCGAGATGGCGGAGGCGGGCTCGAACGAGAACGTGAACATCGTGACCCTCGTCGACCGTCATCCCGGCTTCTCGGACGCCGAGCTCGGTCCGCTCGGCGACTTCGACGGCACCCGGCTTCTCCATGTCGGACGAGAGGAGCTCATCGACTCCTTCGATACCGGCGAATTGAACCTCGGTGACCCGGCGACACTCAAGGACTTCCTGGTCACCGGGGTCAACGAGTTCCCCGCTGACCGTTACGCCCTCATCCTGTGGGATCACGGTGGTGGCTGGATCGGGATGGGACCCGACGACACCGACAACGAGGACCTCCTCACCCTCCCCGAGATTCGAGCCGCGGTGCAGGACGGTCTCGATGAGGCCGGTCTCGATTCGATCGACCTGCTCGGTTTCGACGCCTGCCTCATGGCGACATTGGAGGTCGCGAGTCACGTTCAGGACCTCGCCGATGTGATGGTCGCCTCCGAGGAACTCGAGCCCGGACATGGTTGGGACTTCGCCTCCCTTGAGGTGCTCCGCAATCGTCGAGATGTCGGTGCCGCTGGTCTTGCCGTCGAACTCATCGACACCTACGCCGCGCAGGCCGCCGAGTTCAAGACTGACACCAAGATCACCCTGTCAGCACTCGACCTTGCCGGCATCACCGAATTGGAGGGGGCGCTCGAAGATCTCGCGGAGGTCCTCTCTGAGGGAGACATCTCCGTCCTTTCCGCGTTCGCCGCAGCGCGTCAGGCCGCCCTCGCGTTCGGCACCAACCCCGATCCCTCCCTTGCCTCCAACCTTCTCGATCTCGGCTCGCTGATGGAGGAGTTCCTGATGATGGAAACCTTCATCGGACCCGAGATCGAGGCGGTGCTCGCGGCGCTGGACGAGACGGTGATCTACGAGATCAGCGGGCCGGCGACGCGGCGCGCCACCGGTGTGAGCGTCTACTTCCCACCGAGTCTCGACTACGTCAGTGACAGGTACGCCGAACTCGACGAGGTTCCCGGCTGGTTCGAGATCCTCGAGGCCTTTTACTACGCCGGCGAGAACATGGATGAGGGGAGCAAGGCCTCATTCGCCGAGGAGGAGGCGCTCGAGTTCTACTTCGACGATGAGGGCTTGACGGTCTACGGCACCGTCGAGGTCGGCTCGAGCGACTCGATCATCGCCGCCGAGATCGTGTACGGCGTCGTCGACGACAGTGACGGCTCAATCGTCTTCATCGGTGAGGAGCCCGCCTCATTCGAGGCCCTCGACGATGGTTCCGGGGAGGTTGCCGCCTTCTACGACCTGACCGCTCTGACCCTCTCCGATGGCATCGACACCGACTTCGCGTTCCTCGATATGGAGATCGACGACGAGGACGGACTCTGGTTCCTCGACGTACCGCTCTGGTATGTCGCACCCGAGGAGCTCGACGGCGATGGACCGCCGCACGACGTCATCCTCGGCCTCACGTTGAACCCTGACGGCGACGTGCTCAGCGAGGTGTACTACGAGATCGACGACGAGGGGATGATCGGCGAGTTGTCGGCTGATCCGGAGGGACTGATCTTCCCGGTGGTGCTCAATCAGTATCCCGATGGCTCGAGCGAGTGGGTCACCCTCAGCGAGGTGGGTCTCTTCGCCGATCTCCCATCCCTCCAGTACGACGTGGTGCCCCTCGAATCGGGAACGGAGCTCTTCGTCGAATTGATCGTCTACGACTTGTCCGGCGATTCCGCGTCGCAGACCGGGGTCATCACGCTGCCCTGAGGCCACGAGCGCGGGATCGGCCCCGCAGGACGACACCAGGATCTTGGCTACACGTCGATTCGGCTCTCCTCGATGATCCCGGCCGCCTCGATCCGCCAGGATCCCTCCTCGCTGGTGAGCCGGTAGGCGAGTCCGATGGTGGACCCCGTCGGACGGCGGAAGCTCACCACGAGGGCGACGAGATCGTCGCTGCGCGCGCAGTCCCGCACCTCCCGGTCGATCGGCTCGAGTAGGAACGAGTAACCCGACCGGATGATCGCAGCGAATCGCTCCGGATCGCTACCGGCGCGGAAACTCCGCGACGAGTAGGTGAGTGCCCGCTCGAAGTCACCCTCGATGATGGCCCGGTGCTGACCGTCGATCGTCGCTGTGACCGCATCCAGCACCTCCTCGTCGCAGGCCGGAGCGACCGGGGTCGTCTCCTCCGGCGCGCTCGACGACGTCGGTGGCGTGGTCGATGACGTGGTCGATGTCGTGGTCGATGTCGAGGCCGGTGGACTCGTGGACGGGTCCGGCGGGTTCGTCGACATCGGACCCGAAAGATCGGTTCCGCCCCCGCACCCGCTGAACGCGAGGACAACAACAAGGGTGGCCCACCGCATGGCGGGACCGTAGGCCTGATGCGATCCGAAGCGCCAGACGTGCCCGGAAGCAGGCCTAGAGTCCCGAGGGTGACGCCGACCGTGATCCACACCGGGCTCGACTTCGGAGAGGGCCCACGGTGGCAGGACGGTCGCCTCTGGTTCAGCGATTTCTTCCGCCATGGCGTGTTCACCCTCGACGGGGGAGTGGAGGAGAGGGTGCTCGATGTGCCGGGCCAGCCGTCCGGCTTGGGCTGGCTGCCCGATGGACGCATGCTGGTGGTGTCGATGCTCGACCGGCGTCTTCTCGTCTGGGACGGCGTCCGCCTCGAGACCCATGCCGACCTGTCGCAGGTGAGCGAGCACGAGTGCAACGACCTGGTGGTGGCTGCCGACGGCACCGCCTATGTCTCATCCTTCGGCTTCGATCTCAACGCTGGTGGAGAGCCGCGACCGACGAGAATCATCGTGGTCGCACCGGGCGGTGAGGTGCGCCTCGGCGACGATGACGTCTGGTTCCCGAACGGCAGTGTGATCACTCCAGATGGCGTGCTCATCGTCGGAGAGACCTTCGCGTCGCGATACACCGCCTATGACCTCGATGGAACCGGCATGCCCGTCAATCGGAGGATCTGGGCCGAGGTCGAGGGGCTCACCCCCGACGGGTGCTGCCTCGACGCTGAGGGACGGATCTGGTCGGCGGATCCCGTCGCCAAGCGCGTGGCCCTGGTAGCCGAGGGCGGCCGGGTCCTCGAGGAGATCCCGACCGAACAGTCAGCGGTGGCGTGCATGCTCGGAGGTGACGATCGCCGGACCCTCCACATCCTCACCTCGAAGGGGACGAAGCCTGAGCGAGTGGCCGGTGCCGGCACCGGAAGGATCGAGACGGTGAGGGTCGAGGTGCCCGGGGTCGGACTGCCCTGAGATGTGCGGTCGCTACATCTCGACCACCACCCCGGATCGCCTCGGCGAGATCTTCGACGCCTCGACGGCGTCGTTCGAGTTCTCACCCCGGTACAACCTCGCGCCGGGAGCACTGGCGCCGATCGTGTCCTCCGACGCGGACCAACGGCTGATCGAAGTTCACCGGTGGGGACTCGTGCCCCACTGGTCCAAAGACGACATCGGCACCCGGCTGTCCAACGCCCGCGGGGAGACGGTCAGGGAGAAACCCTCCTTCCGCGATGCGTTTCGACGGCACCGCGTCGTCGTTCCCATGGACGGCTTCTACGAGTGGGCGCCAGCGCACCCCGACGGACCACGGACGCGATCGGGCCGGCCGGCGAAACGACCCCACCTCTTCAGCAGCGTCGACGGCGAGGTGCTCAACGTCGCCGGGATCGCCTCAATCTGGCGTCGGGGGGGAGGGGAGTTGCGCACGTTCGCGGTGGTCACCACCGAGGCGAACGCCACCATGGCGCCCATCCACGACCGCATGCCGGTGCTCCTCGACCG
>Ga0181571_10001127_pt1 | contig 18922 bp, 14 predicted proteins | sample 101ome_17_FD_132440 | JGI IMG/M metagenome (GOLD analysis project Ga0181571, IMG submission 132440) | Coastal salt marsh microbial communities from the Groves Creek Marsh, Skidaway Island, Georgia - 101407AT metaG (megahit assembly) | ecosystem: Environmental > Aquatic > Marine > Intertidal... | reverse complement strand
CATGACCACAAAACGTAAAGCACCTTTGTGAACCTTTTTATCGTTCATCATCGCACTCAAAAGTCGATTCAAAGAAAGTTGAGAAGTTAATTCAATTGGCAGATTATATCTTGCAAGCAACTGAAGCAGTACCTTCTCGGATTCATTTTCACATAAACCCAATTTGCACGATAGGCGATAGGCACAAACCAAACCAATGGCAACCGCTTCTCCATGCAAATAACTTCCATAACCAGCAGTCGCTTCAATTGCATGACCAAAAGTATGTCCTAGATTAAGAAGTGCCCTCCCCCCCTGAATCAGTGATTCTTTCTCGTCATCGCGTACAATCCTTGATTTATCCAAGCAACACTGATGCACGATAGCTGATAATTCAGGATGCTCAGGTGAAAGAGCTTGTGGCAAAGAAACGAGCTTTTGGAATAAAGACGCGTTTCCTAACATGCCGTATTTAATAACCTCAGCCATTCCAGCAGAAAATTCTCGGGGCGGAAGGGTTTTTAGAACTTCTAAATCAATAATCACCTGACTGGGTTGATGAAAAGCACCCACCAGGTTTTTGCCTGCAGATAGGTTGATTCCCGTTTTGCCACCCACAGAGCTATCAACCATAGATAGTAAAGTTGTAGGAACTTGTATAAAATCAATACCACGAAGATAGCTTGCAGCCAAAAATCCGCCAAGGTCCCCGCTGACTCCACCTCCAAACACAAAGATTACACCAGTACGGTCTATTTTATTGGAAGCTAGAAAATCCCAGCCCCTGCACAACCATTCACTGGATTTAGATTCTTCCCCGGATGGGATTTTTAAATGGGGCAAATCACATACAAATTCGTTAATAAAAGATGGGTTCGCCTCGGACAGCCCATTATCAACAAGGGCAACAATTTTTCTACCATCTTGTTGTAAATTTGCTTTGTGCTCGGTCAAGGTATTCCGACAACCAAAACCAATACTTATTTCATATGAACGATCTCCCAATTCAACTTCAAGTCGCTGATGCTCGATCTTAATTTTCATAACTTCTCTTAAATTCAGAAATCTTTTGGGACTTCGGGCAAGATGGAATCGAGATAATAGTCTACAGAGAAAGGCTGTAGATCATCTGCATTTTCTCCCAACCCGATGAAATAGATAGGTAATTTCATTGTTCTAAAGATCGAAACCAAAGCTCCTCCCTTTGAGGAACCATCTAACTTGGTAACAATAATGCCCGTAAGGCCGAATTTTTCATGAAAAACTTTCGCCTGTTCAGTCACATTTAAACCGGTCGAACCATCAATTACCAACCATGAGTGATGAGGTGCCGCAGAGTTTTTTTTCTGCAAAACTCGCTTTAGCTTACTAAGTTCATCCATCAGGTTATCTTTGACATGAAGTCTACCCGCAGTGTCAACGACTAGACGGTCATATTCTCTGGATTCACAGGCTGAATAAGCATCAAAAGCCACAGCGGCAGAATCCGCACCGTGATGCCCTGAAACGATCTCCAGATCCAATTTATCCGACCAGCTGATCAACTGCTCTGTGGCTGCCGCCCTGAAAGTATCACATGCCGCAAGAAGAGATGATGAATTATTTTGTTTTAACCTGTATCCTAATTTCGCACAGGTAGTAGTTTTGCCAGATCCATTTACCCCTACCAAACAAATGACTTCTGGCACTGCATCAGGTTTTTCAGATAATTTACCTTCAGAACCTTCAAGAATTCTTCTAAGAATTTCTCTAGCCAAAGTGTTGGCATCTTCACCTCGAAAATTTTCGTCATGACGATGGGCTTCACGAATTCTTTCAATAATTTCCTCCGTTGTCTCAACCCCAAAGTCACTTTGATAGAAAGCCTCTTCCAGATCCAGCAAATCGCTTTCTTCCAGTCGAGTACGACCAACCACCTTTCCGACTGCATCCTGTAAAGCATTGGCACCCCGTTTAAACCCACTTTTAAACTTTGAAAATATACCCATTAATTTCTTTATTTAGGTAAAACTTCCTTCACATGTGGCTTGATCAAAAGGGTACAGCATGAAAATTCCAAAATTTGATCCGTACAGCAATCTTTCGCTTCATATTTTCTTACCGAAAGCATAAGTGTTCGATCACTGAGGTTCCAAATATCGGTGACTGTTCCTCCAAGATCATTTACTGGAATATCAAAATATTCAGGAAAGTTACGAGACTTTGAAGGTTTTCCATGCGCAATTATAACGCGCTCCCTAAGGTTTTTCCACTCCTTAGAAACTACATCATCGTAATGGAAGTCCTGCCATCCCTTGTTACCCTCAATTAAACATAAAGCGAGTTTATCATCGATTAATTTGCTGGCTAACTCATATCTAATTCCATCCCACCGGACGGCAGATTTGACAACCCCGGCACTCTTTTCTTCATAAATTTGGATAAAGCCATTTTTTCGCAATTTGGAAAGCACTTCCTCCCGTGAATCTCCAACGGATAAACCACCGTAAATAATAGGGTTCCCCGGCTTAGCTAAATCAGGCGATTGCGGTAATTTCCCAAAAGTCTGACCTTCAGAAAAGATCAAACCAAAAAAGGTAAGACATAAGAACCCAATTCTCACGGAATTATAAGTCGTAATAAATTCGCTCGAGTGTAAGCAAGGCGTAAGAAGTGACAAGAACAGGATCCTTTTCCCACCACCTGCCATTATCATTTATCCAGGATCCGTCTTTCGATTGTAAATTTAAAAGATGCAGGACAAGTTCCTTCCGCCAATCCTTCGAAACACCTTGTTCGTCTGAAATGGTCGTGATGCCTGATAGGGTAAGAGCTTTGGCCATCGTATGATAATAATAAAAAAGGCCCTGAGGTCCCATACCCGGATTTTCTTTAATAGTGTAATGCTTGGTCAGCCAATCTTTAACCGCAAGAACGCGAGGATCCTGCGAGTCCATTTCTGCGTAGATGAAGGAAAGTAAACCTGCGTAGCTCATACTCCCGTAAGATCGTAAAGCGATCGATCCGTTTGTATTTTGTCGCTCTCCAGCCATGCTGCTTCCTGGAAAGTAGACGAACCCTCCACGATCATCTTGATGGTCGCTTACCCATTTCTCTTTGTTTGTAGATGGCAAGTTTTGACACTTACTAACAAAGGTAATTGCTGCATCCCAGTCGAGGTCCACCCCCTCCCCTTCTTTACTTTGGTAAGTCTTTTTAGCGTAGAATAAAGCTTCCATAGCTAGGTGGGTATTGGAAAGATCTGAGTGTGCCCATCTTGATCCATATCCTACTCCTCCATCGAAAACATTGTCAGATTCTCCTTTGTTATCGAAATCTGATTGTTGATTTATCAAAAATTTACGGGCAGCTTGGATAATTGCTTCGTCCTGTTGATCTTTATGCTGCATTAAAGCCATTAAACAGATGGATGTGTTATAGGAAGCTAGCCCCTTACCATAGATCCCCCCATCTGACTGTACCTTGGACCGAATGAAACCAAGCCCTCCTTCAAGTGTTTTAGCATATTTCTTTAATACTTGCGGGGAAGGGTGCCCAAGAAAAGACCTAACCGCCAAGCCGGTCAACGCAGGATATTCCTCAATTCCCCAATTCCCTGAACTCCTGTTTTGCTCTTTGTTAAGCCAATTCAAACCGAGATCCAAAGATCTTTCAATTTCCTGCTTTATCGACAGATTCATATTTGGTTTCACGCCCCAAACAGGAAGATAGAAACAAAAGAACAGTAAAATAGTAGGAAGATTTTTCATAACAATAATCTACAAATTCAATCTCCCTTAGGCAAGAGGAAGCGAATTCTAACAGGTGTTTCTAATTCTGGCATTTGCTTTTCATTAGCTATCCAGACATCATCGTTATTACTGTCGTGATCAGAACTATTGATAACTGCCTCTTCATCCGCATAAACAGCAATTATTGATCCACTTAGCTCTGCTAGATAGGTACCCTCGATCTTTTTGGATCCTGTAAAAATAAAGGCACCATCTCGGAGACTACTTTTGTCTTTTGTGTTCAAAGACAGCTCCTCCAACGAACAAGTATGCAAAGTTCCATTCTGATCCCACTGCACTTCTGTTCTAATTCTACTCTTACCCAAATCTAGTTTTCTTGGTTCTTCAGACCATAAATTTTCGAAAAATCTAGATTCAACCGGTTGTTTTAATAGTAAAAGTGATGCGTGTAAAATTTGAGGACGAACTTTCGTTCTAAAAAGTGACTCATGGGTTTTCCCGGTCTCATGAACGAAGGCATATTCAATTAATCCATTTTTTTGATTACTAGTAGCGTTAAATTCAACTATTCGTTTGTGCTGGTCTAGTAAGATTTCACCGAATTGAAATTTGGCTTCACCAACTTTTTGAATCGAAGGTAAATTTTGATTTGCTTCTTCCGCAGTAGAAGGAAAAGAAAGAATTAAAAATACGGAAAACAGGTTTGATAATAGGATTTTTTTTTTCAAAACTTTGATTTCTAGAATATTTTTTTATTGTTTTAAGACTACAATAGGTTGCAAGCCACACAAGCAACGGTTTAAATCTTATTTTTAATGGTTTTGACTTTATTAAGAGAGTACCAAATATTTAAATTATGGACCAAGAAGCAGAATACGAAGATTTTGACCAAGAACCCGACTTGGACAATTTACCCCAAGAACAAATAACAGTTGCCCCTCCTTTGGAAAGTGCATTCTCCAAGTACCTTCGAGAATACCGATTACTTAACAGTCTATTGGTATCTTTAGTAACCATATTAGGATTTTTTGTAGCTATGTGGAATATCGTAGTTTATGTCGCTGCCGCAGGAGAGGGTGATTCTGACTTTTCTGATGCAGGGACGGCCCCCGCTCAGCAGAACCAGGAGAAGAAAAAAGTGGTTAAGCTGATGCAACGGCAGAAAAAAGCTCAACCAAAAGCTCAGCAAACCTTTCGCACCACTGCTATTTCTGACATCACATTACCGGATATGAATGAATTGGATGTGAAGGATTTGGCTCCTGTTGTGGAAGCAGCACCTCCCACTATGTCAGATGCCGGGATGAACAATAATGCGATGAAAAGTGCCTTGAAAGGTATTGGGCTTTCGCTTCCCAAAACAATGCAACAAAGGTGCGATCCTAAGAAAAGAATTGAACGTCTTCGCTCAGGTGGAGGTAAGGATATGACCGAAGCGGCAATTATGCGCGGACTTAATTGGCTAAAATCTGTACAAGATGAAGATGGGGGCTGGGGAAAAAAGGCAAAAGGTGATGACGATAAACCTGTTGGAAGTGCCGATGAACAATTTAGAGACGCAATGACTGGTTTAGTCCTACTTGCTTACCTTGGACATTGCGAACTTCAAGACTCTCCAACTTTTGGCCCGACCGTTCAAAAAGGTATTAACTTTCTTACCAGCACCCCTCCAGATAAGCCAATTGGTGGTGGAAATAAAGGATCCTACTCCCACCCTATTCGCACTTATGCACTTTGCGAAGCATATACCATGACTAAAATCCCAAAACTCAAGGAATATGCCAAACGGGCAGCAGAGGTAGTTGTGAAAGGTCAAAATGAATCTGGTGGATGGGCCTATGGTTACGGTAAAGGACCTGTAGCCCATACAGATTTATCCGTTACTGGGTGGAACATTCAGGCACTTAAAGCAGCGGCCCTCACGGGTATACCAATTGAGGGTTTAGACGCCGCTATGGACAAAGCGGTTGCATACACCAAAAGGTGTCAGGATAAAACTGGTAAATTTGCATATAAAGAAGGTTCAGGTGGCAAGCCAAGTTTAACCGGTGCCGGTGTTCTTAGCTTGCAAATATGGAAGAACGCAAATTCCAAAGAAGCTCAACTTGGGCTTGATTGGATTATCGCAAACCAGAAAAAAGAATGGAAACAAGTTGACGTTTATGGGTGGTATTACAAAGCACAAGCCGCTTTTCAAGCAACTGGAGTCTCCGGAGGTTCCAAATATTGGCGTGCTTGGAATAAGGAATTTCAACAAATAGTATGCAGTGCTCAGGAATCAGATGGCCATTGGCCACACACTGCAGCACACGGCCACCAAGATAACGACATTTACAGAACTTCCTTAACCATTCTTATGTTGGAAGTTTACTATCGGTATATGCCTTCCACGAAAGTTTAATTTACATCCGTTCTTTGCTTGAGAATATGCCGGTTTAGCATAGATTGATACTCAATGAAAATATTCTCTTTACTACTTCTTTTAATAACGCCTTCATTCATTATCCATGCTGAAGTTAAAAAGATTACTGTAACGGGCAATGACACCATGCAATTTGATCTTAAGAGTTTCGAAGTTAAGGCTGGTGATACAGTGGAGCTTACCTTCAAAAATGTTGGAAAGATCCCAAAAATCGCTATGGGACACAATCTAGTTGTTCTAAAAAAAGGAATTTCAGCTGTTGCCTTCGGACAGAAAGCGATGGGTGCTGGTGCAAACGCAACAAATGCTCTTCCTGATTCTGTTAAAGGCGACACCATCGCTTCCACCAAACTCCTAGGACCAGACGAAATCGAAACCATTACTTTTACAGCTCCGGAAGCTGGAGACTATGAATATGTCTGCACATTTCCCGGACATTTCGCTCTCATGCGTGGGGTAATGAAAGTAAATTAGTCTTCTAAACTAACTTTTCAATATTGCATCTAGTAAGATGCCTACTTGACATTTTCTTGGCTAACCCTGATTTACAGGTGTATGGCTACTCATGAAAATGAAAGAAAATATTTGTCTCAAGCTGAAGCTTCAGGGATCTTCTCTAGATTAGGAGCATACACTAAACTATCCGGGCCAGGTTGGTTGCAAAGTGCCATTACCCTCGGTGGAGGTTCATTGGCATCCAGCCTTTTTCTCGGGGTACTTGCCGGATACAGTCTTCTTTGGTTACAACCTATGGCAATTATCCTAGGCATTATAATGCTCTCTGCCATTAGCCATGTAACTTTGTCCACCGGACAAAGTCCTTTCACCTCGATCAATAATGAAATAAACCCCGTGCTTGGATGGGGATGGGCAATCGCAACCATCATGGCAAATATAGTTTGGTGCCTTCCCCAATTTAGTCTTGGTACGGCTGCTGTTACCCAAAACCTGTGGCCTGAGCTTAACAATACAGGGGGAAAAGTTTTAATTTGTGCATTTATGTTAGGTACCGCTTTTCTGGTTGTACGAGCATACGACAAAGGATCAACAGGGGTAAAAATCTTTGATTTGATCTTGAAGATTATGGTTGGAATCGTGGTCATTTCATTTTTTGGAGTGGTGATCAAACTAAGCACCAGTGGTCAGGCTAATTGGAATGAAATCGCTTCTGGTTTTGTGCCTAATTTCTCGCTCTTCTCTACTCCTGCTGATGTGTACCTACCTTTCCTCGAACAAACAGGAGAATTCAAAAGTTTTTGGGAGGAAAAAATTGTTGGACTACAACAGGATGTCATGATTTCAGCTGCCGCCACTGCTGTAGGGATAAATATGACCTTTTTTATGCCTTTCGTTCTACTCCGAAGAAAGTGGGGACGCGAGCACAGGGGTCTAGCGAAATTTGACCTATGGACCGCATTACTAATTCCCTACATTGTGGCCACAAGTTGTGTAGTAATTGCTGCGGGGACAAGGTTTAATGGTAAACCTGAATCTGCTTTTAATAATGATGGTGAAATCCATGCGAACCTTGAAAAAGGATATACATCTCTCGTTAAAGCCAGGGCAGAACTTGAGTGGGAAAAGGATAAATTCGATGCGTTGGCACCCATTCAACAGGATGCTGTCCTAGAATCCCTTCCAGAAGCAGATCGACAGCTTGCAGCCATGTTGGTGAAACGGGATGCTTTTAATTTGGCTGAATCTCTTGAATCACTTTTTGAAAGCAAGGCATTTTCGCATTATATTTTCGGTATTGGAGTATTGGGTATGGCCCTTTCAACGATCATAATCCTAATGACTATTAATGGACATGCCATTTGCGAAGTGTTAGGAAAATCACACAGCGGCAATACTTTTTTGGGAGGAGCACTTTTAGCAGGATTAGGTGTACTTGGTCCATTTTTCTGGAATGACGCTGCTTTTTGGTTAGCTGTACCTACATCAATCCTGGGCTTTACGCTTATACCAGTCGCTTACTTGAGTTTCTTTCTTTTAATGAACAATCTTCAAGTACTTGGTCGGGAACGCCCAACTGGATTGGCACGAATTTTATGGAATATTTTCATGCTTATTTCGCTTAGCGTTATGGGTATTGCTGCCATGTATGTCGCGTGGAACAAAACATGGGGAATTGTGCCTTTTGGCAAAATTGCACTCATTTCTTTTGGAATTTTAATGCTGATCGGTCACTTCACATTAAAAAATAAGAAGCTTATCAAAAAAGTAGACGGGCTAGAAATGAAATTAAAAAGGATTTCAGAGCAGCTTTCCAGCAAGTCAGCAAACTAAATATCGAGCTTTTACTTAGAAACACCCGATTCCAGAGGGACCCAAGTTCTTTGCTCTCCATTTGCTCCTATTTTGGAGAAGAGAATCCAAGCTTTGCCTGTTGAGGTATCAAACTTCACAAGCCTTTTATACAGATAAGGTTTAGTGTCCTGAGAATAGTATTCAGCACTGATCAACTGAAATTTTCCCGTTTTATTAGACATCGAAGCGAAACTCGGTGGTGGAGGTATATTCATCGGAAGCTTGGGAGGACCAGAGTTTAAACGTTTAGGGCTTTCGCTTTGCGAAAAAAGAATGGAGGTAAATAATAGAAAGCAAGATAGTAAAATATGGGTTAACTTCATGATGTTTTTGTTTTGGATTTAAGTGCGTAACTACTTCATCACCAAAAGAAGGATTTCAGTGGATTTCAAGAACTGTTTTATTTACAACAAAAAAGCCACCGATCTTGCCCTTATCGGTGGCTTTAAGAAGCTCATAATGAACTATCCTTCTTTTTTATTCTCTTAAGGTAATGAAATCAAGCAATAAAGATAAACTTTTTGCTAATTTTAGAGTCACTCTTCCTCTTGAACAAAGACTATCGACTGAAGCCATTCTTCATTATCTTTTACTATTCCACCCATACATTGCCACCTGCCTGAAGCTCTGTAGAGGAATCCTTCCGTGTCTTTATACTCTTTTTGAATAAGTTCGTTAACCTCTTTCTCCAACTTGCTTAAAGAGCTTGTTTTTACAACCTTATATTTACGCTGAATTTTATTCATGAGACCCTTACGTCAAGTATATCTAAGGAAAGTAGCAATTGGAAATATTTATCTCTGTTATTGGCCTCGCATGATTTTCGAAATTCATAAGCGACAAGTTAAATTAAGAAAAAATAATTTAGGTTTTATCAACTATTAAGACTGACTCGAGATTAAGAAATCGAGATGTTCATATTGCACCATTGTTCTCTAAATCTGTAAGGCTATTATAACTCAAATAATTTACACTTTATAAAACCTTGATCTTCTAGTTGTAGCCAAACATGAACATAATATGATAAATTTTGAATTTTAATATAAAATGGCATCCTCAACACAAATCACAAAAAATAATCCAACAGACTTGGATGAGACTGATGTAAACGCTTTGGAAGAATTACAGCATTCTTTTGCGGCCATTAAAAACGAGATTGGTAAAGTCATTATCGGACAAGATGAGGCAATTGAAAAAATATTTATATGTATGCTTTCCCAAGGACACGCACTCTTGATGGGAGTTCCAGGACTTGCAAAGACCCTACTTGTAAATTCCATTTCTCAAACTATTTCCCTGTCTTTCTCCCGCATCCAATTTACTCCCGATCTTATGCCCTCTGATGTGACAGGAACGGAAATCCTCCAAAACAGAGAGGATGGGAAAGGAAGGGAATTTAAATTCATCAAAGGGCCTGTATTTACAAATGTCCTTCTTGCCGATGAAATTAACAGAACTCCTCCCAAAACCCAATCTGCCCTTCTCGAGGCTATGCAGGAAAAAAGAGTAACTGTAGCAGGGAAGAATCATAATTTACAAAAACCGTTTTTTGTCTTGGCCACCCAAAACCCGATTGAGCAGGAAGGTACATACCCCCTACCCGAGGCACAACTTGACCGCTTTATGTTTCTGATCAGATTAGATTACCCAAATCGGGATGATGAACTTTCTATTGCTAGAAGGACTACCCTAGGAGAACCATCTGCACTCTCTAAAATTCTTACTGCAAAAAAGCTTAAAGAATATCAATTAATTACTGAAAAGATTCCAGTACCTGAACATGTTTTTGAAAGAGCAGTTGATTTAGTTAGAAGAACTAGACCTGCGTCCGATGATGCACCTAAATGGGTTAAGGACTCCGTGCAGTGGGGTGCCGGTCCCAGAGCCATCCAATTTTTAATTCGAGGAGCCAAAGCAAGGGCAGTTATTCAGGGAAACTTCATTACCACAAGTGATGATCTGGATGCAGTAGCTGAAGCAGTTCTAGATCATAGGATAATTACAAATTTTCACGCCCGGTCTGAAGGTATTGCCAGCACAGATGTTGTCAGCAGATTGATCGAAGAAGCAAACAAAGAAGATAAATAAAACGGATGCCTCGTAAGGAGAGCAATATTTTTAAATATATTGACGAGCGGGCAATTGCCAGGTTTGGAGGTAACCCCTTGCTCAGCGAGTTTCCGATGGAGGGAAATGTGAGCGGTCACCATAAGAGTAATCACAAGGGCTCCAGTGTAGAATTTGCTGAATATAGAGAATACACTCCTGGAGAAGATCCCAAAAGAATGGATTGGCGTGTCCTTGCCCGAACAGACAGATATTTCCTAAAAGAATTTGAGGCAGAAACCAATTTAAGAAGTTACCATCTTTTGGATTGCAGTGCTTCTATGAAGTTTGGCAAGCCAAAGTCAAAACTTGAATATGCTAAGAAATTGATAGGTACTCTAAGCTATGCTTATTTAAATCAAGGCGACGCAGTTGGCTTATCACTTCTGCGACCCAGTGCCACCGAAGATATTCCCGCACGGAGAAGTCCATCACAGTTACAGGCCATATTGCATACCCTTGATGATGCAAAAGCGAAAGGGGAAAATCAAGTGACTGATCAACTTCATCAACTTGCGGAGTCTATTAAAAGTAGAGCACAGATTATTGTTTATTCAGATTTTCTCGATGATCCAAAATCCATTGCAGATTTTGTCCATCACATGCGCGATCGTAAACATGAGGTCATACTTTTTCATATTATGGACCGACAGGAAGTGGAATTTCATTTTGATCGTCCTACTCGATTCATAGACCTAGAGGGCGGTCCATCGCTCCTAACGGAACCGAGCATAATCAGGGATGAATATTTAAGACAAATGCGAATTCATCTTGAAGAAATCAAAAAAATATGTGCGGAAACTCAAAGCTCTCATTTTGAAACCGTCACAGATTCATCAATAGATGAGGCACTAAAAGATTTTTCTTTCGATAGAACTCTATCTTCAAACCGATGAGTTTTTTACAACCTATCGCACTATTTGGAATCGCCTTAGCCGCCGTCCCAATTCTTATCCATCTGCTTAATCTAATGCGTCATCGTCGTGAGTCATGGGCAGCCATGAGATTTCTTTTGAAGGCTAGGGAAAACTCTTCTCGAATGTCAAAGATTCGCAGATGGCTTACCCTTATTTCCCGTGCACTTGCAATCTGCTCACTTGTCTTTCTAATGAGCCGACCCATGGCGTCTGAGGACTCTTCACTAATTAATTTTGCCAGTCAAAACCCGGAGGTTGTGATGCTCGTAATGGATAGATCTTCCAGTATGCAAAAAAACCTCATGAATTCTTCTAAAACTATGCTTCAAAGAGGAATAGATGAGTTTGAACGGTTTTCTGAAGCATGGCCAGACAGCAAGCTTGTCATTATCGAAACCGTTTTTTCCGAAACAATCATAGTTGATAAAATTGAAACAATTTCCTCAAAGGAAATGAACGATTTTTTTGGTCCGACTGATTGCGGTGGAAATCTACCTTACACCATAAACCAAGGATTAAATTGGTTGGAAAATACAGACATCGGACATGCACAAATTCTCGTAATTTCGGATGACCAAAAATCCAATTGGAAGACAAAAGAAAACGATGAGTTATTGAAAAATATTAATGATAGAATTGATAAAAAGGAAGGCTTGTGGAAATTACACTTTTTGAAATTACAGCCATCTGAAGTTAATAACTTCAGTCTGGTCTGTAAATCGTACCGTGAAGAAAAAGACTTTTTCCATCCAACTCTTTTAATTAGAAGCAATCAAAAAGACACTCAATCTCTTGCCGTTAAAATCAATATCAATGGAGATTTATTTACGATAAAATGTCCTTTCTCCTACCCTTCCACAACTTGGACTCCGGCTATCCCATTATCAGATCAGCCCGCCACGGGATGGATAAAAATCGCCCTGCCTGAAGATTCTTTTTCCCATGATAACGAATATTTTTTCACTTATGGAAATCAGGCAATGCTCAAGGTAGGAGTTCAGTGTAAGGATGAGCAAACGAGAAAATTTATCACTGCTGTTTGTAAGCTTGATCCGCAAAGTCTTTACCTAAACAAAGATTTTTCACCGGAAAATAAAACGCTAAACGAGAACGATTTATTGATTCTTCAGGGTTCCTCTTCACCTGAAGAAGAGAAACAAATCCTAAAATTTGTTAAAGAAGGAGGCAGGATTGTCTTATTTCCGGATTTTGAAAACAAAGACAAGTCTGATACTTTCCAAAAATGGAGAGCAACTGAAGCAGTATCAGATAATAATTTTTTTGAAATCAGTGAGTGGAATCGTAATCAAGGAATCTTTGCAAATACAGTAAATGGCAGGGAGTTAGCATTACCTTATCTGAAAATCCTTAAAAGAAATATTCCCACTGAAGGAGAAACTCTTGCCTTCTATAAAGATGGAGCGAGTTTTTTTAAAAGAAAAACCATTGGCAAAGGAGTCATTTATTCTTTCTCCACACTCCCTAACAAAGACTGGTCCAATCTTGAAGAGGGCTTTGTATTAGTTCCCGTGCTTATTCGAATATTTAATGAATCGTCCGAGGATCCCGCTCTCAAGTTTTCAGAATGTGGAGACACTGCATCCTTAGATTATAATGGTTTGGTTCCTGTAACTGGAAACCCAAGCCAAAAACCCTCGCTTAAAGCAGGCATTTATAAAGATTTAGGCAAATTTTTGGCTTTTAATCGAAAGGCAACCGAATCTGTGAATGAGATTTTCGATCGAAAGCAATTGCAGGAAACTATGTCATCCAATCATGTTTTGTGGAATGATGCCAATGCTAACCGTCTTTCGTTTGAAAGAGCAGAAATTTGGAATTTATTCTTGATCGTAATGCTCTTATTTCTGCTTGCGGAAAGTTTGCTTGGGTTACCTGTTATAAACATATCATTTAGTCCCCAGAGGCTATGAATATTACATTTGATTCTTGGCGAATAGAAGGAGATACCAAGGTCTGGATATTCGCCACCCTGTGCATTCTCATTGCTGCATTTTTGGGAATCCGAACATGGCTGCGAATGAAAAAGAACCATAAAATTGCTTTATGGGAAAGCTTTCGATTTTTAATTATTCTCCTAATAATTATCACTCTGTTTAATCCAGAGCGTGTAGAAAAATTAGATCAGGAACAAAAGTCGCAAATTGTTTGCCTTCAAGATGTCTCTGAAAGCATGGAGACAAAAGATGTAATTGCTAATGAAGGTGACCCCATCAAAAGATCCACATGGACGCGACAATTCCTCAAGGGAGCATGGATTAAAGATTTAGAAGATAATGCGACTGTTTTAGTGAAAAATTTCAGCTCATATTCTGGAGCGAATGCAACTGATATTTCTTCTGCCATTCGAAATACAATTGACCAAGCCAACTCGCTGAAAGCAATTCTTCTCCTCACAGATGGTGACGCGAATACAGGTTCTCCAGTCCTCTCACTTGTGGGAACCACTCGTGCACTATCTATTCCCGTTTACAGCATTATCACCGGCTCGGACTCGTCACTTCCTGACCTTAGTCTTGATGAAGTATTTGCACCTTCTTTTGTACTCCAAGAGGAAAGAGTAACGATCAATTGGCAAGCAAGTAATCGCTTTGACTCCGCGAAATCGACAACTTTGACTCTGCTTGCGAATGGGCAAAAGGTAGTGGAGGAATCAATAAGTTTTATTGGCGAAGAGAGTATATCAGGAAACCTTTCATGGCTTCCAGTTGATGAAGGTGAAATTGAATTTGAAATCATACTCGGAGAGGTAGACGGAGAGGCCTACAGGGATAATAACCTTAAAAAGATCAAGACGCGCGTTAAAAATAAAACTATTCGTGCACTAATCGTAGACTCTTTTCCTAGATGGGAATATCGCTTTCTCAGGAATGCCTTAAACCGAGATCCAGGTGTTGATTTGTCCTGCATTTTGTTCAATCCGGACACGAGCCCTTCAATCGGTGAAAACTATATTCAGGAATTCCCAAAAGATGAGGCAAGTCTAGCCCCATTTGATGTTATCTTTCTCGGGGATGTAGGCTACAGTGATGGAGAACTAAATCAGAAGCAATGTGAACTACTTACAAACTTGATCAAATACCAGGCTTCAGGAATTATATTCATGCCTGGCAGAAGAGGCCGTCAGCAAAGCCTGAGTAAAACCTCATTAAGCGAAGTCTTGCCCGTAATTTACGACACCGATAACCCACGCGGATTAGGAACTCAAAACCCCGCATCCTATACCCTCACCCAAAGAGGTCGTGAACATTGGCTGACTAAACTACGCGGAACAGGCGAAAAAGACCGGGAATTTTGGACAAAATTGCCCGGCTTTCATTGGTCTGCATTAGTCAACAAAACAAAGCCTGGCTCAGAAGTTTTAGCAGTTCATTCCAATTATGCTACCGAATGGGGGAAAATGCCAATTTTGGTTATTCGACAGGAAGGTGCGGGGAAATCTCTTTACTTAGGCACAGACTCTGCATGGCGATGGCGCAGAGGAGTCGAAGATAAATACCATTACCGTTTTTGGAGTCAGGTAGTAAGATGGATGGCTCATGGTAGATACCTGGCTGAAAAAGATGGAATCAAATTAATTCCGAGTCCGGAAAAACCTCGTGTCGGAGAGAAATTATTCCTCCGATGCATCGTACTTGACAGGAGTGGCTTTCCTCTGGAAGAGGGTAAAGTTAATGGTCTAGTAAGACATGCGGATGGAAACTTGGAAAACCTTTCTTTTCGTCCAGACCCAGAATGTCCTGGAGTTTATCTGTCATCGCTGGAAGCCACAACAGCAGGCAAGCTGGAGATTGAGGTCATGTGTGAGTCAGCAGAGCGAAATATTCAAACAAAACTACAGGTTGAAGAGCTGAATCTTGAAAAATTGGGAAAGCCCACAAACCAAGTGCCTCTCGAACAATTGGCAAATCTAACAGCAGGTCTTTCAGTAAATTACCAAGATGCGGAGAAATTGATCACTGCTCTATCTATCATACCAGAACCAAAACCGAACATTCGAATTCATAGTTTAAGGTCGAATCTTTATTGGGGTGGTTTTCTATTTCTACTACTGGCTATTTACTGGACGGGTAGAAAATTCTTTGGAATGGTCTAATTAAAATGGAAAACGAAAAGCATAATCCAAAAGAGTACTCAGCAAGGACTGATGTGAAATTGGATATTACAATTACCGAATTTTTTGAGATTTTAGCAAAGACGGCTCGTTTTAGAATCGGAGTAAGGTTCATTTTGCTGGTATTTTCTTTTCTTGGTATATCTTGGATGCTACTCGGCATCTCAGATCGTCTTTGGGCAACCACCGTTATTTGGCGTTCAGTCATTACTTTTAGTGGTCTTCTTTGTGCACTGTGGGCAGTTTTCAACTTAATTTGCCATGTCTTTCTCTACACTAGAAAACGCCCGTGGTTAGCAAAATGCGTAAGAAATATATATCGTGCTAAGGGTGAAAGATTACTTGGTATTATTGAGATTGCCGAGGAGAAGAAAAAAGCGAATCACTCCTTTTCAAAGCAAATTTTTGAGGCAGCCCAGATAAAAATGGCTCAAGAAATTACATCCCTAAACGTAAGCGAGGTTTTTCCATGGAAAAAGGTCAGGGGAGCAAGTACGAGTGCATGTGCGATTTTTCTGATTATTTTATCGGTTTGTATTTCATACCCCGAACTCTCTCAAAATACATTTAATAGGTGGGCATTTCCTTTTTCTTCAATTGACAGAACGACCCTCACTGAAATTCTAAATCACGAAAAGGAAAGCTACGCAGTTCTGAAAAATGAAACCAATACAATTAGGTTTTCCTTATCTCCAGATAGTCATAGGAAACCAAATTTTGCTGAGCTCATTCAATCTAACGATTCCAGTTTTCACTTGATTTCAAAGCTAAATGGAGGAATCTATGAATTTAAAATTCCACCCCAAAAGAAGGATTTTTCCGCAGATTTGTTTGTCGGCGATTATCAAAAAGAATTTTCTGTCAAAACTGTTAACCGTCCAAGGCTTGAAGCCTTAACTACCAAAGTTAAATTCCCCGAATACTTATCTATCATTCCTCAGGAAATAGATTCTCTTGATAATCAAATTGAAGTACCGGAAGCTTCTGAAATAATCATAAACGGCAGAGCAAATCGTCAATTAAGTCAAATCCAGATATCAGATTCTAAGTCTCATATTGGCATGGACCTAGCGTCCTCTTTCTTTGAATTCAATCTGCCTAAAATAAATGAGAATAAAAATTATTCGTTACATTTCGTTGATTCCTATGGTTTTTCCCCGAGGGTGCCAGTAAGTATTTCTATAAAAACTCAAAAGGATTTGCCTCCCTCGGTGAACCTAGATCAGACAACCGACATCTCTCCAATTCTTTTGTTTGAAACTCGTAAAGTCAGTTTTCGCAATAAGGATGATTTCGGACTTAAGGAATGCTCTTTGCTTTTGAGCGTATTTAGAAATCAGCAGAAAATTAAGGATCTAGAAATCATCCAAGAAAAATTTTCTGAAATAAGAAAAGAGAATTTTGAATTATCATTCCCATTCGACCCCAGTCTTTTTTCCTTTGAAGATGGAGACGAAGTAACTTTTGTCGCATCGGCTATAGACGATTATCCGGGACGGGAACCTACTCTATCGACTCCTTTAAAGTATCGAATAATTGGTCCGGAAAAACACGCGGAAATGATTCGTTCTCGAATGAATAGTATAATAGCTGAAGTTTCTGAAATTGCTAGAAATCAAGAGGGAATTCAATTTGAGACTCTATCGACAGAGGAAAAAACGAGAAAGAGTGCAGAACAACAACTCACTCAAAAAGAAACTGCTGAAATCAATAACTTAAAAAATGATCAAAAGAATTTAGCGAAAAGACTAAATACAACTGCCCGGAATGGTTCGGATACAATAAATGAAGCCACCAAGAACCCATTCTTTACGCCCGAAACCCTTAAAGAATTTGCATCGTCCTTAAATGAAATAAAAGAGACATCTACCGGTTCCATGAGAGAGTCTGAAAACAAACTAAAGGATGCCGCCTCATCGAACGCATCAGATGCAAGTCAATCAATGATGCAATCTGCTGAGTCTCAGGAAAGAGCATTGGAAGAGTTAAGAAGGGTTTTGGCAAAGTTTTCCGAACAACTCGATAGACTTGAAGCCAGAACCCTTGCCCAAAGACTTACGAAGCTCGAAAAAACTGAAAAAAAACTTTCAATTAAGTTAGTCTCCATAATGCCTACATCTGTGGGCAAAATGCCATCTCAACTTGATAACAAGAATCTCAGCTCATTTTATGAAATGGAAAAATCCCAAAACCGAGTAAGCGAAGATGCAGATGAAGTTAAGAACGAAATAAGTCGATACCATGAAAGAACTCAAAAGGTGGAATATGGAAAAGTCAGTCGACTAATGGAAGCAGCAAATCTTAAAAAAGGACTCACTGGCGTAGCACAAAACATTCGAAATAATACATCGTTTCAAGCCCTCGAGAATCTGAATTATTGGGAAAGTTCCTTTGAAAAATGGGCAAAACTTCTTCAGCAAGAATCCCCGGGCGGCGATTCTCCCGGAGGACAGGGAAAAGGCAAAGACAGAACAGCAGACATTTTGGCCCTTCTGAAAATGAAAAAGGTTCAGTCTGATATTCTTTTCAAAACAAAAACTTTGGACCGAAAAGGCTTTCGAGGAAATAAAAGGACATGGTCATCATCTTTAAATGACCAACAAAACACTCTTATGATTGATCTTACCGATACACAAATCTCGATCGCAGAGGAGGCATTAAATCCTTTATTTGATGATGCCCATATGGCCATGGCTAAATCATCAGAACAACTTTCAAAACAAATTTTTAATGAACAAACACAATCTCCCCAACAAGAGTCGAAAGATATACTCAGTGACATCATTAATCTTATGACTGAAGGACAAGGTCAGGGGAACGGGCGCAAGGATGATGAAGGTTTAAAAGCAATGGAACTTTTGATGATGCAAATGGGAAATGAACAATCTGGGCAAGCCAAAGGAAAAAGTCCCGTTCCTGGCAAGACTGGAGGTGGTTCTTCACAAGGTGGCAAGACTGACAAAACAATCGACTCATTAAGTGGCACTTCTTCCACTCCAAATATGATTGATAATTCCAGTCAAAGTAGTGGAAGTGGCAGTCCCTCAATCGCTCCTGAATTTCAGGAAATGATGGAGAAATATTATAAGGCAATCGAAGATTGAAAAATAAGATATCATTCCTGTTCATATTGCTGAGTCCTATCTTAAGTTCTGTGGGTCAGGAAATTTTTGAACAACAAAACGATGACTTTGTCAGGTCCTTAGACCAAACATACCTAAAAGGTCTTCTATTTTTACAAAATTCACAAGGCGTTGATGGTAGATGGACAGACTCTTCCTACGGTTCTGAACCGGGGGTGTTAGGGCTGGCTATCCTTGCATTT
>Ga0181571_10001124_pt1 | contig 18940 bp, 13 predicted proteins | sample 101ome_17_FD_132440 | JGI IMG/M metagenome (GOLD analysis project Ga0181571, IMG submission 132440) | Coastal salt marsh microbial communities from the Groves Creek Marsh, Skidaway Island, Georgia - 101407AT metaG (megahit assembly) | ecosystem: Environmental > Aquatic > Marine > Intertidal... | reverse complement strand
TATCCCACGGACGCGGAGTGGGCGGCGGCGACGGCCGACGTCGACGAGACGATCGTGTACGTCTCGAGCGGCGTCGGTTCCTTTTGCACATTCGCCGACGGGAACGCCGCGGCGGCGTTTGACCGGAAGATGGCGGTGGCGCTGCAGGCCGAGTCGCACTTCTGCGAGTCGGTGTCGGGGTCGGGGACGTCGCAGTCCGGGGCGGCGCCGATGCGCGCGTGCCACGTGGGGTTCGACGTGCCGAGGGGCGTGGCGACGGATTCGGACTGCGACGCGATGCGCGAGACGGCGAACGACCCGCGCGCGTACGAGGCTCGGTTCGATCGGCGCTCGCCGGTTGGCGGCGAGAAGCGCGCGCCCGCGTAGGAGGCTTTCGAACGTCGTGTTCAACACGTGTAGTACGATGAGATTCGCTATTAAAGACGGATGTGCGGTGTAGGGTAAGACGGACGAATGGGACGTCGCGGGTCGCGGAGCCCCTGGCTCGACGACCCGGTTGCGAAACAGTCGGCGATGACCGCGACGGGGGTCGATCGGGTGTCGGTCGGGGCCGGGGGCGGGAAGACCCAACCCACGGGGTTCGACCCGATCAGTCGTACAAGCCGTCCTCGTCCCACACCTCGACCAGGAAGTCCACCATCTCCACCAGGGGCACCGGCTGCGGGAACGCCCTGGACGACGTCAACAGATCGTCGTAGGTTGCGTCCGCGCTCAGAACCGGTCTTCTCGGGGCGCTCCGCCTGCCTCCCTTCGCCGCTCGCCCCGCGCGCCCGGCGGCCACCCACTCCGCGCGCTGCCTCTCCCATGCCACTCGGCGGTGATTGACGAACGGCTCGCCCGGCTTCTGCTCCGGAATCCCGCTCACCCCCGCGTCGTCGGCGCCCCGTCGTTCCCCGCCGATCTTGTCGCCCTCCATCGTGCCGGTTTTACTCAACGTTAGGTCTTCGTTTCCTTTCACCTTCTTCGACTGGCCGAGAATCTTGCCAAGGAACATGTGGTGCAACGGCCGCTGAGTGTGCCGCCGATCGCCCGAGGCCGCGATCGCGTCTCGCGGGTCCCGAGAGGTATCGGTCGAGTTCCAGGGCGGCTCGCAATGAATCGTCCCGGCCAATTCTCCCGGGCCGAAAAATCTCGCGCGAAACTGGCAGACGGCGACGCAGTCTCGAGGTCTCGAGGTCCGACACCCGCCGACAAGACCGGGGTGCTCACGATGACTCTTACGCACGAAACGACGACGGAAACGAAGACTCCAACGGGAATCACTTCACAACCCCTCACCACTCGACAACCACTCGCCCTAATCCTCCCGCAGCGTCACGACAACCTTGCCCGACGTCCCGCCCGATTGGAACGTCCTGATTGCATCCGGCAGCCGGTCGAAGGTGAACGACTCGCCAACCTTGGGAGCCGGCAGGCGCAGCGCGTCCAGGTCCGTCAGCAGCCGCCCGAGCTCCACGATCTTATCGAACATCCAGATGAGGTTAAAGCCCATGACGCTCTTGTTCTCGCCCGGCAGGTTCGTCGGGTCCACGCGCGGGCGCCGCAGGTACTTCCATCCCAATTTAACCCCCCCGAGCACGTTGAACCACGCGAGGTCGCCCGCGGGTGTGAGGTCCGCGGCGCCGTAGACCACGTACCTCCCGCCCCTCGCCAAATTCGCCCACCCGCCCTCGAAGAAGTCCCCCATCACCGCGTCCATCACGACGTCGCAAGCGCCGTCCGCCGATCCCGCGGCGACGCATCCGGCGGCGACTTGCTCGCGAAAGCGACGCCTGTCCCTTACTATTATAGTGTCCGGGTCCATGTCTGGAAACCTTTCCAGCACCGCGGACACCTTCGTCTGCGAGCCCACCGTCGCGACGGGCGTGGCGCCCACGGCTTTGCATATCCCGAGGCCGAAGAGCCCGCACCCGCCCGCGGCGGAGTGGACCAACACCGTCTGCCCCTTTTTCACGTCCCCCAGCGCCCTCAGGGCGTAGAAGGCGGTGAGGCCCTGGACGAGGAAAGCGGCGCCCTGCTCGTGGGTCCACCCGCTCGGGAGGGGTCGGCACTGGTGCAAGGGCGCGTTGACCGCGGTGGCGTACGCCCCGAATCGCGTCACCACCATGACGCTGTCGCCGACCGCCACCGTCGGGACGATCGTTCCCTCGGGGAGATGCGGATCGGGTTCGCCGATGGCCTCCACCACCCCGCAGCACTCGAGCCCGGGAACGAAGGGACAGTCGGGGGTGGCGCCGTAGAGCCCGAGGACGCTGAAGACGTCGGCGAAGTTTAGTCCTATGGCCTTCACCTTGACGCGTATCTCGCCGGGGCCCGGCGGCGCCAAGGCATCGCCGTCCACCCTCTCCAGCCCCGAGATCGCGCCCGTCTTGTTCACGCGCCATATCGTCCGAGTCGTGGTGGTCATCGCGGCGGTGGACGCGGCGGCGCTCGCGCGGGTCGGGGCGCGGACGTTGGAACGCGCGCCGGGAGAGACGCGGCGCGGTGTTGGGCGCGCGAGCGACGAGGCGGGCGCGCTACGAAGCATCGACAGCGCGTCGCGGTGTGCGTCGCGGTGTGCCGGGTAATAAAGTTAGGATCATATCCCGTATGATAAAAATGGGACGAGGAATCCTCCTCACGCCGCGTTCCTCGGCACGTACGCCGCCACGCCGCTCCTGGCCCGAACGCACCCCGCGCCGTCCCCGTGACCGCACTCCCAATCCAACCCACCGGCGACCCCGCCCGTCGCCCGCATCCGGTCCGCCGCGTTCGGCCCACGCAGCGTCTTCACGAGCGACTCGCACCACCACTCGCCATCCTTCGTCTCTCGCAACCGGCGAAGCGCGTCAACCGCCGCAGCCGCGGTGGCCCTCTTCTTGTTGACGCCGCGACCGATCCCGATCGTCTCGCGCTCGTCCAGCACGCACGTCGCGACGGTGACGCGGCCGCCGTTGGAGTCGGCACCCTCGGCACCCTCGTCCCGCGCGTGATCGAACCGGATCCGCGCACCCGCGAATTGCGCCAACGTCGCAAGCGTCGACCTCGCGTTGACCCCGTGTCGGCCCGCTAAAACGCCCTCGTCGTGCCTGGCCAGCGCCAGGCTCGACTTGCGAAAAGCCAGCACCCGCTTCGCGTCGCCCTCCTCGTCCCTCCACCGCTCCAGCCGCGCGCGCATGTGCGTTCGCATCGTCCGGCAGACGACGCCGTCGAGGCGCTTACACCGCGACGTCACGTCTTTGCGCGTCACGCACCCCGCGAAGGCGCTCGCCCACGTGCGCAGGTTCACGCCGGCGGGGGCGTATCGCGCGTGCAGGCGCTCCAACACCCACAAGGACAGCGCCGCGTCCTGCGCCGCGTACCTCACCTGCGCGTCCGTCAGCGGCGTCCTGGACCAGTCGCTCACCTGCACGGACTTGGGCTTGACGACGTCGGAAAAGCCGCAGTGCGCGGCGAGTCGGCCGAGGCCGAGCGCCGGGACGTCGTAAAAGTCGACCACGGCGGCGAGGTCGACGAAGGCACCCCGCCGATGGCGCGGACGGCACCCCTCGGCACCCCCTTCGTCGTTCGCCGGATGAATCTCCGGGAAGTGCCGAGCGATCTGCCGCAGGTCTTCCGCGACGCCCTGTCCCACCGCGAGCACGTTCGGATCGTTCAGGAGCCGCGCGAGGAGCGGCGGGAATCGGGTCTTGGCCGACCCCGGTTCGAACGGGCGACCGGGGGTCGCCGCCGAGAGACCCATGGCGCCGTACACGTGCGCCAGCAGGCACCCGCGGTTGTCCGGCGTCGTCACCTGGACCAGCGCGACCGGGTGCGTGACGCCCTTGACCCGCGAGGGCCTCGCCTCGACGTCCAGGCCCACCAGCCTGATCCCTCCCGACGAGTCACCTTCGTTAGGGTAAAACTCGGCGCGGACGTGGGCGTCGATCTGCTTGGACGTGTACGCCACGTGGATGTCCGCGGGTTGGACGTAGGGCGACGACGACGTCGAGGGTTCCTCGGACTGGGCCGCGTCCGCGGCGTCCGCGGCGAACGAGCGCCGGATCTCCCCCGCGCGCCCGCGCGGGTGGACCCCGCGCGCATCGACCTCGTCTTCGTCGCCCGGCGATTGCGACGGGGCCGAGCGCTTGGTCCCGCGGACGGTCGCGGCGGTCGCCATCGGCGCGGCGGCCGCGGACGCCGGATCCGAGGCCGTCATCCGAAGCACGCGAAGCACGCCGAGAGCCGACCGTCGCATGAAACCCGCCCACGCCCCGAGCCCCGGGTCGGGACCGGACCTCGCACCCCGGGGCGCCGGCGAGTCTGTGGTCCGGCTCACCGCGGTTTCGTTTCGTTCGAGTTTATCGGTGAAGGAGGTCGAGTCACGCAGGTAAGATCCCAAACCGTCTCCCAAACCTGGAACCGAACCGTCACACCCGAAACCCGCGCCCGGCGCACGTCGTCGGACATGGCGGAGGCGATGCTGCGCGGTCGAAACAACGACATCTTCCTCCGTGCGTCGATTCGTCGCCCCTCCCTCGTCGTCGACGCGCGTCCCCGCTCGCGTCCACCGCGCCGGCCCGACGCATTTGGAAACGAAATGACGCGACCCGACCCGTCACCGGTTTTGGCACGTCGCCCTCCCCCCCCGGACGCCCCTCACGTCGCCCTCCCCCGGACTCCTCCATCGCAGACGACGAGGACGGCGACGATATCGACGGCGAAGGCTTCGCGTTCGCCCTCCCCGACATCGACGCGCTCATCGCCGGTCCCCTCCCGTCTCTCGGCCCCGACGATCTCACCTTCATCGCCACCATCGACGACCTCGACAAGCTCCCAACCGCCCCGCCCGACGCGCCCACGCACTCGGCGTCGAACGCCCCGCCGACGTCGCCGGGGGGAACGCTATCGTCGCCGAGGTCATCGTTTCCCCCGGGCGCCCTCCGCTTCGGGGTAACGACGCGCGCGGGGTGTCCCGACGGCGCCGCCGAGCGCGCGGGGTTGGCGCCGTGGGTACCGAGGTGGTCGGTCGATGAATCCGTCCACATGATGCCGGGCCGTCCACCATCCGGAGGCGTCCCACCCCCGCCCGCCGCCCGGCCGTTCGACGCCAAGGACCCCCTCGACGACGAGCGCGGCGCCATGCGCGCGGCGGTGCGCGCGAACCCGCGATACCCGAAGCTCCTCGACGCGTACTTCGCGTGCCGCCGGTGAGTTTATTTTTTATTTTCGTATGGGCAATTAGTATGACATCGTGTTTTGTTCACAGGGTGGGCGCGGACGCGACGTCGAAGGCGTCGCTCGCTCGGCGCAGGCGCCAGCTGCTGCGAGACGCCTCCGAGGTCTCCTCCGGGACGATGCGAGCCGCGCTGGACGCGTGCGTGCGTCGGTACGGCGCCGAGCTCGACGAGTTCATGGAGCGCGTTACCGACGAGCTCACGTCGTACGCCGAGGAGCTCAGCGCCTGTTTCGACGAGGTGGACGCGGCGTGTCGAGAGGCGGAGGCTCGCGTGGCGGCGACGGCTGCCAAAAAATTGAACGCGATGAACGTGTCCGCCAAAACCGCCGGACCCGTGTTGACGGCTGCCAAAAAGTCGGTAAAAGCAGAACCCGACGCCGGTGGAAGCGACTCCGACACCGGTGGAAGCGACGAGGACGAGGCGTCCGCGTGGGTGCGCAGGCGCAGGCGCAAAGCCGCGAAGGAGTCCAAGATCCCCGACACCCGCGAAGACGACCTGCGCAAGTCGCTGAAGCGCAAGTACGCCTCCTCCATCCTCGCGCTCAAGGATGAGTTTCTGAAGAAGACGAAGAAGGGAAAGCTGCCGTCCTCCGCGACGAAAACGCTGAAGGAGTGGTGGCTGGCCAACCTGCTGTGGCCCTACCCGAGCGAGGATGCGAAGCGCGCGCTGATGAAACTCGCGGGCCTCAACCAGACGCAGATCAACAACTGGTTCATCAACCAGCGGAAGCGGCACTGGCACAGGCTGTTCGACCGCGACGAGGCGCAGCCAATCAGCGAAATGGAGGCCCGGCACATGATCCTAGAGAAGTACGGAAACGTCGAGGCGTTCCTTGAGGTGGCCAGGGCGGCTTGAGTGAGAAGACATCAATCGGCGTGCACGCCGCATCCATCACTATGTTAAATAAGACGACGAAGGTAGACTATCAATACCAGTCCCCCGGAAACAGCACGCCCACGGAGATCAGCGCGTACACCACAGAGAACACGAGGTAATAGCTGAGCGACGCGATGGCCATGCCCCTGCTATACCTCCACTTGTGCATGAGCGGCGTGGCGATCGCCTGGAAGGACAGCGACACGAGCAGCGCACCCGCGAGCACCACCAACTCGTTCTCCAGGTGTATCCCCGTGATCGCGCCGTGTTCCTCGGTGGCAATCGCCAGACCCGCGGAGAGGCCCATGAGCAGGTTGAACAGTGGGCCCGCGAAGCACGCCGCGATCGCCATCGCCGGGTGACCCTCCTTTGCGACCGTCACGTCCGCGACGATGTCCCCGACGCTGTTCCCCCACGCGAGCACCGTCGCTCCGAGCAACGTCTCCGACACGCCGTGAATCTTGCCCAGCGCCGTGAGCAGCGAGACCAGTTCCCCCGCCGTGCCGTCCATCCACGTCACGGACACGACAAACGCCACCACGGTCAGGATGCCGTTCATCACGCGGCTGTATTTGACGTGCGGCCACGCGATGTACAGCGACGCGGAGCCCATCAAGCCGCAAACAGCCCCGTACGCGGCACCCGCCGGCGTTATCAACGAGTTCACCCCTAGGAACCGTTCCACGGTAACGAAGAACAGCGGCGCCGTCACCGGCAGGAGCGACGTGAGCAATCGCGACCGCCTCGCCGGATCCGAGCCGAGGTCCGGCATCGTGCAACGGATCAGCGTCACCACGGGCGCCTCCGCGGCGGTGGTCAGCACGGACGTCACCTTACGGATCCCCCGCTTCAGCCGTCCGGAGCCCCCGTCGCTGAGAAAAGAGGCGTTCATCGCGTGCTGCGGCGCGCCGCCCGTCGCCGCCGCCGCCGCCGCCGCCGCCGATTCCCCATCCTCCTCCGCGCCCGTGGACGGCTCCGTGTTCGATCGTGCGAGCAGCCCGGGAGCGCCGTCCTCGATGAGAGCGGCGTAGTCGTCGATCTCGTCGTCTTCGTCCAGCAGACCCGCGGTTAGCCTCTCCCGGTGCGCGTTCTCCCACTCGAGCTCGTCGCTCTCGACCCCCGCGTTCGTCATGTGCGCCACCAACCGCGCGAGCCTGGACGGGATCAGCAGCACGGCGAGGTAGACCAGGTACACGCCCACCAGCGCCGACGCCTCCGTCCGAGTCACCCGGTGCCCGCGGGTGAGCGCGACGACGACGCCCGCCACCGCGAGGGCGTAGAAGCAGACGTCGCGGACAAAGGCTGGACGCTCGACCTCGACCCCGCCACGTCGCGTCCACGCGTCGAACCGCCTCCAGATCTGTAACCCGGAAGGAGTCCCTCCGGTCCCGTTCGGAACACCCGGATCCGCGTCGTCGTCGTCGTCGTCGTCATCCCCGACGATGTCGTCATCGTCGATGGGACGCCTGTGCCGCGCGAACCTGCTCGGCGTGACGAGGACGACGATGGGGAACACCGCCGCGGATATGAATATCCCCGCGCCGAGGTTCGCCCCCAGCGCCAGCGACACCCCCTCCCTCACCGCGTCGGCGTTGTCCCTGCTCAGCGCGGCGATCTGCGCGAAGCAATCGGGCGCGCCGTTGCCGAACGAGAGCAGCGTGGCCCCGGCGACGTCCTCGGGGATGCGAAGCGCCGACGCTATGTTCTCCAGCGCCGGGCAGAAGAACCGCTCGGCGACGGTGGCGAGGACGTAGAACAGCGACGCGATGACGAGCGCCTGCGTAAAAGCGGACGCGGCTCCTCCCCCGGTCCAGCAGTAGTGCATCGTCAGGTACGGCACGAGGCGGTGCTCCGAGACGCACGCGGGGGTGGTCTTGACGAACTCGCAGCGATCCTCGGGGGCGACGCGACGCGGGGAGCATCGCGTGGGCCACGACGACGAGTTGGCCTGGTGCGGCGGCGGCGTCGGCAGCGGCGGCATCGGCGGCGGCGGCGGCGTCGGCGGCGTCGGCGTCGGCGGCGGTGCGACGGGGGCGTCGGGGATTGGAGGCGACGGGGGTGCCCGCTCTGGGGGCGAAGGGGCCGACGGCTCCGGCGGTGCGTCCGGCGCGTCCGGCCTCGGAGGCATCGGAGGCATCGGATGCATCGGAGGGAGCGGCGCATGGGGCGAGCCGGGAGGAGGCGCCGTCTCGTTGGGCGCCCGCAGCGGACCCGTGCCCGAACCCTGCGTCCCAAAAACGTGGGCGCGAGCATTATTCTTTTTCTCCGGCCCGATCCCCCCCGCCGCGTCCGTGCCGACCCCGGCGGCGGCCATCACGGCGAGCGCCAGGGCAAACGCGGCCCATCGTCGCCTCGGGTAAGCCCACATGGCGTCGAGCCCGCTGTTGTGGCCGCGCGGACAGAGGCTCCGTCGCTGTCAACCCGGAAATTTCTTCCCCGTCATCGGTCCGTCATCGTCGCAGGCTGGCTGGGCGAGTTTCCTGTGAACGTTGGACCAGCCGAGCCGAGCCTCACTTGAGGCCAGCACAGCGTCTCATGTCCGAGATCGAGCCCATTCTCAACCCCCCCGCGGCGCCCGCCGCTGCCGCGGACGGAGCCACCCGCATCGGCGCGTTCATCGAGCGCATCAAGGTGCCCCAGGCGACGCGCGCGACCGTCGCCATCTTAATCGCAATGTTCCTCTGCGGCGCGGCGTCCCCCGAGTTTGTGGCGCACGTCGCGCTGGTTCCCGGGCGGACAATCCCGTACATGTGGAACGTGTTCACGGCATCGTGGCTGGAGGTCAATCCGCTGGGATTGATCGTCTCGTGCGCGGCGGCCGTCCTCGCAGGTGCGTCCGCTTTCCTCCCCGATCCCGCCTCACGTCTTTCTTTTTGAACACGTCTCGTTCGATCGTCCCGTCTCACCCGCGCCTACCCCGTCACCGGACCATAGGTCGCATCGTGGAGCCCGCCATGGGCGCGAAAGAGTACTGCAGGTTCCTCGCCGTTTGCACCGCCTGCGTCGGGTGCGCCGCCTTCGTCTCCATGCTCTTCGTCTACTACGGCCGCAGGGATGAGAAGTTGCTTTACGAGCCGTTCTGCGGGTTCCACGGAGTCGTCGCGTCCCTCCTGGTCGCCGTGCGTCAGCTGATGCCGGACGCGCCGGTCAACTTCCGGGGCTTACGCACGCTCAAGTGCAGGCACCTTCCCGCGATTCACCTGGGCGCGATGACGCTCTTAGCGGCGGCGTTGGGGCGGTACCTCGAGAAGTTTGGCTTTACGTTTTTCGGCGCGTACGCGGCGTGGGCGTACCTGAGATATTACCAGCCGCGACCCGACGGGCAGGTGGGCGATCCCGACTCGGAGCACATGGAGTTTGTGAGTTTCTTCCCGGCGCCGGTGGCGGCGGTGCTCGGGCCGTTCGCGGACGGAGCGCACGCGTGTTGCTGCGGCCGAAGGGTATCGAGGGCGGCGGAGCGGCGGCAGCTGCACGACGGGCTGGGTAGCTCGGATAAGCCCGGGGTGACGACGCGGGACGCGGAGGAGGCGCGGCGACGGAGGGAGAGGGGCGCGAAGGCGCTGGCGGAGAGGCTGGCGGAGAAGCAACGGCAGAGGGAGGCGGCGGCGGCGGCGGAAGCCGTGTGAGTGATGGTAACTCTTAACTCTTAGACTGAGGTGATAAAATAAGACTGACGGTGCTGCGGACGTCCCGCTCACGGCCTCCACTGGAACGGGTATTTCACCCCGAGACCCCGAGGATCATCGTTCAGCATCTCGTCGAAGTTTTCGAGCAAGGCCTCGATCCCCGGCCTGGTGAACTCCGGGTCGATGCCGAGCTCCTCGTCGGTGTGCGCGAGGAGCTTCTTCCACGCCGCCGCGAGCTTCTCGCACGAGGACTGCACCAAGTCGCCCTCTTCCCAAAACTCGTTGTCGTTGAACCACATGTTATTGTAATGGATGGCGTGCGTGAGCATGGAGAGCTCGTCGAACACTGTTGGGATTTGGGCTTTTTAGCGTCGGTCGCCTTGTCGATTTGGGCCTCCAAGCCCATCACGACGGCGTTGCCGTTCGCCGTGTTGAAAAAGAAAAAGCCGCCGTCGTCGTCGTCGCTGTCCATCGCGTCGCTGTCCGAGTCCTCACCCAGACCGGGCATCGCGTCGCTGTCCGAGTCCTCACCCAAACCGGAGATATCGACCCTGGGATGTTGACCCTGGGCGAACTTCATCGCGCGTTCGGAAGCCTTCATGCGCGCTTCGGTGGCCAGGATGACCCGGGCCTTGGTCATCTCTGCAGCGGTTGGGGGGCTCTCGTCTTCGGAATCCGACCGGTCTTCGGCGCAGCCGCGGACGGATATATACGGGCATTCCCTGGGCATGCCCATGCGGGCACACACCTCTAGTCTCTTATCGTCCCACTCCTTATAGTGCGGTCCCATGTCCTCGTCCTCCTCCTCCTCCTCCTCCTCCTCGTCGTCGTCGTCGTCGTCGGACCTGTCGAGTGCTTCGATGAGCCTCTCGTACAGTTCTTGCCCGTGGTGGACAGCCCGAGAGCATCCAGCTCCTCCTTCAGCCGAGCGACCGTCATCTTGCTCGGATCCATCGTCGCGAAAGCGCTCCTTCTTCACCGCGCTGGGGAACTTCGGTCGTGTGGTACGTGTACGCGGTGCGCGAACGTGTGTCGGGTGTCGCCGCGATTGCGTCAAAAAAGCGCGGGAAGAAAACACGGAACGCACCAAACTTCCGCGACGGGGGCGCGAGTTCCACAACGAACGCGCGCGCGGGGTCGGCGTCGGGGCTTTCGCGGCGCGGGGTCGAACGCTCGCGCGATTCACGTCCTCCGGTCCATCGCGCTCGAGCGCCCGAGCGCCGGGGCGCGCCCCCGTCGGACCCGCCGGTTCGCCCCCTTATTAGGGCGCCCCACTTCTGGGATCAACGCGATGTCGCAGTCCGAGGATGCGCGCAGGGCGGCCGAGATCGAGCGCATGGTCGCCGAGTTCTCCTCCCCGTCCGTCCCGGAGATCACCGCGGAGGCTCTGATGGCCGAGATGCGCGGATCCTCGGGGACCGGAAACCCGCCGTACGTCCTCGTCGACGTGCGAACCGCGGACGAGCGCGTCGTGTCTTCCATCCCCGGGTCCATCAGTTCCGTCGAGTACGAGTCCGATTTCGACGCCAAGTACCGCGACGAACGCGTCGTGGCGTACTGCACCATCGGATACAGGAGCGGCAAGTACGTGGAGAAGCTCACGCGGGAGAAGGGGGTGGACGCGTACAACCTGCGGGGCTCCGTGTTGGCGTGGACGCACGCGGGGGGCGAGTTGGTCGAGGGCGGCACGGGTGAGAAAACGACGCGGGTGCACACGTTTGGTAAGAAGTGGGCGCTGGCCAGGAGCGGGTACGACTCGGTGTGGTTTAACGCGCCGGTGGTGTCGTACGTGAAGAACCTCCTGTTCGGGCGGCGATGACGCGCGCGTCCGGCTACTCGTGGGTATATTCGCCTTCGCTAGGTAGAGTGGGCATGCTAACTAATAAGTTTTTGGACTAAGCTATGGTTTTCTTACTCCGGTCGCCTCGTGCCGGTCGACGGTTTCTCGTCACGGGAAGTACCGCCTCGCCGCCTGCCGCACCCGCCTGTCGAACACCTCGTTCTCGATCGGCGTCCGCGGCGTGTGGAAGGGGTTGAGCGCCACGCGCAGGTACAGCTGGTGCACCTCGTCGAAGAAAGACCGAACGTTCTCCTCGTTCCTCGCGTCGTGCAGGAGCAGGAACCTGCATCCGCCCGCGGTGACCCACGCGTAGGTGTAGAGATCGTTGAACCGGTCCACGAGCTTGAGGTACATGCCGTTAGTCTCCCACATGCGCTCCTCCACGAAGTCCTGCGCGGCGTGCATGACGAACTGGTGGAGATGCGCCGCGTCGTCGCGTTTCTGCGCCTGCGCCCCGGGATGACCCGCCGGAGACGCGGCCCCCCCCGGGGAATGCGCGACGGCGGACGACGAAGCCTCGAGGCCCTTACCCAGGTCGGCCTCGTACAAAGGGACGTCCTCGCGCGAGACGATCATGAACGTGGCGAGGCCCACCATGGCGCCCGGTGCGGTGTGCTCTGATGAAGATGAAGGGCCGTTCGTCTCGATCCCTCGCGCTCAAAAAATTATCTCAAAATTGACACCTCGGACGCGCGTGAGGCGACGGGACCTCGCAGAGCGAGGAGCGCGCCTCGCTGGTTCGATCGAGTCGGTATCCGTCGCGTCTCGACAACTCTCGAGGCGGCGAGACGGCGCCGCGAACGCCTCTCCCGCTCCGCTCGCGGGGAGACGCGGCCATCTCCTCCGGTCCCGCGACAGGGGTGACGTCCGTGGGTACTAGGCACTCGGCGATCGGGGCTCCATGGACGCGAAGGATGTGCTCGGCGACAGCTGTGAGCAGATGCTCACCGCGGCCAACTCCAAGAGGCACGCGGAGCTCATCGCCCGGCTCAAGGATCTGGTCAAAGGGCTGGACGAGGGACGGTTCAGGGCGTCGGCGCCCGGGGACGCGGACGCCGATGGGGCCGAGATCTCGGCGGAGGATGTCAGGGACGCGGAGCTTCTCGCGACCCTCACGGACGATCAGGTCGAGGAGATCCTCGCGCCGCTGCGACTCGCCATGGAGAGCAAGTCCCCGAAGGTGATCCGCGCTGCCCTCGCCGCGCTGCAGCGCCTAATCGCGCACGGCATGCTCAGCGGAGACGCCGACCTTCGCGACGAAGACGCCGGGGGTGGCGACACAGCTGTGTCGACGCAGTCGTCGACGCGGTCGTCGGCTCCGTCCTCGTCCTCCGCGGCCGCCCCCGCCCCCGACGGAGCCGACGCGGACGCCGAGACGGGGGCGGACGTCGCGTCGTCGGACCCGGCGGCGACACAGCTGTCGACGACACAGATGTCAACACAGTCGTCGACACAGCAGTCGTCGAGGCCGCCTCTGACGCCAAACGCCTTCGAGTCGACGCCTCTCCCGCCGACGCCGCCCCTCGCGCCGCTGAGCCGGCGCGAGCGGCACTGCGGCGAGGCCGTCGCGCTGATATGCGCGGGCGCCGAGATTGTCGACGAGCGTTGCGAGCTCGAGTGCCTCAAGGGTTTGCTCGCGGCGGTGTCGTCGCGTCACTTCAGGGTGCACGGCAGGGCGCTGCTGAGGGTGGTGAGGACGTGCTACAACGTTCACCTCGGCAGCAAGAGCGAGGTGAACCAGGCCACGGCGAAGGCTTCGCTCACGCAGATGCTCACCGTCGTGTTTCACAGGCTCGAGACGGACGATCCCTCCACGCTCCCCCCGCCCATCGTCGTCGCCGACCTTCTCGGCAAAAACGATCTCGCGACGTCGACCAAGTCCGCAGTCGACGACTCGTTCGAAAACCTCGCCGGATACGTCCAGGGCTTACTGAACAAGGCCATAGCGGACACCAACGCCGGCATCACCGCCGTGGGCGTCGCGGTGGGCGCGGTGGACAGCGACGAGTTGGAACCCAACGCCGAGACGCGGGGCAAGAACGAGGTGACGAGCAGAGAGTTTGACGAGGAGTCCGAGCCGGCGACGCCGACGTCGAATGTCTCCGCGAGCAAGAGCGGCAGCGTCACGCCGCGGCACAGCGTCGGGGAGGGAACCACGTTATCCCGGGCGGTGTTGAGCGCGAGGAAAACGCTGGAGAACGACGCGTTTCTCGTGTTCCGCGCGCTGTGCAAGCTCGCCAAAAAGGCTGGGGACCTGACGGTGCCGGCGGTGCTCCGGGGGAAGACGTTGTCGCTGGAGTTGCTGAAGATTCTGCTCGCGAACGCGGGTCCGGTGTTCGCGACGACCAGGCGGTTCGTGGACGCGACGAAGGAGTACGTTTGCGACGCCGTGGTGACCAACGCCGCGCCGGGGGTGCCGGTGGCGTACCAGCTGTCGCTGTCGATCTTCCTCACGCTTCTCGAGAAATTCCGCGCGGCGCTGAAGCCCGAGATTGGCTACTTTTATCCGCTCCTCATGCTCAAGCCGCTGGAGGTTGTCATCGGCGCTCCGTTGGCGCCGTACACCCAGCGGCAGATCCTGCTGCAGTGCCACCGCAAGCTCTGCGGCGACGCGCAGCTCCTCGTGGACCTCTTCGTCAACTACGACTGCGACCTGGACTCCTCCAACCTCTTTGAGCGAACCGTCAACTCCGTGGTTAGGGTCGCGCAAGGTCTGCCGGGGGTCGCCGAACAGACCGGTCAGGAGCTCGCGCGGGAGAGCATGCTCGCCGCCGACGCGCTCGGGTGCATAACCAAGCTCCTGGAGACCCTCGGCGGGTGGGTGGACGATAAGCTGGGCGTCGGAGCCGCTTTCGATGCCGCGGCCAAGGCTCGAAAACTCGCGGCTTCGAACGCCGACGAAGGGGATGACGACGGCGAGGAGGGAACCCACCCGGGGGGTGGCACAAACGAGAGCGCGGTGGTCGGCATCGAGCGCGCCAAGGCGAGCAAGGCGGAGTACCAGCGTGCCATCGCGCTGTTCAACAAGAAACCCAAGAAGGGCGTCGCGCTGATGCAGAAGATTGGGCGGCTCGGGGAGACGCCGGAGGAGGTCGCCGCGTTTCTGCGGCACACCCCGGATCTCGACAAGACGGTCATAGGCGACTACCTGGGCGAGCGGGACGAGCCGATGCTGTCGGTGATGCACGCGTACGTCGACGCGATGGACTTCACCGACCAGACCCTCGACGAGGGCATCAGAAAATTTCTGGAAGGCTTCCGACTACCCGGGGAGTCGCAGAAGATTGATCGGCTCATGGAGAAGTTCGCGGAGAGGTTCTGCAAACAAAACCCGGGCGAGTACAAATCTGCGGACACCGCGTACGTGCTCGCCTTCTCGGTGATCATGCTCAACACCGACGCGCACAACCCGCAGGTGAAGAACAAGATGACGAAGGAGGGTTTCCTGCGAAACAACCGCGGCATCGACGACGGCGCGGACTTACCTAAGGAGCACCTAGAAAACCTCTACGATCGAATCGTGAACAACGAGATTCGCATGAAGGACGAGGACCCAGAGTTGCTCGCGCAAAAGGCGGAGATGAACGCCAAGGACGGTGCGAGCTCCTTCAACCGCACGATGAAGGACATGAGCAACAGGCTCGGCATGGACGTGCTGTCGCAGATGATGTTCGGGGCGACCAAGAGGGAACAGATGGTCGACGCCAGCGGGTTCATGGAGGAGGTGCGGGAGCGCGCCAAGAGGGATAACGGTCGGTTTCAGACCGCCACGGACCCCTCGTGCGTCAGGCCCATGCTGGACGTCGCGTGGCCGGCGATGCTCGCGGTGTTCTCCATGTCCTTCGAGGTTTCCGAAGCCCCGGCCACCGTCGACGCCTCCCTCGCCGGTTTCAGCCGCATGATCCACCTCACGTGCGTGACGGGCATGACGGAGACGCGGGACGCGTTCGTGCTCCCGCTCGCTAACCTCACGTCCTTACACTCCCCGGGGGCGCTGAGGGGCAAGAACGTGGTCGCCATGCGCGAGCTGCTGAAAGTCGGGATGGATAACGCCAACACCCTCGGACCCGCGTGGACGCACTGCCTCAAGGCGGTGTCGCGATACGACAGGCTGTACAACTACGCCATGGGCTTCGACGACGTCTCCCTGTTTACCGACGAATTGTCCAACGGCGACAGGGGCGGCGAGGGGGCGAGCGGCGACGGCGGCGGAGGCAAGAGGGGCGGCGCCGGTCGGCTGTTCCGGAAGAGCGCGAAGGGCGCGGCTGGCGGTCGTTTCGGGTCCCCCGCCGTCGTCAGGGGCCAAGGCGGGGCCAAGGCGCCGTCTCCGTCGTCCTCGTCCTCCGGCTTCGGCGGACTGTCGTTCATGATGCCGACGACGTCGATGTCGGGGATGTTCGGAGGCGGGGGCGGCGACGAATCGCCCTTTGCGCACCTAAAAAAGGCGAGCGGCGACAAGAAGACGGAAAACGGCGCCCCGACCGGGGTCGCCTCGTCCCCTTCGTCGGCGCCGCCTCCCGAGCCCGAGCCGCCCGTGGACAAGTTCCTCCTCCACGACCTGGAGTTTGAACCTCCGCCCAAGGAGATCCTCGAGGCCCTCACCCCCGACGAGGCGTCAGTGGTCTTCGGCAGCACCGATCAGCTCGACTCCGAGGCGGTGATTGAATTCGTGCGGGCGCTCTGCGAGGTTGCGAGGGAGGAGCTCGGCGCGAGGTCCCCGCGGGTGTTTTCGCTCGCAAAGCTCGTGGAGATCGCGGTGATGAACATGAGCATCCGACCGAGGATCATATGGAGCAGGATGTGGTCCGTGCTCGCGGATTTCTTCGCCGAGGTTGGATGCCACTCGAACCTGCGAATAGCGCAGTACGTCGTGGATTCTCTGCGGCAGCTCGCGATGAAATTTTTGGAGCGGGGAGAGCTGGCGAACTACTCGTTCCAGAACGAGTTTCTCAGGCCGTTCGTCGTGCTGATGCGGCAGAGCGACGCGCCGGAGATCAGGGAGCTGATCATACGATGCACGTCGCAGATGGTGAGCGGGCACGTGGACAACGTCAAGAGCGGCTGGAAGAGCATGTTCATGATCTTCACCGCCGCGGCCAACGACGAGGAACGCGCCGTCGTGCAACTCGCCTTCGAGACGATCGAGAGGATAATCCGCGATCAGTTCGAGCACATCACCGAGACAGACGCGACGACGTTCACCGACTGCGTCAACTGCCTCATCGCGTTCACCAACTCGCCCACGGCGCCCGAGGAGGTTTGCCTCAACGCGATTGCTTTTTTGCGGTTCTGCGCATTGAAGCTCGCGGACGGCAGCCTCGGGAAGTTGGAGCTTGGCGTTACGGGCGTTACGGGCGTTACGGGCGTTACGGACGACGCCGCCGCCGACGACAACGGCGCGTACAACACCCCGCCGGGATCGCCCGACCACCGCGGCTCGTCCAGGTCCCCGAAGAAACCGCGGGAGAGGGAGAGGGGGGCGACAGACTTCACGGATGCGGAGCTCGACCTGAGCTACTGGTTCCCGCTCCTGGCGGGCCTGTCCGAGCTCACCTTCGACGCGAGGCGGGACATACGACGAAGCGCGCTCGAGGTCCTGTTCGACATACTCAAGTTCCACGGCGACCACTTCTCGCCGGGGTTCTGGGCCAGGGTCTACGAGAGCATCCTGATGCCCGTGTTTGACCACGTCCGAGCCGAGGTTTGCGACGCCGACGTCCAAACGGCTTCCCAACCCGCGACGGTCCAACAATCCCCGCACCCACCGTCCGCCGGGAAACCGCCCGCGCATCCCAGGCACAGGCCCCTCCCTCGGGACCGAAACGCCGAGGCGGACGCGTGGCTGTACCAAACCTGCCAGCACTGCCTGGAGCTGGTGGTCGACCTCACCGCGCAGTTCTACCCGGCGGTGACGCAGTCGCCGGATATCCTGCCCAAGTTTTTGGCGCTCCTCTCCGGGCTGGCGACCAAGAACCACGAGGCTCTCGCGGCGTGCGGGATCGGCGCCCTGTCCCGCCTGTTGCTCGGCGCCGGGCACATGTTCGACGAAAACGCGTGGACCATCGCGATCGACGCCCTCGCCGACGCGATGAAAAAGACGACGCCGGACGCGAGGGGACTGGTTTTGGGTTCGGGCGACGTTGTCTCCTCCGCCTCCAACGGCGTCGCGGTGGAGATGACGGCGGAGATGGAGGCTGCCGTCGTCCTCGGCACGCACCCGAGCGCGTGGCTGAGGGCGAGCGGGACGTGCGCGTGCCACGCGTCCACGCAGCGGCTGCTGGTGAGCGCCGCCGCGGAGGCGTACTTTCGGCACGGGCGACGGATGAGCGCGGGTCGGTTGGAGACGCTGACGTCGGCGCTGGAACGATGCGCCGCGACCGCCGCCGACGTCAACGGCGACGCGGACCTCTGCGGACGGCTGGCGCGGGCGACGGCGGCGGCGGCGACGGCAGTCGCCGAGCGCCCGTCCCTCCTGGACGGCGTCGCGGGCGGTTCTCATCACGGTTCCGGTTCGCGCGGGTCCTCATCGTCCGGGTCCGGGTCGTCGTCGTCGTTTAGGTTTTTCCCGGACCCGCCGCTGCTCGCGCTCGAGGTGGAGGCGTCGCAGGCGGCGCTCGCGGTGTTGCTCCACCTGCACACCGCCGGGGAGGAGCCGGGGAGGAGCTCCCCGGGTGCTCACGGGGGAACGAAGGGAGGAAGTCACGTATATCGCGGGGAGGACGGAGCGTCGGAGCGTAGCGACGCGCAGGCGGTTTTAGCGGCGGGGTCGCGCCACCGCCTCGCGAGTCTCGCGACGCGAATCCTCCGCGACTTTGCGCACGTCGCCGGCGGTGGGTCAAACGCGGGCGGGTCGAACGTGGGGCCCCAACAAACCAGGGACGAGATCAACGCGAGGGCGCCGCTCGCGGTGGACGCGCTGAAGGCGTTGGCGAGGTTCTCGGACGACTTGTTCGCGGAGAAGGCGGAGGAGGCGTTTCCGGCGTTGACGGCGCTGGTGAGGTGCGAGCACGCCCCGGCGGAGGTGAGCAGGGTGCTCGGGGAGGTTTTCACCGCGAAGATCGGTCCGCTCGTGATCGGTTCGTTGGGTAAGAGTTGACCAAGGGGATGATTCGATGCGTTTCTCGTGTTTTCAATCACAAAACAAATCGTCGTCAAAGCACTTCTTTCTTCGTCTCTCGTGAAACACAAACAACAGGGTGCTGCCGGCGCCGCTCTTAATGGCGCGCGGGTCTTTAAAACTAAACTAATGATGGTAAAAGAATACAGGTAATAAAGAATGGTGATGATGATAAGAATTCAGGGCACCGCGATGGTAACGCCGATGATCTCGAGATCGATCGTCTCGTCGTTAATGAAGGGGTTCCGAATGGGATGCGTTTTATGACCGTGGGGGGGGGGCG
>Ga0181571_10001122_pt1 | contig 18970 bp, 12 predicted proteins | sample 101ome_17_FD_132440 | JGI IMG/M metagenome (GOLD analysis project Ga0181571, IMG submission 132440) | Coastal salt marsh microbial communities from the Groves Creek Marsh, Skidaway Island, Georgia - 101407AT metaG (megahit assembly) | ecosystem: Environmental > Aquatic > Marine > Intertidal... | reverse complement strand
GTACGCGCCGTCGTCGAGGCAGTAGTTCTCCTTCATCGCGCCGTGACCCGACGTCTCAATCATGAGGTGGCACGGCTCGCCCGCCTTGTCCCTTCGCACGCCCTCGTTGATCACGTTCTTGTAACCGCGCATGTACCGCACGTGCTTGCCACCCTTGCCCTCGATGAACTCGGCGAGTCCATCCGAAGTGACGCTGTCCGTCACCACCGTGCTCCCCGGGTGCTCGTCGAGGATGATCGCCGCGAGGAGCGCGATGAGCTTGTTCCGGTTGATCGGATTCCCGTCTCCGTCAATCACCGCGGAGCGATCGACGTCCGTGTCAAAGATGACGCCCAGGTCAGCCTTCGCCTTCACCGTCGCCGCCACCGCGCTGTCCATGGCTTCCGCATCCTCGGGGTTGGGGCTGTGGTTCGGAAACTTACCGTCCGGGTCGAGGAACTGCGAGCCGGAGACGTCGGCGCCCAGCGGCTCCAGCACGCTCTTCGCGAAGAACCCGCCGCTGCCGTTGCCGGCGTCGACGATGATCTTCATCCCGGTGAGGGGCTCGTCGTACGCGGTGGGGTGATTCGCGCCCTTCTTGATGAGATCACGGAGCTGGGCGGCGTAGTCCTCGAGGAAAGGGACGGATTCCACGGCGTCGTCGACGCCGTCCAGCGGGATGGCGTGGCCGTCGGGCGCGGCTTGGCAAGCCGCCGCCGCGTCCTCGCAGATGCGCTTGATGTCCGCCTTGTCCAGGCCGCCGTCGGAGGTGAAGAACTTGGCGCCGTTGCGGTTGAAGGGGAGGTGCGACGCGGTGAGCATGATTCCCGCGTCGTATGCCACGCCCGGCGTCACGGTGGCCATGAAACACGCGGGCGTGGTCGCGATGCCCATGTCCACGACTCGGCCGACGTCCTTGGAACCGAACCCCGCGAACATGGCGTTGGCGAGCGCGGGTCCGCTGAGCCTCGGGTCCCGGCCCACGGCGATGGACAGCTCCGAGGGTTTCTTACCCTTCTTGTCCGCGAGCCAGTCCACGAAGGCGGCGCCGATGAGGTACGCGGCCTCCTCGTTGAGCGTCACGGGCTCGCCCGGGACGCCCTCCAGGGCGACGCCGCGAACGTCGGATCCGTTCTGAAGCTTCTTCAGTATCGCGGGGGTGGTGGTGGTGACGAGGACGGGGGTCCCGTCCTCGGCCGCGGTGGCGTGTGGGATGAACTGGACCGTCACCATGGCGCCGCGGTGTCCGAGGCGGCGTGCGTTGGCGCGAGAGCGTCGGGACCGAACGCGGTGCTGCTGAGTCGGGAGTGACGCCGCGTTACTTTTCCCGAGGCAATATTGCATCGAGACAAGGGGGGGTATCGGAATGCGGGAAAGTCAAGTCTCGCGCGTGCTTTATCCCGTCGGCGAGCGGTTCGATCGACCGGCTCGGAGACGCGAGATCTCTTCGCGTTCGCTCTTCTCGGCGCGGCGTGCGCGAGAGGGAGTGTCGAAGACCTTGGAAAGTTGGCAGAGAATATCTTCCCTCGCCTTTTCGGGGACCATGATTGGTTGACGGCACATCCATTCCCTTTCTGTGTCCTCGGGACCACAGGCAAACAGTCTCGTCCGAGGATGATTTTATCAAAGTTGTATTTTGGAAGTTTCGTACAGCGATCCAGTTCGGTACTTGTAAATGGCACATGTCTCTCGTCATCAGTACCTTCGTAGGTTTTGGAATTTTGACGATTATTGTCCATCCACTGGTGCCTTGCGCGTCGCCCGACGGGAGCCATGGCGGAAGTCAAGAAGGTTTCGGTGAACACGGACGAGGAGGCGCTCATTAAGAAACGCCTCCTCACGCAGACCACCACCGCGAGACCCGGCGCTGACCCGCCCGTCAAGAAGCTCACCAAGAAGTACGTCGCCTACGTCAACGCGCTCGCCGAGGACGACGCGAACGGGGACGGCGCCGACGCCGAGCGTGCGAGGGAGGCTTGGCTCAAGGAGATCGCGCTGTACGAGTTCAACATGGGGCGATACCGCGCGGTCGCGTCGGCGAACGCGCGGGAGATGGAGCAGTACGCGAGCGCGAGCGCCGCGGTGGACGGCGAGGTGCGCGGCACGAAGGATGAGATCGCGGAGCTCAAGACGGACCTCGACGGCGCCCGGCTCGACCGACAGCACAAGGAGGAGTACGAGGCCCTGCGCCGGTTGTGCACGCAGTTCCCGAGCAGGTCGGGCACCACCGCGCGGCTGGCGTCGCTCGAGGCGGAGATCGCCGAGCTGGAGACGGAGTCGGAGGCGACGGCGTCCAAGCTCGATCTTCGCAAGAAGCAGTTCGCGCTGCTCCTGCACCTGGTGAACGAGTTGCAAGGGGAGCTCGCGGAGGAGGCGGCGGAGGAGGCGGCGGTGGCGCAGCAGCAGGCCGCACATGAGTTAGAGGAGGGGGAGATGGAGGAGGGGGAGATGGAGGAGGGGGAGATGGAGGAGGATGGGGAAGTGGAGGAGGGCGCGATCGATCCCATGGAGGAGTAGCACACTTTGTTTCGAACATCGACGGAAGTAACTCTTAGTACAAAGCACGAACATCGCGCTGATGCGTGCTGCGCGTGCGTAGAGGGCGCTCATGAGGCCCGTTTCAGGCCGCCCTGCCGCCCGAGCCGATCCCGGAGCCTCCGGAATCCGAACCGGAAACCCCGCCCTGCACCGTGCCTTTTCGCTTCCGCGCGTACAGCTCGGGGTTCTCGTACGCGAGGAAAGACGCGTGCATCGACTGGTGCACGTGCGTCTTGACATCCTCCGGTGACATGCGCTGCTCGACCGGGATGGCGGTGTTGATCTTGAGCTCAAAGATGTCGGTGACGAACACCACGCCGTTCTCGCTGTCCGTGGTGACCACCGCGCGCTGAACCGTCATCGGCAGCGCGTGCAGCGCGTTGAGGATGTCCTGAAGCAAGCCCTGACGGTCGGGAGCCTTGATCTTCACGTAGCAAATCTCCTCGCCCATCTCGACCGCCACGTTGATCGTCTGCCCGCTGTTGAGCATTGAATCCGTCCCGTTTGCGGGGTTTCGGATGGAATCCTCGAGCACCGGGTCCAAACCCTGCCCATCCTGCCCCATCAGCATCAGCATCTGCCGGTGCTGGTTCTGTTGCTGGTCCTGCGGTTGCACCCCACCCGAGGCCCCCTCGGAGGCGCCGGCGGCCCTCAGCGCGACGAGCTCGCGCTCTTGCGCCTGGCACCTCGCCTTCAGCGCGGCGATCATGTTAATCGTGTCCTGCAGCACGATGTACTTGCTCCGCCTCCCCTCCCCTCCACCCGCCTGACCCGGGACCAGCATTCGGAGTTCGTCGATCATCGCGTTGATCCGATCGCGCCGCTGCTTCTCGCTCGCACCGTGGCTCACCCGCTGCGAGCCGTCGTCTTCGGTCGCGGGTGACGCAGACATGAGTGCCTCGTGATTGCCGATCGCGGGGGCGGCGCCGCGACCGCCGCCGCGACCGCCGCTGCGCCCGCCCCGGCCACGTCCGTGCCCCAACACGGGTCCGGGTTGAAACTGCAGGCTGATTCCCTGCTCGTTGAACCGCATGGGAAGGACGGGGGCGTGGCTCAGGCCGGCGTTTGCCGGAGCCAGGCCGAGGCCAACGTGATTCAGCCCACCAGCGACTGCGTGATCGGGGGGGGTCGGGGATCGGCTCGGTCAGGAATAGGAGTCGGGGCGCGACGAGCAGGGGGTCGAGAAGAAAATTTATCAGCGTCAAGGCCGCGGATATTTTTCCGGGACGGGGACGGGTAGTACGGGAGGGCGCGCACGTTCGTCCGCGCTCGTCGCGTTGTCCATGTTTTCCACGAAGCTGAGAAGCTCCTGGAGCTCAGTGTCCGTGTACGTTCGATCCTTGCCCGCATCGTCGAACAGGGGCGCCAGCCCGCCGGGGTCGTCGTCCATCGTATTCTACACCGCCCACAGATGCCCTAAAATGAAAAGCGCGCCCGAATAAATTGGCCCTGGGCTGGTGCGCCGCTCTCCTGTCGCCCTCAGGTGTGCCTCTTCTCGCGATATGCGTTCGCCGGATCGACACGTGGATATGTGTCGAGCGCGAAGGCGCCTGTCCGCGCTCCTGGTCTCGCTGAGCCCCAACCAACGCGGGGCCGATTCAGACACCGCAGCTTTTTGATAACTTTCGTCATGATGATCATCATGACGTCCAGGAAACGTCGTCCCATGACAAATACGAAGGTAAGAATCTTTTTTGTCTGGACTCGAAAACGCGGGAAATTTTGATGACTGACGTGGCATACCGCGTATGTTAGGATATGTGTTTACGAAGGGAGGGAAAAATAAACCTTCTCTCAGAGCAAAAAGGCGTGCCCGCGGCAGCAGCAGCCCTCAAGTGACGCGATTCGGGTCGAACTTTCCGAGCTCCACCATCATCGGCCGGAGGCTCTTTCCCCTGCTCTCCCACTCGTCCATGCACACGCGTGCGTAGTGATCGAACAGTTCGTCCTCCTCCTCCAGACGCCTCGTCGCCGCCAGCGACGCCCGCAGGTCCAGCTCGCGCTCCGCGGTCGCCTTTTTGATCTTCCTCGCGATTTGGCGGACGTGCGCCTGCTGCAGCCGCTTGTTCCTCGCGAACGTCTCCAGCTTCTCCTCCTCCTCCTCGCGCTGCAGCTGCTCGTTGCGCTGCGCCCATTGCCGCACGAAGAGCTCCTCGCGCTCGCGCTCGCGCTCGCGCTCCGCAGCCTTGATCGCGAGCTGCTGTTGGCGCGAGAGCTCGATGACGCGCAGGTCCTCCAGTCGCTCGGCAGCCTTCAGCGCCTCCGCGGCTTCGCGCTCAGCCTCCGCGCGTTCCGCCGCGTTATCCTCCGCCTCCACCGCCTTCTTCTGCCGCGCGATGAGGTCAGCCTCCATGCGCGCCACCATCGCGTCGCGCACCGCCGCCTTCTCCCTGTTCTTTGCCTCCGCGTGTACCCTCCTCGCGGCGTCCATTTGCTCCTTGGCGCGCGCAAACTGCTCAATCTTGCGGTCCATCGCCGCCTCCGCCGCAGCCTCGCCAGCCTTGTACTCCTTGAGCGCCGCGTTAGCCTTGGCGGTCTCCATCGCGCCGCGCATCGCCTCCTCGCGCCGCCGAAGCTCCCTCAGGCGCTCCTCCTCCTCCTCCTCCTCGGCGCGCCTTCGGATGAGCTCACCGTCGCGACGATCTTCGCGCATCTCCGCGAGGATCTGCTCCTTGAACTGTTCGATCTGGAGGAGCTGCGCGTCCCTCTGCTGCATCGCGGCCTGTTTCCGTTCGCTCGCCTTGGCCGCCTCCGCGTAGTCGGCAACCTCCCACGCCTTCTCTTGCTCTTTAACAAACGCGGCTTCGTGCCGGTCGCGGACCTCCTCGACGCGTTTCTTGAGGTCGATCTGGAGGTCCCTCTCTTGCAGGACGTCGGAGAGCAGGAGCGAGGAGTTGAAGGATTTGACCCTGTCGGTTTGGTCGTAGAGCATTTTGTTCGCGCGCATGATCTGCGCCTGCCTCTGCGTCGCGCGGATGGAAGCCTCCTCGCGGTCCAGGACGCACTTGGCCTCCTCCTCATCCTCGAGCCTCTGCGCCTTGGCCGCCTCTCGCTGCTTCCGCTGCGCCTCGAGGGTGTTGTTCCAGGTGCCCTTGCGAGCCTCGCTGAGTTCTTTAAGCGTATCCTTCTCGGTGTTGGTTAAGACGACTGCGCGACGCTCCTCGGCCTGCCTGCGCATCCTGGCGAGCTCCTCCGAGCTCAGGATGACCGGACCCATTTTTGGGAATTACGCCGAAGGCTCTCCCGAAATCCGCGCCGCGCGGTCGGGTCGACCGATATCGGGGGTATCGCGTGATCGGCCCGGTCTCCACGGGAGTCCCTGACGGTGTTCGCTCGCTCCGACCGGACGCGCGACGCTCCACTGGCGCTCCGAGCGCTGACCCGGTGGTCCAGATTGGGACCAAAACGGGGAGACAACCGAGCCGGGGTGGATCCGGCGAGAAGGTGATCAGTTCGAGAGCAAAATCGGACTTTTCTGTTGATTGTTCACGCAGTTTGGGCTCGAAATTACGAAATACCACTCGAATGACCACACGAAGTCAGTTAGAAATGTGGAGCACACCATCTTTGTTCCCCAGTCTGTGGTGACCATTCCTAACCATAAAATGGAGCTGACGGGCAAAGATGCAATCTACACCGGTCATTTCACGGCACCTTGCAAACTCTACCCGTTAGATCAAATCACGCGGCCTCACCGATCAGCCAGCGCCACTTCGACGACCGCACTCGCTTGGGCGAGCGTCACGAACCGTCTCGTCGTTTCGTTCACTTGAATTAACGACGTTTGATGGCGGAGAACCTTCTGGCGGATCTGATGGGCAGCTTGTTGATCGTCGCGCCCGCGGCGTTCGGCATCGTGTTCGCGTACTGGCTGTACAAGAAGCTGTGCAAGATCTCGCTGTTCAGGCAGAGCAGGGAGGACGATGAGGCGCTCCTCCGGCGCATGGAGATGGCCGACGCTGGTGAGGCCGAGGCCGACTCGTACCAGAAGCTCCGTCAGATCTACCGCGACATCCAGGCCGGTGCGAAGGCTTTCCTGGCGGCGGAGTACAGGATGTGCCTCGCCTTCCTCGCAGTCTTCGGCGTCGCGATGATCTTCTTCGTCGCCAAGGTTGAGTCCGGCTGGGACTTCAAGATCGGCACTCTCACCGCCTTCTCCTTCTTCGTCGGCGGCATCACCTCCATGATCAGCGGCTACATCGGAATGATGATCGCCGTGTTCACCAACGCCAGGTGCACCATGTGCGCCACCCAGACCCCCGACTCGCTCGCGTGGAAGGAATCCTTCAACTCCGCCTTCAGGGGAGGAGCCGTCATGGGCTTCGCCCTCGCCGGCCTCGGAATCCTCGTCATGTACTTCCTCATGTGCATGTACGTCTCCGCGTTCGACGTCGCCGTCGAGGCTGTCAAGCTCTTCGAGTGCATCGCGGGCTTTGGACTCGGCGGATCCGCGATTGCCATGTTCGGCCGCGTCGGCGGCGGCATCTACACCAAGGCTGCCGACGTCGGCGCCGACCTCGCCGGTAAGGTCGTCGCGGGCATCCCCGAGGACGACCCGAGGAACCCCGCCACCATCGCCGACAACGTCGGTGACAACGTCGGTGACGTCGCCGGTATGGGCTCCGATCTCTTTGGCTCGTTTGGCGAGGCCACCTGCGCCGCGCTTGTCATCGCCGCACAGTCGCACGACCTCGTCTCTGCGGGCTGGGACACGCTGATCTTCCCGCTCTACATCTCTTCCGTTGGTATCCTCGTGTGCATCGCGACGTCCTTCGTCGCGACCGACTTCAGGCCGGTGCGATCCGAGGCTTCCATCGAGGAGGTTCTCAAGACGCAGCTCACTCTGTCCACCGTCGGCATGACAGTCGCGATGTTCCCTGTGTGCGCTATGTTCATGCCCCAGGAGTTCTACCTTGGGCCCAAGTCTTTCGCGTCCGCGTGCGTTGAGGGGGTGAACACCTCCAAGTGCGTCACCATGGGTCCCATGTCCGCGTTCTGCTGCATCGCGGCCGGATTGTGGGGTGGCCTCATCATCGGCTTTGTCACTGAGTACTACACCTCGCACTCTTACTCACCCGTGCGTGAGGTGGCCAGGTCAACCGAGACGGGCGCCGCCACCAACATCATCTACGGCCTCGCGCTCGGCTACAAGTCCACCATCATCCCCGTGGGTATCCTCGCCGGTATCGTCTTCGTCGCGTTCTCTCTCATGGACATGTACGGCGTGGCTCTCGCCGCGCTCGGCATGTTGGGCACGCTCTCCACGTGCCTCGCCATCGACGTCTACGGCCCAATCTGCGACAACGCCGGCGGTATCGCCGAGATGGCCGAGCTCCCCGAGGCTGTCCGCGAGAAGACCGACGCTCTCGACGCCGCGGGCAACACCACCGCCGCCATTGGCAAGGGTTTCGCCATTGGCTCCGCGGCGCTCGTCTCGCTCGCGCTCACCGCCGCGTTTGTCACCCGCACCGAGGTGCTCGAGAACGGCGTGAACCTGCTAAACCCCACGGTGTTCGCGTTCCTCCTCATCGGTTCGATGCTTCCGTACTGGTTCTCCGCCATGACCATGAAGTCGGTCGGCATCGCCGCGATGGAGATGGTCAAGGAGGTGAAGCGCCAGTTTGACACCATCCCGGGTCTCCTCGAGGGTACCCCCGGCCACGCACCCCCCGATCACGCCAGGTGCATCAAGATCTCCACCGACGCGTCCCTCCGCGAGATGGTCCCGCCCGCCATCCTGGTCATGACCGCGCCCATTCTCACCGGGATGTTCTTTGGCGTCGAGGCTGTCGTCGGTCTCCTCGCGGGCGGCATGGCCTCGGGCGTCCAGCTGGCCATCTCCGCGTCCAACACCGGCGGCGCGTGGGACAACGCCAAGAAGTACGTCGAGAAGGGTGGCCTGTACATCGACATGCCCAAGCGCGACGAGGTGACGGGTGAGATCATGCGCGACGAGTTTGGGTCGCCGATTCTCGTCTCGGTTCGCCAGCGCAAGGGCTCCGAGTGCCACAAGGCTGCCGTCGTGGGCGATACCGTGGGCGATCCCCTCAAGGATACCTCCGGCCCCGCGCTCAACATCCTCATGAAGCTCATGGCGATCATCTCCCTCGTCTTTGCCGACTTTTTCATGTCCATAAACAATGGACAGGGATACTTTAACATCCCCCGGAGGGTCTTCTGATGACCGCATCCACTTCGCGGTGTGATGAAAACATTTAATTCAACGTTTAAAGCACGCATGATCACGTACTCAAACGCGCCTCCTTCTCTCTGCTAAGGTTTTAGAGCTACCTATGGTTTACTTCTCGTCGTCGCCGTCTTTACCGCCGAGGTTGATGTCCTGCAAACTGAGCGATATCGCCCGAGCCAAGTCTTCGTCGGATACCGTCGCCAACGCCTCCAGCATCTCGCTCGACATCTTCTCCCGATCACCTCCCCGCACCAGCGGCTTGCTCACCGACCCGGGCGACCACGGCCTCGCGCTCCCGTACGACGCCTGCGACAGGGACTCCGACGGCGGGCTGTCCCCGAACCGAATCCCCCCGGCAAAGTGCGGCGACGTCGGCTGGTCGCTGCCCCCGCTCCCGCGCGGCTCTCCGAGGGGTGTGTGGAAAATCTCACCCGAGCTCGACGTGCGCGAGTTGTCCAGCGATCGAGGGACCGGCGCGGTGTGGCCTCCGTGGGTTCCACCGCCCGCCTGTCCCTCGTAGTGCCTGTCAAATCCCGAGAACATAGATCCGAGGATCCCGCCGCCCCCGCCCCCGCCGCTCCTCGTTTCCCCGCCGCCCCCGCCCCCCGCCTCCCCGTCCCCGCCGGCGATGAGCGCGGCCACCGCCGCCTCCACGTCCCCGCCCCCTCGCCGCAGCGCCGCCCTCGCCTTAGCCTCGTCGAATCCCATCGCCACCAGCGTCGCGACGTTCTCGCTCACGCTGGCTCCATCGTCCTCCTCCGGCGTCTCCCGCGGCTCGTGCCTGCGACGGACGAACTCCACGGGCGCCGGTGAGCCCCGTCGGTCGACGTCCCGGACGCCCGGATCGCGTCCCCGGATCGCTCCGACCGGCGGCCCGAGTCCGTTGGCGCTGCCCCGGCCCATCGCGCCCGCCTGGTAGCTCGTCGGCGGCGGGTCCAGCACGTTGCAAAAGAAAATCACCGTGCTGTCGTAGAAGAACGCCGGTCTCGGCGAGTTGTGGTCGCCGTCGATGGCTATGTAGTTCTTATCCCCGGCGTACAGCTCGTGCAGCGTCTCGCTGTGGTGCGGCGGTATGAAGTCGTCGTCTTTCCCGTGCGCGAAGAGCGCCGGGCAAAACGTGGACGGGACCACCTTCTTCAGGTCCAGGTCGTTGATGTCGAACTTTGCCCTCGATTTGACGGAAGATCTGACGAAGGAGAGCGCCATTCGCGCGGCCATCTTGGGCACGCCCACGCGACTGCCCTTGGTGAACTGCGCGACGAGCTCGAGCATGAGCTTGGGCAGCGAAGAAAACGGCGAGTCGAGGACGACGCCGGCGATGGAGGGGTCGCGGTTCGCGTACATGATGGCGGTCACCGCGCCCATGCTGGTACCCCAGAGGCCGATCTTGGAGGTCAACCCCTGGTCCCTGAGGTGGTTGACGATGCACTCGACGTCCTTTGTCTCCCTGACGCCGAGCGTCACGTATTCCCCCTCGCTCATGCCGGATCCCCCGAGGTCCACCGCGAACACGGTGATGCGCGCGGGGAGGAGCAGACGTATGGCCTCCGTGGCGTCACATCGGGACCCCGAGTTGCCGTGGAGATAGATAACGCACGGCAGCGGGTCATTGCCCCTCACCTCGGGCTCGTAGTGGCTGCACTTTAGCGTCAGCCCGTCGGCTCCCGCCAGGTCGATGTCGCGTCGAACATGAGTGACCCCAGCGATGCGGAATCTCGGCCCGGGGAGGTGCTCGTTCGGGTCGTACTGCGCGCGAGGCGGGCGGATGACGAGGTTGACGAGCTTGTTCCACGTCGACGACATCGCCCACCGTCTCACTCCGAGACTCGCGTGGTGTCCACAGGTGCCCTCCTCCGCGCCCCAGATCTTTCTCGGATCCTATCGGACTTTCTCGGACTTTCTCCCTGAAAAGAACGTCTAACTTGGGCACTTTTTTACACGTGGCGAGCGAGCGATGGGGGACGGGGTGGGGAGCCGCTGGAGACCCCGCGGGCGATGGGTCACCACATACGTCGCATGGAGCCTTCTGTTCACGTCCCCGTTGCTGGTTTGGTCCCTACTGCGGGCGAGGGTTCGCAGATGGATGCTGAGAACCATGCTGTCCATACTGCTTCCGGTCCTCCGGTTTTCCGCGCGAGCTCTCGGGCTCACCAAGACTGAGATGGACCCTAACGCGAGGACCATCGAGGATCCGGTGCGCGCCCGCCCCGATTTCACCCCGATACTGACGCTCCTCCACCTGCGAAGCACCCGCTCCCCTCGTCCCCTCTCGTGCACGCTCTGCCCCTTGCTCCGTAACGCATGCTGACTCGGACGTCATTTTCCACGCGTCGCCTCACGCGTCATCCTCCTCATCTTCCAGGACTTACCGGTTTGGCTCGCGGGGGTGAGCTCCCTGGAGGGCGCGGAGAGGCGCGCGGGCAAGGAACTCTGGGAGTGGTGGCTGGACGCGCTCTCCTTCCGGCCCGACAGCGCCGGCAGACTGCACGTTCGCCAGACGTTGAAACATCCCGAGGTGCAGAAAAAATTCAACGCCCTGTTCGAGGCGTTGGACGTGCACTCCGCCGGGTCGTTAGACGCGGAGGCCGTGGTGAGGTTCAGCGAAGGGATTCAGGGTACGGTGCGCGTGCTGCTGGACCAGAGGGAACCGCGTTGCGTGATCACCATACCCCCCGCGACAGCCGCGGAGCACGACTTCCTCGTGAATAATTTCCCGATTCTGTTCCCTCCGGAGCATCCGCTAGACTTTCGCGCGTTTCAGAGCCTCGCCAAGCTGGTGCTGGTCAGGCGGATCGTCAAGGCGCTGGTGACGCACCACGGTCTGTACAGAGTGCAGCGGGGAATGCGCGCGCCCATCGTCGTGGACCTGACGGTGCGGGAGATGTCGTGGTGCGAGGAGACGAGCAGGAGAAGAGGCGGGCGGGAGATCTTTCGCATTCACACGGTGGCGCCGAGCACGGCGGCGGCGGTGGAGGGGTTCCGGCTGGGTTCGATCGAGGAGTCCCCGACGAGCTCGTCGTCGCCGAGGGCGGCGGATCAGCACTGGAAGAAGAGGGGAAAGTCGGGTCTCGGCGGGGGTGGATCGCCCGACGCGAGGTGAGGATAAAAACCTTCGCAAATTTTTAGATTTGTCGCGCCTTGTCAGCTAGCTAGTGCTCGTACGGTTGGCCGAGGTCCAGCTCCACGTTGACCACGTTGAGCTTGACGTCCGGCGCGCCCCTCACGCCGCCGATGTACCTCTTCTTCTGCGGCATCGTCGTCCCCTTGGTCACCACGGTCTGCGTCTCGTTCCTCTTCGGGAGCCAAACCTGAGTGGTGTTCTCCCGCCTGAAGTGACTCGAATTCGTCTGCGAGCCGTGCGTCGCCTTGCGAAGTAAGTTGGCCGCGTGCAGCGCCCGTCGCCGCAGCGCCCACTCGTTCCACTCGTAGTCCTTATCGACGTGACGCTCCACCGGGTGTGTGTCCGTCTGCGTGCCAAACTCCGTGGGCGACGCGACGGACATCCCAGCCGCCAGCTTGGAGACGTCCAAATTCGGAAACGCCCTCGCCGTCGCCTCGCCCGAGGGGTGGGTGATCCGCACCAGCTCCGGCATGCGAAACAGCGTCGCGTGCATCGCGCGCACGTACTTTGCCGGCTGCGACGCGAACTGCTTGGCGCCGTATTCGTCCGCGAATCCGTACGTCTTGCCCTGGAAAACAACCGCGGTGTCGGGCGCCGTCATCGACGCGGGCAGCGCGAGGCCGCGTCGTTTGCACAGCGCAAACACGTCGTATCCCCCGTACTCCAAGGTGGTCACGCCTCCGTGCGTCATCTCCGCGCCGGACTCGCCGAGCTTACGACTCAAGTGCGGCTCCACGACCGTCTTCGGGACGTCCTTGGACTCGTCCACCTTTGGAACCCCGACGACGGCGTGCGGCCCGTACCGCTCCTTCGCCATCTTCTCGACCCGGATGCCCTCGTGGAGGAGCTCATTCGTGAGCGACGTCTCGAAGGGTTTCGAAAAGTCCGTCATGCGCGCGCTCACCGCGTGGATCACCTCCTGAGCCGCCGCCTCGTCCAACAGCGCGGAGTGGTCAGCACCCACCGACTCGAGGATCGGGTACAGCGCGTCCCTACGCACGCCGCCGCGAGAGATTGCGTCGCCGTCGCCTAAACCCTCGCCTAAACCCTCGCCCGCGTCTTCGATCAGCGCGCGAACCTCCTCGCACCCGTCGTGCACCCTCCGCGCGAGCTCGTCCACGCGCTCGATACCCTCCGCGTTGTCCTCGATGAGGGCGCGGATGATGGACCAGTACGCGACGCGGTTGTTGTTCTCGTCGGCGAGCCGCGCGAGCAACTCATCCCCGGGGTCCCTTCGAAGCGCCTGATGCGACGAGACGCACCGGTACTGCGCGCACAGCCTCGCCGCCGAGTGCGCCCTGCCCGCGAGGTCCTCTCGCATCTTCGCGCCGAGGTTCAAGTACCCCGGCGCCGGGTCCGGGACTCGGCCGCTCCCTCGCGACGGCCCGTTCCCCCCTAAACCCGCGAGTTCCTCTGTCCGTCGGTTGAACACTCGGATGCCCAGCACGACGGACGCGAGCTCGCGAAGCTGCGCGCTGATCTCCGGCGCCGTCTGGGTCAGGAACCGCGTCGTCTCGTGCTTTGGAAACACCGACTTGAAAGCCGCGAACGTTTCCTCCCGTCCCACCTCGTCGTTGATCCCCAGAGCGCTCTCCATCCCCCCTTTGACGCACACGTACCGGAAGAAGACGTTTTTCCACATATGCTCCATGAAGTCAGCCTGCTCGCGCTGCGTCATGCGGGGAAAGGACGCGGCGACGGTGAGGACCTCGCGCTCGTACGCGGCGGCGCGTTCCTCACGGTCGCGGCGATCCGCGGCGATCGCGGCGGTCATCGTCGCGCGGATCTCGTCCGCGGCGACCTGCATGGCCATCGTGTCCACCGCGAGCCTGGACCTGGGCGCGACGATGCGCTCGGCGGCCGTCTGCGTGAACGCGTCGTCCCACGGCACGCCCTGGTATCTGAGCGCCGCGCAGTGGTACGCGGCGAGGACGGGATCGAGCTCGATGCCCGCCTCGCGGCATCGGCGCACGACGTCCACCGCCGTCTCACGAGACCGGTCGTCCATCGTCGCGTCCCGTGCGCCCCAATTTGCCTAAAACGGGATACGCTCCGCCCCCTCGTTTCTTTCTGTTCGTGCGCGAAGTTCGCCGCTGTGCCGCAGGTGTCCGACCATCTTCTTGAGTTTATTTCTTGAGTCGTGTGAATGGAAATGGTCGGTTGTATTTCCACTACGTCGTACTTCTCAGATGTCCCGCCGACGCGATGTACATAGCTCCCTTCGCGGCCGTGGAGGCGGACCATCCACGTGCCCCGCGCATTTTTGTCAGGCGATACGAGTTTCTCACGAATCTCCGCGTCGGTGTGACACCCGAACCTTCCCGGGCCGTCGGGAGGATCGGGCTCGCCGGGGGTGAAGGACATCTTAAAGGAAACCCGCTGAAATTGGTGTTACAAGCCCGGGCTGGGTTTGGGGTGAGCCACGGGGGGCTGGGTTGGAGCGATGAGTCGCGGAAAGAAGAATTACGACGACGATGATCCCTTCGATAACTCCTATCCCACGAGGATCTTCCTGCTGCTGAGCGTGAGTACCCCCACACACGCACCCTCCGCGCGCCGCGATGACCCCCGCACCGTACCACGTTCTCGAATCTTATTCCTTCAACCTCTCCGTGCGCACTCGATCGAACGATCGCTGACCCTCGAACCCCTCGTACGCATCCACCACAGGTTAACATGGGCCTACTTATGTTCGCGCTGGGTGCGCTGATGTACCTCCAGAAGGGTTGGGACCCGACGTCTTTCTTCTGCACCGCGGGATACGTTCTCTGCGGCGTCGGCATGGCCTTACCGCAGTGCCTCAGCAAGGATAAAGCATCCAAGCTCCGCGGACAGGAGAACATGACCATCAACAGCTCGGCGTACCAGTTCTTCGGTACCCTCTTTAACGTGATCGGTCTCGCGATGGGGATAGTCGGTTCGCTCATGTACTCGCCGACGGTGCTGCACGCGATGTTCGGCGCGGACATGAACGAGAACCGAGAGTGGGAGTGGATGCGCAACTGGGCGAACATCATCTGGGCGGTGTCCTTCTTCATGTTCCCCATCGGCGTCGGGATGTTCCTCGTGGAACGATGGGAGTGCATCAGCGCGCATAACGAGGCGGTGGGAAAACCCCCGCCGTCGCCGTGGGACAAGAACATGCGCATACTGGTCTGGGCGGAGATCATGCTCGGGATCTGCGCGGCGGGTGGCGTCTTCTTCTGCTTTGACGACGACCCGGGGGCGTACTTCATCGCGTGCGCTCTCTTCAGCCTCGCGGGTGGGATCAAGGTGAGCTTGCTGGTGTACGAGATATGCGAGATGTCCGAGTGCTGCTGCGGGACCGGCGTGTTCGACGAGGAGCACGGGATGCCGGCGAAGGGGGCGGATGAGAAGACTCCGCTGCTCAACGACGACGGCGGGTACCCAGTCGGCGGCGGGAATTGGAAGGGCGGGCCGGGCTCCGCCGGGAAGGGTCGCAGCGACAGCATGGGGTCGCCGCAGGGCAGCGACATCGCGCCGTCTTCGGACACGTCCTCGCTCCTGGGAGACCCTCACGTGGCCCAGGGCTCGCCGCGTTGAGACGAGTAGATGAATTGATTTTTACGTTTAGGTCGTGTTGTTCAACTGACTCAGTTGACCGCGAAACGCGCTTGTAATGGTCGAACAGAGTCGTGTTCTTTTCCAAGAGCCTACTAATAGCTAGCTAAACGCTTAACCCAGCACTACGTCTATGACGATACTCAGTAGAACGGGCGCGAGTTTGCGGTGCGTTTCGTGAGAACGTCCAGGCCGGTTTCCGTCACCGCCATGGTGTGCTCGTACTGCGCGCTCCGCCCGCCATCCGCCGTCACCGCCGTCCACCCGTCCGGCCAGTGCTTCGTCCTGTGCGTCCCCTCGTTCACCATCGGCTCGATCGTGAACGTCATCCCGGGCTTCATCACCCCGACAGCCTTGTTCTTGGCGTAGTGCGGGACGTTCGGGGCGCAGTGAAAGAGGGCGCCGATGCCGTGCCCGCAAAAGTCCTTCACCACGCCGTACCCGCGCGCGTTGGCGTGCGTCTGTATCGCCTCGCCCAGGTCCCTGAACCGCGCGCCGGGCGTACACCGCGCCATCGCGAGTTCCAGGCACTCCAGGGCGCACTTCATCAGCGCCTTGGCCCTCGCGGCGCGTTCCGGGTCGGAACTTCCGGTTCCGACCATGTACGTCTCGTTCAGGTCTCCGTGGTACCCGTTCAGGCACACGGTTATGTCCAGGTTGACGATGTCCCCATCCTCCAGGGGCCGAGCGTCCGGGATCCCGTGGCACACCACCTCGTTCACGGAGGTGCACAGAGACTTGGGGAAGCCCATGTAGTTCCTCGGGGACGGGTACGCGCCGTTCATCAGGGTCATCGCGTGGCATATCCTGTCGAGTTGGTCGGTGGTGACGCCGGGTTTGATGGCGGCGGCGACGGCATCCATGACGGCCCGCCCGAGCGAACACGCCGCGCGCATCTTGGCCAGCTGCTCGGGCGTTTTTACCTCCAGCTTGTGCTGCAGGGACGAGGCGAACTCAGCCTCCGGCCAGCCGGTCCGCGCGTAGTCCGGGAGCGGGCACAGCCACCCGATCTTGGGCACCGACCGCTTGGGCGACACCTTCATCGGACGCAACGGCCCGGTCCACTTAAACTCCGGCATCTTGGACGAGCGCCGGTGCTGCCGCGCGCCGCTGTTCTGTATGTGGTACGCCCACTCACCGTTCGCGGCGTCCCAACGCGCGAGCGCCGACGTATCGCTCGGATCCGGCTCGGCCCACTCGCCGGTGGCCGCGCCCGCCGCCGCCGCCCTTCTCCGTCTCTCCGCCTCCTCCTCTTCGTTCGGGTGTGTGCCCTCCCGTTTCGCGGTGCCCGTCGCCGCCGAATCGCAAAAACCACGCGTTGCCGGCGAGTCCTCGTCCTCCTCGTCCTCGAGGTCACTCCCGCTGCCCCAGCTCTCCGAGTCCGAGCCGTCCGAGCCGTCCGTCATCGTCGGAGCGGCTTCGTCGTCGGTGGATTCGTCGTCGCTGCTGGACTCCGGCTCGGACGACCCGGGCGTCTCGAGATCGTCGTCCGAGCCGTGTCCCGCGTCTCCCGCGTTGGTGACTTCGTAGTCGTCCTCCACGTTGCCCGTGAGGTGGACCGCGTACGTCACGGGCGTCGACCTGCTCCTCTTCGACGCCCTCTCCGCGGCGGCGGCGGCGGCGGCGGACTGCGCCACCTCCGCGCTGATGCGCGTGTCGTCGAGGAAGGTGACGTCGAGCTCGACGTTCTCCAGTCGGCCTGGGATGAGGGATGCTAGCACGTGCGGCGGACCTGTGGGTCGGGTCAAATGTGAGGTCAGCGCCCGTGTGTCGATGGAGCCGGGACCGGCGAGGTGGTTGGGCGACAAGATGAACGGCGCATAACGCACCCTTCGCGATGCGGCACTTGACGAGCACGCGCGCGCCGTCCTCGATCGTATCGCCGCGGACTATGAGCGCAGCCCTCTTAATCCTCACGCACGGACACTCATCGTCCGGGCGGAAGTACGCCGGCTCGCCCGGCGCCACCTCTATCCCGAAGAACGACATGTCGGCGTCTGCTCGAAGTGACGGTGCTCTTCTAAGAAAACTTCGTTGCATGCTCTCATGAAGAAATTGCCTAAGATTATGTGTGGTGCCTCTTCTATGGCCCCCGGCTAGTGCGCTAATCCCCGTCCCTTACTTAGTCTTGGCCGGCTCGATCACCGCCGCGCCCGTGTTGATCTGCTCCTGCACGGACGACCATCTGTACCAGCGCTGGAGGTTGTAGAACTGCGGTGGAGAGAGGGGTTCGGACCAGGCGGTGAGAGATTTATTCGCGGCAGGGGACGTCACGCGTTCGAGGGGCGGCCTATCCCTAAGGTCCGGAGCCGGGCGGGGGCGCGACGAGGGGGCCGGGGTTGATGGAAAGGGCTCTCACCTGGACTGAGGCATTACACGTGTGACACGCGAGCAGGATGAAGTTCCTGGGCTGCACCCTCCACGCGAACCGCATGAACAGACCGCTGTAGACGGTGAGCGCCCCGGTCATCGGCCCGCTGATTTGCTCCTCGGGTTTCTTCGTGTCGTTGAGGCCCGCCAGGACGAAGCCCCAGTTGGCGACGGGCCCCCAGAAGTGCGTCGTCTTGGGGCCCGTGGGGGAGTTGATCCATGCTCTGATCATCGACGCCATCGTGGATCGTTGACCAGCTGCTGCGCGCCACGGAGTGCCCTACGGCGGGGTTTCCTGAAATCGCACGGAGGAGGTGGAGCGCTGTGGTTTCTGCCAGTCTGCGTCTCTTCTCAGAACCACTCCACCAGTTCAAAAAGCCCGTGCCTCAGAGGAGGCTGCCCGGGGGTGAGGGTGAGGGTCGATCATGCCCTGGGAGCGCGTGCTTCGCGAGACTCCTTCGCCGTACCCCGGCGCGGTGGCTTGGTCGCACGAAAACCTCATCGCGGTCGGCCAGGAGAGGAGCGTGTGCATCCTGGTGCGTCCCCCCTCGTTGTTGCATTTTTGCCTCCTCGGATTCTCAGATCCGCCGAGCCCCTGGATCCCGCATCCGGCCCCCGAATCGCTCACCGAACGTCCCCCCCGCCCCCGCCAAACCCTACAGAACCCCGCCGACATCGACGGACCCGCGGGATGCGTCTCGCTCGTCGACGACGCTCGCGCCAAGCCGGCTAACGCAAACGACGAGGACGCCGACGACCACGGCGACGACGCCGACGGAGGCGTCCCTTTCCCCGAGCTGACCCGCCCGCGCAGGTCCACCTCGCTCCTGTCCACGCGCGTCGTCATACACCCCAACCATCGCCCTGAGGTCGTCGCGCGCGACCTCGCGTGGTCCCCGCTCGGCCTCGCGCCGCCAGCTGTGTCGCCGTCCGGCATCCTCGGCGGCGGGTGCCTGCTCGCGATCGCATCCTCCGCGCACCGCGTCACCGTGCACGCCCCGCCGCGCGCCGAGTCCGACGCGGACTGGGCCAAGGTGTGCGACGTCTCGGAGATGTTCGCGTCCGTCGCCGAGGCGGAGGGGTGGCTGGACGACGGCGGCGACGCGTTCGACCGATCCGCGTTTGGGACAGCGCCGAGGTTGCCGTCGCCGCGGGATGCGCGGCTCCTCCTCCGCGCGAGGGAGGCGCCG
>Ga0181571_10001120_pt1 | contig 18977 bp, 7 predicted proteins | sample 101ome_17_FD_132440 | JGI IMG/M metagenome (GOLD analysis project Ga0181571, IMG submission 132440) | Coastal salt marsh microbial communities from the Groves Creek Marsh, Skidaway Island, Georgia - 101407AT metaG (megahit assembly) | ecosystem: Environmental > Aquatic > Marine > Intertidal zone... | reverse complement strand
GAGACGAGACGAGACGATGTGTGAACCTCTGGAGGAGAAGGGATGTCGTATTCACAGCAAACTACTTTATGAACGTAATGTAATCATCATCGGCACTCGGTGCCGTCACAAAACGTCTGAGCCAGACACGCGCTCGTTCCCATCAGCGGCGGCCGCGACCTTGGGCCCCACCCTTGCCCGACACGGTGACCTTACCGGCGACGGACGCACCGGGAGGAAACATTGACCCGGGTTTCTTGCCACCCTGCTTCGCGGCGCCGCCCTTCGCCTTGGGGGTGTGCTTGATGCCGCGCCTGAGGTCAAAGTCCGTGCCCCTCGCGCCGCCCTGCCTCGCCGCCGCCGCACCACGACGACCTGCGGCGGCGCCCTGAACCTTCCCACGCCCAGCAATACGCGCGGCACCTCTGGCCTTGCCAGGGGTGCCCTTGCCCGGGGTACCGCGATTGCTGATGGTCATCTTTAGCGTCCCTCTGAGGTCGCCGAGGGGCACCTTAGGCGCTCCCCTTATGTTGAAGCCTCCCATGGGACCCGTGGTGGACTTTTTCTTGACAATCTGGACAGCAAATTTCTTGCCAACACGCGTGGCGCCCTTGGTGGGACCCGCCTTCTTGCCTTTGGGGGACGCCAGTTGTGCCTTCTTGGCCTTGGCAGACGCGGTCTTCTGCGCCGCGGCGGACATCCCACGCTTCTTGGCGAGCACCGCGCCCCGCTTGGCGGTGGACTTCGCCGTCTCAGCCTTCACCTTGGCTTTTTTGGCGGCGGCCTTCTTGGGGGCCTTCTTGGGGGCCTTCTTGGGGGCCTTCTTGGGCTGCGTGGGAGGAAGCGTGGGTGGGGCGGAGGGTCAGTTTCGGGTCGTCCTGCGAAATTATCGCCAAATTGTGCCCAATTCCAGCGGCAAAGATCGGGACGAATGTGCGTGGGGAAGGGAAGGTCCGGGGGATTTACCGCTTTCTTGGGGGTGGCCTTCTTCTTTTCCGCAGCCGTAGCCTTCTTCTTGGCCTTCGCTTCCTTGTTTCCCTGCAGCACGAGGTGGGTGATGAGAGGGTGGCCCGTCAGAACGAAGGTCGCATATCATTTCAAACAACGCATAATTCTCGGTGGGGCCGAAAGCGGTGTGCGCACCTGCTTGATGATATCGTCCAAGGAGACGTCCATTTTGGCGACGCCACCATCGGTGGCGCCCATAGTAAACCCGCCAAGGGCAAGGGATGCGAGTGACATCTTCTTTACAGAACAGTCCGGGCCAAGAGTGCGAGTGCGGAATGACGGTCGGGTGCCGATCTACCGAATTTTGCCGCGCGTTTCCTGCGATCTGTTGGCAGGTTGGAGAATCGATCCTGGATAAATCAGACACTGTGTGGCCGCGCGTGTCTGCGTTGAGCTTAAGGGCGAGTCGAGATGGCGGGGATCCAAGCGGTTTGGTTGACCTCCAAGGTATCAGTTGTCAGTCGGGGACGCTCCCCGGCACGTCCCCGGAGCCGAGGTGCGGTCTGCTCCTGTTGGGATCGGGAGAAGAGCGTCCCGAAACTCGCCGTGTCTGCTGCGCTGGCATGGACTCTCGCCGTGTCGGTCCCCGACGCGCAAGCCGGTCTGTTCGGAGGGGGAGAAGAGAAGGATCCCATCGAGCCGTTCTCCATCTTTGGCACGGTGTACAAGCAGTATGTCATCGATATCCTGGATGACTCTGGCCGTGCGATCGTGGGCCGTGCGAAGGGCTTCACCGCAGAGGCGTGCGTCGATCTGCTCACGGCTGAGCAGCAGCGCTACAGCGTGCCGAACGAGGGCGGGTTCGTGGAGCGAAGCCCCGACGGTCCAGGGGAGAAGGTCGTCAGGAGCAGGTTCTGCGAGAAGCGGGTCGTGAAGGGTTCCATCACCAAGACGGAACAGATGATGCCCGCCTGCGTCCCCGCGTGTCGCTCCGCGTGCTTCCAGGCCACCCAGGCGTACGACGGACGGCAACTCAAGAGCAAGGGGTTCGGGTTCACTGAGAAGGAGCTGGGGAAGGTCAAGGGGACGTGCAGCGCGAGGTGTGAGAAGGAGTGCATCAAACCGGGCAAGTCGTACGACTTCCAGATTCCGTTTCGGAGAGGTGACGGGCTGTGAAAGGGGGGGCCAGAGCCAACCCAATAGACTACGAAAGTACCTTCGTAAATTTACGCATCGTTCCTAATCTATCTCGCCTTTGCCTCCAGCTTCGCATCGGCCGCCATCCCTTCGAACCTCGCCTTCTCCACCGCATTCAAAGTCTTCCACTGCGCCCCAAGCATCTTCGCCTGCTCGGGCACCTTGAGGCCCTCGGGAAGCTTCGACCTTGCCTCGTTGCAGTACAGGATGTACGCCGATGGGGCACGCTTTGGCTTTGGCTCACTGTTTGCTCCCTTACCCTTGGCCTTCGTCTCGGGAGCGGCGTCCGCGATCGCAGCCTTGGCCTCAGTCGCCATTTTCTCGAATTTGACCCTCTCTTTCTCGTCCAGAGCCTTCCACTGCGCCCCAAGCAGCTTCGCCTGCTCGGGCACCTTGAGACCCTCGGGAAGTTTAGACCTCGCCTCGTTGCAGTACAGGATGTACGCCGATGGGGCACGTTTCGCCTTGACCTTCTCCGGTTTCACCTTTTTAGCCTTTGTCTCGCCCTTAGTGGTGCTCTCCTTCTTCTTCCCCCACCTGCCCCGCTCACTCGGAGGCTTCTCACGCTTCCTCGTCAGAACCTCAACCGCGACATTGAGGGGTACAGGCGAGTGTTGCGCCAACAGCACCTTGCGCTTCTGGTCAACATCCAGGGTCTTCCCGTCGTCGCAGGTCATATCCTCCTCGATCGATGCGTCACTGCCCTCGCTAATGTCCACGTTGACGAAATCATCCGCCACAGCCACGAGTGCTTCATCGCTGAAGGAGACGTCTGCACAAGTGGCTGCGACTGCGTCATCTCTGGCCTTCTGGAGCACCTTCTTGGACAGGCTGGCGTTGACGCCGTCGTGGGAGACGTACCAACCGAATGGGCCCATGTTCATGACAACATCCTTCCCATCCTCAGGGTGAGGGCCGAGCACCATGGGGTACCGCAGCAGGGTCATGGCCAGGTCCATGTCGACATCCTCGGGCTTGAGGCCGATGTTCTTGAGCCCAAAGCGCTGAGGCTTTGTCTTCTTGGAATCGTCAGGAGACGACGGCATCTGAAGCTCAATGTACGGTCCATAAGGTCCGTTCTGAATGGCGACGTGTCCACCGCTTTCCGGATCGGTGCCGAGCTCGATGGGAAAATTGCCGCCGCCGACCGCACCGTCACTGTCATTGACCAACTGACGGGTGTGTCCACAAGAAGGGTAGTTGCTGCAGCCAATGAACCCTCCCGTGCGGCTGAGCTTCAAACCGAGCCTGCCAGTACCGCAACCGGGGCAGCGCCTGGTGCTGGACAGTTCCTCGGGATCAAACGCCACGATCGGGTAGCCCCCGGTGGACTCCGCCTGTGTCGCCGCCTCCTCCGCTGCGCGCTCTATGGCCGACAGTCGCACATCCACGCTTGATTTGTCATCCCCGAAAAAGTGAGCGCCCAGCGTCGCGTCGAGCACGTCCACCACCTGGCTGGTCCTGATTCCCTTTAGGCTCTCCACATCCCCGGCGAACCGCCCCCAGAAACCCGACAGCACGCTCTTCCAGTCTTCCTTGCCGTTGGCGATATCGTCGAGCCTGTCCTCGAGACCCGCGGTGAACCCGTAGTCAACGTACTCGTCGAAGAAGTGTGCCAGGAAGGAAGACACCAGACGTCCGCGCGTCTCCGGGATAAGCGGGCCCCGCCCGCTCGTGTCGGCGACGTACCCCCGTCGCTTGATGACCTTCATGATCGTGGCGTACGTGGACGGGCGACCAATCCCCTTCTCCTCCAGAGCCTTCACCAGGCTTCCCTCCGTGTACCGCCCCGGTGGCTGGGTCCAGTGCTGGGTGGCGGTCACCCCCGTGTCCTTACCGGCGGCGGTGTCGCTCTCGTATTCACCATCGTCATCGGCGTCGGCCTTCTTGAAACCACCCCGCTTGGCGTCCTTATCGCGCTCGACAATCTTGACCTCGTCACCGATGACCCTGATTTTCTCACCCACGTCCAGGCGAGGGAGCCACCTGTCGTTGTCACCGAAGGATGTCGAATCGTCTCCGTCCCGCATACCATGCCTGTACGCGGCGAGGTAGCCGGGAAAGATCAGCCTGGACCCGGTAGCCTTGAGCCTGAGCCGCTCGTCCTCGGACCACACGTCTGCCTGGACTCGTTTGGTCACCGCCGCGGACATCTGCGATGCCATCGTCCTCGCCCAGATCAGCCTGTACAGCCTGGCCTCGTCGGACCCGGACCCGAGCCTGTTCGCCACCGCCTGGGGCAGGATCCCAGCCTTGGTCGGTCGGATCGCCTCGTGCGCTTCCTGAGCGTTCTTCTGAACCTTCCTGAAGAAGTTTGGCTTCTCGGGAACGTATTCCTCGCCAAACTCCGCTCCAGCCACGTCCCTCAGCTCCGCAACAGCCGCCGGGGACACGTGCAGACCGTCGGTGCGCATGTAGGTGATGAGACCTTCGCCCCATCCCCTTCCCTCGTAGAGCGACTGAGCCGCGGCCATCGTCCTCGCCGCCCCGAACCCGAGTCGGGAGCTGGCATCCTGCTGCAGGGTGGACGTGGTGAACGGCGGCTTCGGTCGACGGGATACGTCCTTCTCGACCACGTCGTGCACCGCCAGGGTGGACGACGCGCTCAGCACGGCCCTAGCTGCCAGTTCCGCCGCCTCCCTCGACCCCGGCTCCATCTTACCGAGCCGTTTACCGTCGAGGTGCGTGAGCTCCCCGACAAACGACCGCCCCGAGCTCCCGTCGGGTTCCAAGCCGGCGAAGACGTTCCAGAACTCCTCCTTGACGAACCTCTCAATCTCAAACTCGCGCTCGCAAACCAGCCGCAGCGCCGCGCTCTGCACCCGCCCAGCGCTCAGTGCCCCGGGCATCTTCCTCCACAGCACCGGCGAGAGGGTAAATCCGAAGAGGTAATCGAGAGCGCGGCGCGCCAGGTAGGCATCCACCAGCGGCGCGCTAATCTCCCGCGGCGACTCAAACGCCTCCCGCACCGCCTTCTTCGTCACCTCCGTGAACGTGACCCGCTTCACGGGGAGGGATGAGGAGGACCCGAGGACCCCCTTCTCGCGGAGCAGCTCGACGATGTGCCAGGAAATGGCCTCGCCTTCTCGGTCGGGATCCGTGGCCAGCAGGAGCTCGGCGGCTCCGTTGGCGTTCTTGACGATGTCCCGCACCACCCCGTCCCTCGCCTTCTCCGCCCAGAGCATGGCAAAGTCGTCCTCGGGCTTGACCCCGCCGTTCTTTTGCACGAGGTCCCGAACGTGCCCGTAAGAAGCGAGGACGGTGTAGCCGTCTCCGAGGTACTTCTGCACCGAGGACGCCTTGGCCGGGGACTCCACCACCACGAGCTTGCCGACGCTCCCCGCTGCTGCGCTCGATCGCAGGCCCCTCGATGACCCGACGGGACGCGAGTGTCCGGGGACGATTGAGAATATCGGCTCGAACCCGACCAAGGAACGCGGCGCCGCGCGGATGGAGGCGAAGCCCCGAAATGAGCCCGACGATTCGAGCGTCGCCCTCGGGGAGGACGTGAACCGGGGCGCCATCGCCGCGTCCGCGCCGCCGATCGCGCGCCTGGCGCTGAGTGCAACGGGTTCCAGGAGCGCCCTGAGACTACGGGTACGGTGCGACATCGTCCTCGCGCCCGGAACCCGACCCGCGCTGCTCCCAACGCCACCTTCCCGGCGGCCGTGCAGCGTATGGGACACCGGGGCGCTGAGCGAGAAAGCCGGGGGCATGGAACGCGTGGCGCGAGTGAACGCGCCGCCTCGAGGGCTCTCTCTCACGAGCGTCGCTCGAGGACTCCCTCGAGGTTGCTCCCTCGGGCGCCCAGCGACGTTCCTCGGCGCTCAATGACGCCGAATTTCATCGGCGGCGAGAATTTTACTGCAGAAGAGACTGATGATGAGGCGGGCGAGTTTTCTCATTTCACGGGTGATGTGCGATACATGCTACTCCCCCTGGCTGGCTTGAGCCATCACTTTTTCCTCTCCTTCTTCCACTTGAACACAGGCGGAGCCTTTTGCAGATGCGCGAGACCGGGCAGCACCTCCTCCTCGTTCTTGCCGGGTTTCAGCTTTCGCTTGTGCCCCCTGGCGTGCGACACCTCCTTCTGATACGCCATCTCCAGGGCCATGCGCTTGAGACGCGCGGCGCGATGCTCCCGCTCCTTCAGCTCCTGATACGCCACCCTGCGCTTCTTTTCAATCTTTTTCATCACCTTCGGGTCGATCTCCTCCCCCTCCTGGCCCTCGTTCTCGTCAGCCTCCAGGCTCCGAGCCAGCCCCCGCCGCAGACCGAGCCCCTTTGCGCTCACCTTCGCCGCCAACAGACGACGCTTCGCCGCGGCAGCCTCCGCCAGCTCGCCCCCGTGTACCTCGTCGTCGTCTTCGTCGTCCTCGTCTCCCAAATCTCCCCATCCGTTGGCGTTCTTGACGATGTCCCGCACCACCCCGTCCTTCGCCTTCGGCTTGGCGCGTCGGAGTCTGGCGTCCTCATCCTCCGAGTCGGACTCGTCGGCAAACACGATGTGGACCCGCTCCTGTTTCTTCCCGCCCGACCCGAACGCCCTCTGCGCGTCGAATTCGTCGTCGTCATCCATGGCGTCATCTTCCCCGGGCACGTCCCCGATCATGTGCAGCGTCGCCCTCAGCTTCTCGACCTTCTTCGCCTCCATCGACGCCTTCATGGCGACGTACTTGACATCTTGGGTCTTCATGAGGTGGAGCTCGTCCTGGGTGTACTTGTTGGACAAGTCCTCATTGGCGATGTGGACCCCGTCGTTGGTGCGCTGCTTCTGCATGGCGAAGTAGAACTCATCGGGATTCCTGTTGGCCGCCTTCTTCCGCAGAACCTTGAGCGCCTCCTCCTTCTTGTGGAAATCGCGCGCGCGGAGGATGTAGTCCTTCTTCTTCTCGAGGAGGCCGAACTTGCGCCGCTCCGCCGGCTGTGAGCGCTCCTTGTGCGTCCTGCGCTTCACGGCGTTGCGCAGAGACGACATGGCGGACGATTAAATTTTCTTAGCGTTCCCCTATTGAACGCCGTGACAGAGCCCTTGTGCGCGACGGTGTGGCGGCCTTGCCGCCGCCGCCGCCAATAAAAACTTGTGCAGTTGTGGTCGATGACTGGGCGCGTGCTCTCAACCCCGGTGACGAAATTTTGCCGCTGCCATAAGGGTCGAGCGCGAGTCACTTGCCGTCAGCCGAGGCGCGCGGAGGTGGCAACGTCCTCGCGGGAGGGACTAGCCCGCCGCCGTCGCGCGCGCTTCACACCGGAAGAGCGCTTGCGACCGTGCAACCCAGCCACAGTCCACTGCTGCATTTCGTGGATTGTTAGGAGGAGGTGAAACTTCCTAGGAGGAGGGGTGGTCCCGTGGTCGGCTGGCTGAGAAGATGGGGGGCAAGGCGCGTCACAGACGCCGCGAGTCCTGGACTACAGACGATGATTTTCTCGACGACGACGAGCAGTTCGCCGCCCGATACGGCGACGTGCGCAGGTCCAGCAGCGGCAACGTCCTCCACCACACCTCCGACACCACGAACAGAAATCGCAGGGCTGCCAGAAAGGCGGACAAGGGGGACCCGTCGGAAAGGAGCCGGAGTAAAGCCAGGAACTCGGGTTCCAAGGGTAACCGCGCCGCGCAACGGTCCGCTTCCGTGACCCGCGGCGAACCCGGTCGAACCTCACCCAGCCCGGCCCCCGAGGTGGACTGGAGCGGTCGACTGGCCCCGGGGTACGCGAACATGGACCCGGCGGTGCTGAGGCAGATTGAGAAGGACCTCAACAAGCTGGCACGTCGCAGGAACGAGAGGGAGCGCGCGAAGAAGAGGAAGGACCAGAAGGAGGTGAAAGATAGCGACCGAGCCCAGTCCAGGTTCAGCGGCGCCAACAGGAGGATCGTTCACACCCCGCTCGCCGCGGCTCACCACGAGCGGCGGGGTTCGTTCGGGGGAGGCGCGGGGCTCGGGGACCGGGGCACACCGGGGACCCCGTTGTCGGGGTCCAAGCGGGGCAGCTTTGCGAGCGTGGCGTATGGCGTGGGTAGCAGCGACGATGAAGACCACGCGTCGGACGTCCCGGGGTCGAGAGCGAGGTCCACCGCCAGCGAAGAGTTGGAGGATGAGATGTTCTCCTCGATCATCCGCCGCCGGTCCAGCGCGGGGATGGTGAGAAAGGAGGACCTGCCCAAGGACCACTCCCGAGCCGACGAAAGGGATCCCAAGAGCGTGATGGACTACATGGCGGTCATGTCCGAGTTTCTGTCCAGCAAGGGTGTCCACGGGAGCCTGTTGGAGGATATGCGAACTGAGGACCCGGGTGACGGCGGGGGTTTACCCCCCTTGCACCGAACCGCGAGTGAGGTTGAGGCGGCGGCGTCCCTCGCGACGCTACAGCGCGGGGACTCGGCGTCCCCGGCCCCCAGTGACTTCAGCGATCGCGATCTGCACACTCCAATCGCGGTGGAGAGCAAGCCCCGGTCCACCGCGCTGTCTCCGACTGCGGCGCCGTTTGTGTCCTCGGCTGACAGGCCGCCGAGCCACACTCGGGGCGCCCTGCTGACCCCGACCGACATAGCGGCCTTGACCAGCAGCCCCTCTGAGGTGCACTCGACCCTCACCAAGTCGATCCTGCACATGAAGGGGAGCGGGAGCGGGACCCTAGGCGCCGGGGACCTCGACCTGATGGCGGCTATGGCCATGGCCGGGGACGGCTCCGCGGAGGATGGCGACGAGGTGCCCTCGTCGGAGCACACGGGTTTGGAACGAAGCGTCACGCCGCGCTCCTTCATCGCCGCCCAGCTCGAAGCGGACAGAGCCGCGGGAAACGCCACGCCTCCACCCGGAGAGGCCTCCTCTTTAGAGGGCTCCGGTCGGTTAGCGGTGAGACACGCGGGTCAAATGCTCCGGGACGCTCTCGACGCCGCCGTCGCCGCCGTCCTCGACGAGAGCGGGGCGCAACACCTCGGGGACGCGCAGCGGGCGTCGGCGGACTTGCTCGCGGCGCTCGAGGGGTCCTTGGACTTTTGCGAGCGCGCGGTCGCGGGTCTGAGGGAGGACACGGATGTCGAGCGGCACGTCGCGGCGGGTCGGGCGGTTGTGGCGCACACGAGGCTGAGCGCGGTGCTGTTGGAGGAGGTCACGGCCGGGGCGACGGGGGCTCGGACGGCCCTGCACACCCTCGCCGATGCGATCATGTCCGCGTCCGAGGCTGAAGCCGCCGCGGGGGAGGCGGCGGAGGAAGCCGCCGCGGCGGCTATGGCTGAGGAGACCGGGGAGGCGGCTGAGGCGGCTGCCGTGGCGGAGCACATAGCCGACGAAGCCGCAAACGACACCGCCGTGGCGCTCGTCCGATCAGCGCACGCGGGGGCGTGGGTCGCCCAGCATCTGAGCGTATACATGCGCTGGGCGAAGCGCGCTGCGGCGTGGGCGGGTAAACCCCCGCCCCCGCCACCCCCGGAGCCTGGGAGCGAGCAGGAGCGCCTTTTAAACGCGGGCGACGCGGAATCGCTGAAGCGTTTCAACCCGGCTGCAAAAATCGCCGTGGAGGTGGCTGACGTGGTCTACACCCGCGCCATATACGACACGATAATCGCGTGGGACGTTTATATCAGCGCGGGAGTGGCGGCGGTTCCTGCTGTGAGCTCGTCCGATCACACCAACTGGAGTTACAACGAGCATCCCGACATGGTGGCGTATCACAGGGAGATGGCTGAACGCCAGGCTGCTGGGCGGCGATCCTTTTTACGCTCCCTCTGGGTGCAGGCGTTCATCGCGCAATACTGCGTGCAGAGCGCGTTCACCGCGGGGCACTACGCCCGATTGGAGGACACCGTTGGGCACGACTGGGATGTCAAGGAGCTCATGCGTGCTGTGATGCGGATTATTGCGGTTGCGGGGACGGTTGAGGCGCAGCTGCAGGAGCTCGGCGATGTCAATGACGCAGGAGCACCGGCTCAGCTGCGGCGGTCCAGGGAATCGACGCCGTTCATGGAGCAACCCGAATCGACGACGGCACCCAGCCTCAGCAGGCAGCCGAGCCTGAACGCTAGGGCCTTTGCCGCACCCGGGTCCCCGCCAAGTCGTGAGCCCTCATCAAAGGCTCTCGGCGCTGGCGTGGGCTTCGGGTCCCCTGTGCGGGCATCCAGGATATCCCAACTTGCCGCTTCGGAGGATGACGCTCGACCAAAGTCCACACTTTTCACGTCATCCGCCGCTCCCGTGACGGTGCTCCCGCCCCTGCCCCGCCCCGCCCCTACGGCGGAGTCGGTGGCTATCGACTACATCGACGCGCTGTGGCAGTCGGTTTCGCAGGTCAAGACGCTTAAGTACGAATCATCAATCGCCATCGGTCGCGGTGGGTTCTCCACGGTTCTCAAAGCTTCGTGGAGAGGAAGCACAGTCGCGGTGAAGGTGCTGGATCCCAAGAAGATCAACGGTGACGTCGTGGACGCCATCAAGAGCGAGGTGACAGCCATGACTGCCAACCGGCACCCCCAAATTGTCACCGTCCTTGCTGCATCGGTGCAGCTCCCAGATGCCTCCATCATCATGGAATACTGCGCCCGGGGGTCACTCTCTGACGTTCTCGCGCGAGCGAGGAAGTCACCCGGTAGACTTTGCTGGCGCGTGCGGCTGCTCATGGCCTCGGATGCGGCGTGTGGCCTGGCTTACTTGCACTCGTCCGCCAACCAGATTGCCCACAGAGACATCAACACCCAGAACCTGCTGGTGACAGAAGATATGCGGGTGAAGATCGCAGACTTTGGGCTGTCCAGGCTGGTACGGTCCGCGAGGGAAAGGGAAGCCAAGGAGACGGGCGTGGGTGACAAGGAGAACGAGGGGGACGGTGTCAACAGGGATGTAACGGCGTCCAAGCAATTCGAGATGGCCGAATCCGATCGAGACGCCATGTCAGACGGACTCAGAAATTGTCTCTTCCATGCTCCGGAGGTGATACTGGCGGGTGAAAACACGGGGTTCGGGACGCGCGCGGACGTCTTTTCGTTCGGATGTGTGCTCTGGTGCCTCGCCACGCTGACCCCGCCATGGGAGGAGGTACAGGATCAGTACGAGGGTCTGCCGGATTATGTGAGGTTTGTCAACACGATGCGGGAGGTGGCCGACAGGGTGACCAGCGGCGAGCGTCTCCCGCTCCCGCCTCTCACGTCATCCTCGTCCGCCTCATTGAACGGATCAACAACCAGTGGCGACGTCCCGGGCACCGTGAACGAGAATGAGGTCAAAATTGACCCAGGCGCCCCTCAGTGGACCCCTGGGTACGTGCAGCAGGACAGATTGGCAAAGATGATCAGCAGGTGCTTTCAGACGGCTCCGGAGGAACGGCCGCACATGTCGAAGATATTGTTTCATCTCAGGCGGATGCACCGAGAGGAGGAGATGAAGGAGCTGGAAATGCACCCTCCCCCGAAGGATTGGATGGGATTCACACCCGCCGGCGTGCCCCACATGAGCGGTGTATCTGCCGGGAAAGCCAGTCAGAAGGATGGTGCGGGGCGAGTGGAGTTGACCCGGGTCGAATCGGTCGAAGGTAAGGGTGACACCACGAGGAACACGGCCGAAATAATGGCGTCAGCACCGAGGAAGGGTTCCGACGATCACACCACGCCGCCGGGGATGCTGCAAGTGCCGTACGGAGCTGTGGTGCTGCTGTTTGCCGCCGCCGCGGCGCTCGCGGCACTCGGAGATCGGACCATGCTCCTTCTCCTTTCCGTCGCGGCCGCTCAAGTCTTCGTCATGCGATGGTCTAGTAGGTAGGCAACGAACGTAGGAATATTGGCTACGCATAAGCGAGCCGTATTTGTGAGAATATCTGATGATGATGAGAGACCCATCATAACATTATCATAGTGCTACTACAAGCAATCACGTTTATTTCGGTGATCCTTGATCGTTCTTCTTGGTCCAGCTCCCTGAGAGGCCAAGCCGGGATGTCGCCTGCGAGAACATCCCCGGTTTCTTTTCGCCGATGTTATCCGCAAACATCGAGAGGGTCCTAGTCGACACCAATCCCTTACCCTGAAGGTACGTCGAGAGCCTCGCAATCGACGATTCCTTCTTGGGCCCCTCCCGAGTCTCCTCGATCCCGTTCGCTCTGTTCTCCCTCTGCCGGGCCAGCTCCTTCTGAATGATCAGATTGATCTCGTGGAACTCCAGGCCATCCGTGTCAATCTTCTTGTTCGCCTTCAACGCGCGCACCAGACGCATCCTGTTCCTGATCTTGAACACAAACTGTCGAATGAGGTTCAGACGGAACAGGGTATCAAACGGGTTCCTGTCGTCATACACTCCCTCCATCGTGGACGCATAATCAAATCGCTCCAGCAGGATGGCCACGAACAGGTTACACAGCAAGCAGATGCCAAAGATCACGAAGCTGAAGAAATAAGGCACGGCGCTGACACGATAGGGGCAAGAGCCGTATGCGCCAGTCACCGGATCCTGCTCCATGTTCTGACATGACCAGAAGACATCATGAAACGGCGAGACCCAATTTCCCGAGAGGGTCACGAAGAGGAGCCACATCGCGTTGCCCCAGTTCTGGAAGTTAGTGTAAGGGGTGAGTCCGTCCCCGTCGTAGGGCCCGTCGATCTTGCCGTAGAGCGTGCACCCGAGGCATGCGTAGATATGCATCAGTAGGAGCATCAAACCGAAAATGTTGAGCATGGACGGGAGCGCTGTGAGGAATGTGTCCACAAGCGACCTCAGCCCCGGGGATGATTTCAGCACCTTGAACAGGCGGAAGAACCTTGCCGTGCGGAAGACGGTGAGGAAGGAGCTCTCCCCGGTGAAGCTCGTCGCAAGCTCGATCACACCGGACACCGTGACAACGAAATCAAGTTTGTGCCAGTTTTCGTCCCAGTACACCGGCCAGGTCATAGCGATGATGTTCACCACCGTCTCAGCCACGTAGAGGCAGCAGAACACGATGCCAAGCGTGTCCATCACGTTCTGCTCCTCCTCGGAGACGCCCACGCGGAAGAAACACATCTGGATCGCGTTTGCGGTAATAAACAGGGTAACGAACAACTCCCAGTACTTCCACTTGCGCATCCTCAGGCAAACTCGCCGGACCACACCCACTGTTGATTCCTCAATGTCTCGCCACGATTCCCTTGCCGCATCCAGGCCAGCCTTCAGGGCGAGGAGCCACTTGCGCTGGGATTCACTGTAGCAGTACCCGGAGGAGCTCTCGTCGTCCCCTTGGATCGAACTCGCCACCTGGCTGAAGTTATCCACCAGGGCGGACACGAACAGGTTGAGCCAGAAGAAGAAGGTTATGATGACCACCACCACGTAGAACAGGGCGTTAACCCTCCTGTTGTTGTATACCGGCTCCTTCTCCTCCCCGACTGAGTCCACGCCCTCCCACATGAGGTCCTGCCAGTTGTCTCCGGTGGACAAGATGAAGATGGAGATGATAGCTTGACCGATGTTGTCGAAGTGGAAAGGCGCGTTTCGCCACTCCCCACCGAGAGCTTCGCACGAGTCCTTGGTGCCCCCCGGGTTCCCGCCCGGGTGCGTGCACGAGTAAAACGTCCCCTTGAAGAGCTGCATGCCCAACACGCCGAGGACGAGGAAGCAGAGCACACCCATCCCACACACCGTCATGATGGCGGGCATGGACACGAAGGTCGCGTCGATGACCAGCTTGAGCGACGGGACGTTCTTGATGACGCGCAGCGGGCGAAGCACTCGGAGAACGCGGAAAACCTTCAGCACCCCACCCGTGCTCCCACCGGAGATCAGGTCCAAGAGCAGGGTGACGATGGACATCGTGACGATGAACCCGTCCAGGCAGTTCCAGTAGTCCTTGATGTACGCGTTGGGGCCGCTGTAGACGGTCAGCGCGACAAGCTTCAGCACCATCTCGATGAGGAAGGCCACGGTGAACGAGATGTCGATGGCCTCCATCGCTGTCTCTGTCTTGGAACCGGGCGTGGGCCAGTCTGCGTCGCACTGCGGAGCAAGCAAACAGGCGCTGATCACGATGAACACCAAGACCATACCTTGAAACCAACGCTGGTCAACGATGGAGAGACACTTTGCCCTCGCCGTGTTCCAAGAGTCCGGTTTGTCAACCTCGATACCGCACTGGACGCATCGCTCGCGGAACAATCGCTCCCTTCGTGCCACGGGATCTTCCTCCCTCGCGGCGGCTTCCTCCTTGAGAATCTGCTCCCTCTTCTTCCGCTTTCTTTCTAGCATCTCCTCCACGCTGCTCACAGTGGACTGGGTGTTGCCGATGGAGAACTTGATCGCTGCCTCCTTCTGCACCACGTTTTCCGGAACTTCGGCAAGCTTCTTGTGTCCCGTGGTTGTCACCAACCTTTCCCGAGCCTCATGGAGCTCTTCATGCGAGAACCCATCACTCAGTTCCTGCACCTTGGCTTGGTTCTCGAGCTCAATCTCCCGCTGTCGCCTGAGCATGGACACGGGCGATGAGGGCATGGGTATCGTAGACTTTCGTACCTGCAGGTCCATGCCAGTCTGGAAGAGCCAAATGCGAACTGCCGCCACCTCGGCTCTGACCTCGTTCCTCAGCCGGTTCAGCGTACGCATCTCATCGCTCTTTTCGATCGTTGCCTCATCCACGCCCTTCTTGCGAAGCTCCTCGATGGTATCGAGGGCCTGTCGGGTCTTACTGGAAGTTAGCATGGTAAGCGCCGTCTCCTCACCGCGAATTTCGACAGGGTTTCCACTCTTTGTTCGAACCAAGTCTGAACCAAAACCGGCACCCCCTGAGCCGCCACCCTCGAGCTCCTCCTGGATGGGCTTGGACGCAGCCTCGATCAGGACTCCCAAAACCAACGCCAGGAGGGAGGTGGATACGAGGGACCAAACGATCACGTAAATGACGCTGGAGCTCTCTCCCGTTGCTTGCATCAGGTCCCAACCGACCGTGAAGGTGTTCTCGCCGGTGCACATGATGAAGAGGGTCATCACCGCCGTGCCAAAGTTGTCAAAGTGCGAGCGATGCACGTTCATGTCCCCAGAGCCCCCAAACAGCTGCATGCCAAGGATGGCAAACACGGTGATGAACAGGAAGAACACCAGGCAAAAGCTCCCGATGCGAACCACGCCGTTGATCACCGCCCGAAACACAGTCTGGAACGCCCGGTACTGCCTCAGACCCTTGAGACCCGCCAGGATGCGCATCACGCGAAGCATGCGCAGGAGCGCCACGCCATCTGCGCCACTCCCCATCGACAACTCCAAGACCCCCGAGATGACGATGATGCCGTCGATGATGTTCCACCGGTTCGACCAGTACCACTCCGGGCCGTACGCGAGGTGCTTGATCACAAACTCCACGATGAACACGATGGTGAATGTCAGCTCACAGCCATCCAGAACCTCGTAGTATGCGTCGCCCATGCCGTACGAGTTTGCCGCCATCGAAACGGTGTTCATGACGATGACGAAGAGCACCGTGCGACCAAACCACACATTCTCGCACAGCTGCTGGAGTTTTCTGGAGTAACTCAGGAACGGTTCGGGCAGCGCGGGTTTCTCCTCGGCCAAAGGGTCCTTCTCCTTTATGCCAATCTTTTGTTTCGCCACGACGAACCCGCGTGCTGAGGTTTTGCCAAGCCAGTTGACAAACTCTCCAACCTTGTCCTCCTGCAGGTCGAACGCGGCACCCCGGATCGGGGGTAGACCCAGGCGCTCCCTCTCCTCCGCCTCCGCCTCCTGCTCTTCGAGCTTGTCGCTGCAGTGTGACAGCGTGATGATCATGACTGACGTGAACAGCTGCAGGACGTAAAAGCCGCCAAAGAAGACCAGGATGGCAAAGTAGGGACCCACGCGCACGATGCCGCTCGCGTCCGCCGCCAACCTCGCGCTCTCGTTCCATCCGTCGATCGTGATAGTCTGCAGCACGATGATGGCGGACCTCCAGAAGTTATCGAACGACAAAAACCCAGCCTGCGGGTACGTGTTCGAGTTGCAGCAAATCTCGCCGACGTCGTAGTCGCACTCGTACCCCCTCCCGCGGGGATCGCACACATGCCGCGTCATCGTCTCACCGGCCACTTGGTACGTCCTGTTCACGAGTTCCTTGACCGGGCATGACCCCACGAACGTCGAGTTATCCCACCCGGCGGGCTCGACACACCGCGCGTTCAGCTTACCGCCGAATAGCATCGTCCCGGTGATTGACGCAACCAGCATGAACCAGCACAGGAAAATGAGGGCATCGCGGAGCAGGGGAATGGCCGCGAGCGTGGTGCGCATCAACAGCTGACCGTCCCTGAAGTTCTTCATCGCGCGGAGCGGCCGGAAGCACCTGAACGCCCTCAGCGCGAGGAACTGCGTCCCGAGCCTGGACTCAAAGAGGCTCACAAGGGTGCCGCACACCAGCAGAAAGTCAAATTGGTTCCACCCGCTGTCCATGTAAGTGTCAGGCGCGAACCAGAACCCCTGGTCAACGATCTTCACCAGCGCCTCCACCGCGTACAACATCGTGCTCGCGAACTCCGCCTCGGCCATACCCTCGGCGTTCTGGGCGTTCGGGTCCCTCATGTCCAGCGAGGCCATCGTAACCGTGTTGGCGAAGATCACGGCAAAGATGACCATGTCAAACCACGCGCTCCTGGCGATGCTTCGGCAGAATTTTCTGAAGGGATTCTCCTCGTCGAACAGAAACATGCTCTTTGGATGTTCGGCCAGCCATCTGCAGGAAAAGAGGGGGGCAACGGGGCGGGGCGTGTGGTCAGCACTGAGAGTAGGGGCGCGGTCGAGAAACGTGCCGATTTATTCGGACAATTGTGCGTTTGTCGGCGCTCTCATCGAGGGGCACGTGCGCGAGGGTTTGCGAGGGAAAGAAACCGGCGACGATCGAAAATCGATGGCAAAATCGACCCCGAGCGTAACATCGATCCCTCAGACTCGATACCGAGCGACTCGGCCTTGCCCATTTCGCGCCCCCTCGGGAAAAGCGCAGGGTTGTTGGTGGGGGATTGATTGCCCAATTATCATACCTCTGCGAGTCGTTGGCTACCGTATACCAGGTCCTGACCGCCTTCTCCTCCACCCTGCGCGGCGATGGGGCCCCCTCCTCATCCACAGGGCGCGGGCTCGCCCCCTGACTCATCTACGAACTCGACCGATGAGAACGCGCACCCCCTTGCTGACGGACCAGCCAATAACCGTCTCAAGCAAGACGACACGTGAGATGCGTCATCATTTCGGTCGATATTTTCGGGTTTCCCTGAAACACCAATTAGAAAATTCATTCACACTGTCTCGGTTGTAAATTGTCCTCGGGACGAAACGTATTTTCCGAGTTTCGATCACGATCGTGACCGTGCTGCACTGCCCCATCAAGCATTCCTGTCCCGGTTCACGCTTCACCTGGATTCCCTGCCGATTCCCCAAGATTCGACCGCTGCCGTTGAACGCCGATAACGTTAGTGACGGCACTCCAGGGCGCGGCGCGGGCCGAGCGAGGAAGGGCCGCGGGCCGCGAGAGGTGTTGCGAGATGTGTCGCTGGATCTTTTACTACGGCGAGGAGGTTTGCCTCGGCAAGCTCCTCTACGGCGCGACCCACGGACTGGCGAACATGTCCGAAGGGGCCGGGTACACCCCGGGCTGCGAGCGGAACCACAGGCGTAACCATCCGGTCAACGTGCACGGGTGCGGGGTGGGTTGGTACGCCTGCGATCGCTGCGGGCTGGTAGATGGTAACGGTCTGGACGCGTACTGCCGCCCGTCGGTGTACACCACCGTCGCCGCGCCGTCTCACGACCGCAACCTCCGCTCGCTCTCCAAGAACATCAGCTCCTCGCTCCTGTTCGGGCACGTCCGCGCGGCGGGTCCCGGCGCGAGCGTCCACCAGTACAACTGCCACCCGTTCTACTACGGAAGGTACATGTTCATGCACAACGGAGACATCACAGACTTCAAGAAGATCAGGCGCGGGCTTCTCGCGCTCCTCAGGGACGACCTGTTTGAGCACATGAGCGGGACCACGGACTCGGAGCTTCTCTTCCACCTCATCCTGAACGAGTTCCCTGACCATCACACGCTGTTGGACCCGGCGAGGATCCAGGAGGCGGTGCTCTCGGCGATGGCGCACGTCATCAGGGCCAACAATGGCGCACCGTCCTCGATCAACATCGCCATCACCGACGGAGAGACGGTGATTGCCACGCGGTACCGGAACAGCGACCACGAGGAGCCGCCCAGTTTGTACTTTCATCTCGGGCCCATGCCCGGAGAGAGGACGTGGGACCTCGACGCCCTCGGCGGGTTCGACGCGATGGAGAGTAACCCGAGGCTGGACGATAACGTCGCGGAGCCGCACGTGCCCGGGGGGAAGGTCATCGGCGGGAAGGATAAGTTCATCGCCACGCAGGCGCTGCTGGTGTCGTCGGAGCCGCTCAGCGGGAGGCGGGGCCTCGACAGGTGGGAGCTGCTGCCGGCCAACTGCATGATCACCGCCGCACCCACCAGGCCGACGGTTGGGAGGTGCACGCGCGCCGCCTTCGTCGCTAAGCTCCGCGAACAGGCGGCCGGGGGTGCGAACCGCCACAACCTGGCGCCGGCGTCCGCGCCCGTGCTCGAGGTTGAGATTCGTTGCATGCGGGACCTGTGCCGGCAAGCGCTTGGAGACAGATGCGCGCAGGGGAGCGGGCCCGTCGCGGACGTGCCCGTGCCCGTCGCTCCCACGAATGCGGTCGGTCGGTCATCCTCCGCGCGGGGTTACTCGCTGGACGGGGGCGGCGGCTTGCCGATCAGCCCGATTCCCCCGCACTTGAAACTCTCCCACAGGTCCAACTCTGTCGAGTCCAAGATGACCCACGCGAACGCGTCCAACATGACCCACGCGGACGCGACGGACCAAAGTGGCGCGG
>Ga0181571_10001116_pt1 | contig 18987 bp, 10 predicted proteins | sample 101ome_17_FD_132440 | JGI IMG/M metagenome (GOLD analysis project Ga0181571, IMG submission 132440) | Coastal salt marsh microbial communities from the Groves Creek Marsh, Skidaway Island, Georgia - 101407AT metaG (megahit assembly) | ecosystem: Environmental > Aquatic > Marine > Intertidal... | reverse complement strand
GGACAATAGGCACCAAGTGCCTTGCCCATGATAATGATGTCAGGCTCGACCCCAGAGTGCTCAATAGCTAGCAGCTTGCCGGTGCGTCCCATACCAGTCATGGTTTCGTCCACAATCATCAGTAATCCCCACTGGTCGCAAAGACGCCTTACCCCTTCCAGATAGCCCGGAGGTGCCGGGATGATACCATTGCTCCCAACAACTGGCTCAACCAACACAGCGGCAACCTTGTTGGAACCCCCTTCATTTTCGATGATGTAGTCCAGATAATTGAGGTTTTCCTCCACCATGGTCTCTCCATCGCCAAAAGGTGGTCGGTAGGCATTGGCTTCAGGAGCGAACACCACCCCAGGAACCGTCAGGGGTTCCTGAAACCACCGACGCGGATCCCCACTCACCGATGCGGCTCCGCTAGTCGATCCATGCCAAGATTTGTAGCGCGAAATAATCTTGTAGGGGTATGGATACTGGGAAGGAGCATCACTTTGCGTCAAACCACCCTCATGAAACATGCGGTGGTATTGAAACTGCCGGGCTGCTTTGATAGCCGCTTCGACTGCAGCAGCCCCGCTCTGAGCAAAATAAACTTTCTTGTCGGGAGAGCCAGGGGTCAATTCAGCCAGTCGACGCGCGAGTTGCCCAGTAGGCTCAGTGGCGAAGTCATCGGTGACATAGGCTACCGTGTCAAGTTGGCGTTTAAGCGCCGTCAGGACCTTGGGATGATTGAATCCCAGATTGATGCACTCATGAGCGCTGCGTAGATCGAAGATACGCCTCCCATCGGTGGTATGAATCCAACAACCCTCCACCCGCTCGACAGGAATGGGCGCATAGCCCTCCTGCGAAGACCAGCACTGCATCATGTGGCGCGCCTGATTGGCAGCAAACTCTGGGACTTGACTCATGGAGTGGGTGAGGCAGCACAGCCTGTCATGACCTGCAAAAGGTAGGCTAGTGGGGCATCTGCATGTTGAGCCGTGTGGCGACTTGTTGAACGTCCTTGTCGCCTCGACCCGACAGATTGACAATGATGATCTGATCAGACGACATGGATGGAGCTTTTTCCATGACCGCCGCCACAGCATGGCTTGATTCAAGCGCTGGGATGATGCCCTCCAACCGAGCTAGCCCCATGAACGCCTCCAAGGCTTTTTCATCGGTGGCGTAACCATAATCAACCCGCCCCTGATCCTTGAGCCAGGCATGCTCCGGGCCAACCGCCGCGTAGTCCAATCCAGCAGAGACACTGTGAGTCAGCTGAATCTGACCATGATCATCCTGAAGGATGTAGGACCGGGTTCCCTGCAATACGCCCAGTGAGCCGCCCTGAAAACGTGCCGCATGGCGCTCTGGCTCAATACCCTCACCACCGGCTTCGACTCCCAGCATGCGCACCCTAGGGTCCTTTAAGAAGGGGTAAAACAGGCCGATGGAGTTACTCCCCCCTCCCACACAGGCCACCAGAAGATCCGGAAGCTTTGATTCCTTTTCGAGGATTTGAGCCCTGGCTTCATCGCCTATGACACGCTGAAAATTGCGCACCATTAAAGGATAGGGATGTGCCCCGTAGGCTGTGCCAAGAATATAATGTGTGTCGCGCACATGCGTCACCCAATCCCGCATGGCTTCATTGACTGCCTCCTTGAGGGTTCGCTGCCCAGCGGTGACCGGTCGCACCTCGGCACCAAGCATTTTCATGCGGAACACGTTGAGCGCCTGACGTTGGCAGTCTACCTCACCCATGTAGATGACACATTCCATCCCAAACATGGCAGCGACAGTGGCCGTAGCGACCCCATGCTGCCCAGCGCCAGTTTCAGCGATGATGCGTCGCTTTCCCATTCGCTTGGCCAGCAAGATTTGGCCCATGGAATTGTTGATTTTGTGGGCACCTGTATGAAGCAGGTCTTCGCGCTTGAGATAGATCTTTGCTCCCCCCAGTTCGCGGGTCAGTCGTTCGGCGAAGTAAAGTGGCGTGGGGCGTCCCACAAATTCCTTGAGATAGTAGCTGAGCTCATCCTGAAAAGCCGGATCGGTCTGCGCGCGAAAATACTCATCTTCCAGCTCCTTGAGCGGATGCATGAGCGTTTCGGGCACATAGCGGCCACCGAAAGGGCCGAAATGCCCTTGGGCATCGGGTTGATTCCAGTCCAGCGTATTCAAATGATTGACAGGTGATTCCATGCAAAGCCTCGATTCGAGTGGTCCTGTGGGGAAGCTTCATATCGTGGTTCACTTCCCTGAACGTCTCAATATGACCCCGAAAAGGCTCAATGGAAACGAATTTTGAAGAATTTGTTCATCGAGTGCACGCATCAGGCTAGCAGTGACTCAATCACTTCACCGTGCACATCGGTAAGCCGGCGATCGATCCCATTGTGCCGGAAGGTCAATTTGTCATGACGGATACCCAGTAAGTGCAGCATGGTGGCGTGGATATCGTAGACCGTTGTTGGTTGATTGCGGTCCTGGGGTCGGAAACCCCATTCATCACTCAATCCATGCGTCACGCCACCTTTGATGCCAGCGCCACAAAGCCAATTGGTAAAGCAGAAGGGGTTGTGATCGCGTCCCTTGCCTCCCTGTGCGCAGGGCATACGACCAAACTCAGTCGTCCAAAGGATCAAGGTGTCCTCCAGCATGCCTCGTTGCCGAAGGTCAGCGATGAGGCCTGCTGTACCGCGCGCCATCCCAAGGGCCAAGGGACCATGATCGCGTTGAATATCCTCGTGAGAATCCCAATTGCGCCTAGGAAAGCCATTATCATTACCAGACCAAATTTGCACAAATCGCACGCCACGCTCGAGCAGGCGCCTGGCAACCAGGCATTTGCGGCCCCAGTAGTCGGTTTCCTCCGCCTCATTGATCGCCTCAGGCCACGTAGCGGCCCCGTGATCAAGCCCGTAAAGCTTGAGGACATGGTCTGGCTCTTGGGTGATATCAATGGCTTCTGGAGCCGTCAACTGCATGCGCGCTGCCAATTCGTAAGAACGAATCCTCGCCTCAAGCCGCTGGTCCCCTTCTCGCTCGGCAAGATGATTCCGATTTGCCTCCGCCAGCAAAGCCAATCCCTCGGTTTCGCTTCGTGGGGTGACAAAGGAGTTGGTAGGCACTTTGAGGTCGTGGATCGGGGTGGCACGGCTTGGGAAAATCTCAGTGGCTTGATGGTGGGTTGGCAGGAAAGCTGCCCCCCAATTCTTGGGCCCGTTGGACGCATACCCTCGATGATCAGGGAGCACCACAAAGGTAGGGAGGTTGTCATTTAGGCTGCCAAGGCCGTAGCTAACCCACGCCCCCATGCCAGGAAAGCCGGGACGTTGGAATCCTGTGGCCTGAAGGAAAGTAGCCTGACTGTGGACACCAGTCTTTCCCACCATGTTATGGACAAAGGCCATATTGTCCACACACGGCCCCAGTGGCGCCACCGCATCAGAAAGGTACTTACCTGACTGACCATATTGCTGCCAAGCCCATGGGGAGGCGAACACGTTGCCTGGACTGCTTTGAAAAAGCTCCACCGCCTCACCGGGATCCCAGGCTTGGCCATGGCGCTTGATCAGCTCAGGCTTGTAATCGAACAAATCTACATGACTGGCCGCCCCAGCCATGAAGAGTTGAATCACACGCTTGGCTTTGGGGGCATGGTGCAGGCCGCCATGGATGCTCGGGCTAGCTGTGTCGGAGGCAAGCAGCCCATCCTGGCTCATGAGTGAACTCAACGCAATCCCACCGAGACCTCCTCCCATTTGCCAGAGAAAGTCACGACGGCTCGGAATACCATAGGGTGATTGAGATTCCATGGGCTGGGGCATGTTAGCGCATGGCAGGATCCGAATCAACCTCCAGAGCGTCAAACCAAGCTGCCGGCAGTTGCACTGAAGACTTCCATGAGGTAGGAATAGAAGTATGCGAAACTCAGTCGGTTTCTTGGCAGCGTATCTGTTTTTGGGGCTTGGTTCCCCTCAAATAATTGCTTGGGCGCAAGACGTTCCCAAGGCTATCGAGCCTTCGGAAGCCGTGATCTGGGCCCAGCGTCTCAATCAGGCCTTTGTGGAAGTGGCCGACCAGGTGGCACCCTCAGTCGTGGTCATCGAGGTCGCCCACCCTGTCGCCTCAGGTGGCAGCCTGGAGGAACTTCAAAACCATCCTAACCTCCAAGAATTACCCGATGAGCTCAGGCGCCAGATGGAGGATTTGTTTCGAGAACAGCTTGAGAAAAGGCAGGAACCAACCAATGAACCTGAAGAGCAAGCCACCCCGGAGGATCGTTTTGATGGGAAGGGTTCAGGAATGATCCTGGATGTCCAGGGCCACATCCTGACCAACTACCATGTGATTGAAGCAGCCAGCCGTATTAGAGTGCGCCTACAAGATGGTCGCCTGTTTCAGGCTCATGTCAGGGGTTACGACGCGCAGTCTGATGTGGCCATTCTCCGGTTAATCAATGCCCCAGAGGATACCTTGAAACCCATTCGCCTAGGTGACTCAGAGGCAGTCAGAGTGGGTGAGTTCGCCATTGCTATCGGGGCTCCCTTTGAGCTGGAATATTCAGTCACTTACGGCCATGTCAGCGCCAAAGGAAGGTCCACCGTGACCCTCTCTCGCAATATGGATCATGACTTCATCCAGACCGATGCAGACATCAACCCTGGCAATTCGGGTGGTCCACTGGTCAACATTCGAGGCGAGGTCATTGGGGTCAACACCATGATTCGAGGGCTCAATACCGGCATTGGCTTTGCCATCCCGATTAATATGGCGATGGAAATCGCTCATCAGCTCATCGAAACCGGCACCTTCAAGCGCGCCCTACTTGGCATTGGCATTCAAACCCTTTCTGAAAACCACGCTCTCAACCAATTGCTTCCCTCTGTCACCCGAGGCGTGATCGTCTCCACCATCCAGGCAGGCAGCGCAGCAGCTGAATCGTCCCTACAACCTGCTGATGTCATCATCGCTGTGGCGGGAAAACCTGTGGCCACTTCTCAGCAACTCAAAAATCAGGTTCGCTCCCAAACCATTGGCCAACCCATCATTCTCGATGTGGTTCGCAACCAGCAGCGCCTCCAAGTCGAGATTCGACCTAAAGAATGGGTGCGCCCGAAGGTTGCCAACATCACCGCCAACGAAATCAGGCCCATCATCCATCGTCCACTCGGATTAAAATTACGCAAGGCCGACGAAACAGGTGCCAAACAGTTTGGGGTTGACCTTTCAGACGGATTGATGATTTGGGAAATTGAGAAAGATAGCCTGGCTGAGCGTATGGCTGGGAATCTCCTGCAACCTGGCCTCATCATCACCGATGTGAATTATCAACCCGTTAGAGAGACCTTTGACTTTGCCAAGATCTATCAAACCACCGATCTATCCAAGGGACTGATCCTTCACTACCTGGATGGCGATGGTAACCGCGGTTTTGTGCTACTCTCTGAAGGTGATTTTTAGAACCTTGCCTCTGGAAATATCCCTGCAGAACAGAAGATCAGGTCGTCCGGCGAGAAGAAGATTCCTGACTGATCACTCGCGGTTTGCCTGCCCTCAGGACTCTGAGTGAAAAGCCTTCTCCATTTTCAAAGGGTTCTACCCTGGCTGTCACTTCCAAAACGGGATAACGCAACGTCGCAAGCCCATGACTTCGGTAGGTAGAGGCGAATAATTCTGTTTCAACCATACCACTGCGATCGGCCAATGTCAGGAATTTCATAGGCTCTCCTGTCACTTGATGATGGATACGTTGCTCGATGACCAAGCCACAGGCTGTTACCTCTTTTCCCAGGTAGTCTCCCAACCGATCCACCGGACAGTAAGTATGCCAGGCCACCTCTGAATACAAATCCAACGGATGCCCAGACACTGGAAAACCAATCAGTTCCTGTTCCCACTGAAGACGCTGACCTCTCCCCGGCTCATCCAGAGCTACTTCGGGAACACGTGCAAGATCCGGAGGAGGGAGCAACCAACCTTGATCGGGGCATTTGTGATCCGAAAAACGATGGGTCAGCTGGCGCAATTGCCAGAACTGAGCCGTCCGGGATAGGCCAAAACCATCTAATGCACCAACCCTGATCAGGGAATCCACTTCATGTTCATGAGGCCAGACCCGATGGTAAAAATCCCTCAATGAAACAAATGGGCCTCGCCTGTATTCACAGATCAGACGCTCTAGCATGCTTTCACTCAACCCCTTGATAGCACTTACTGGCACCCGTATCCTGCGTTGTGACATCAAACCATTAACCGACAAACTTGTCTCTACCTGATACCCAGGACCAGGCAGCTGCACTGATGGTGGCAGAAGGTTTATTCCTATCCGTGCGCATTCCAACACATAGACTAACGGGTGATAAAACCCCTTTGCGTGGGTCAGGACAGCAGCCATGAATTCAGCGGGAAAATAGCACTTGAGCCAAGCAGACTGGTAGGCCTCTACCCCATAGGCCGTACTGTGTGCCTTGCAAAAGGCATAACCGTTGAACCCACGGACCAAATCCCATACTTCCTGAATACTCGCTGGTGATCGACCAAGTCTTGTAGCCTGATCGAAAAACTCTTTCCTAATGGTCTCCACAACCTCTTCCCTCCCCTTCCCCAGGGCTCGGCGGAGGACATCAGAGCGCCCTGCCGGAAGGCCCGCAAAGGACTCGCAAATTTGCAGAATATGCTCTTCATAAACCACCAGGCCGAATGTGCTACGCAGACAACCCTCCAGGCTAGAGTGGGGGTAAGTCGTTGCTTCCATACCCTGGTAACGTCGAGTGAAACGAAGTTTCTTCTGCTCATTGGCAGCACCAGGTCGTATGACCGAGACAATGGCAACCAATCCATCAATATCCCTTACCTGACACATCTTGCACAGATTGACCATGGCAGGGCTCTCAATGTGGTGCACGGCCCTTGCTCCCCCACTGGCAATCATGCGCCATACCCTAGCATCTCCCCAAAGAGGATACTGGGAACTCTCTGTCATCTCTGAAGTCCTGGGCTCCTTCGTTTCCAGCACCTGGCATCCCTTGCCTGGTTCCAGTTCAATGCGGATGCCTTGTCGGGCGAGCATCTGTCTGACATCGCGCATGACGGACAACCCTCCTTGGGCCAGAATATCCATCTTGACCAGGCCCATGGCCTCCACAGCATCCATATCCAGGTGTGTCGTGGGGTATCCTTTTTCCGAAATAAAGGTGGGCGTCAACGCGTGAATGGGACGCCCAGAAAGCACCAATCCGCAAGGGTGCATTTTGGGATAACGCGGAAAGCCATCAAGCACCTCTGCCATCTGCAAAGCGCTCGCGTAGGGTTCTTCATCAAGTGGCAGATCCTTACATTCCTGTTGACCGAGGATGGAGGCCCTCATATCGCGAGAATGAACATGCGGAAATCGCTTGGTAATCCGGCGCACTTGCTGTTCGGAAACCCCAAGCACCTTGGCCACATCCCCCATGGCACCTCGTGCGCGGTAAGTGGAAAACCCTCCGACTACCGCAGCATGCCTAACCCCATATTTTCTCAGCACCTGCTCCACCACCTCATCCTTACGATCGTGAGGAAAATCCACGTCAATATCTGGAAGCTTGTTCAGAGCCATCCGATCACGGTTGAGAAATCGTCGAAAATAAAGCCCAAAACGGAGCGGACACACATCACTGATTCTCAAGCAATAGCACACTAGGGAATCAGCAGCGCTACCACGTGTGATCCACCCAATACCTTTGCGTTGACAATCCTGAAGCAAATCCCAAACAACTAGAAAATAGGCCTCGTAGCCCACTTCCCGAATCGTAGCCAGCTCCTCTTCCACTTGCTGCATGACCTGCTTTCTCTGGGAAGGAGGGTAGCGTTCCTTGAGCCCCTGAATGACTAACTTTCGTAGGAAGGCTCCAGGAGTCGAACCGTCAGGGGGATGAAACTCAGGGAATTGCGGAGGCCCCAGTGGCAGCCGAAAATCCCGGCAACGCTCCATCAGTTCCTGGTTGTGTTCCATGAGGCCTGGGTAACGTTTCCAGCCCTCGCTCCAGGTATCCATGGTCGGGAAGAATGCATCCCCAAACATCCCCTTTTCTGGATGCGCCTGCTTGAGCAGCGTACGTGTACGGATGGACTGAACCACTTGCAGTTTCCAGCTATCGGAAGCACTCGCATAGTGAACAGGTCTGAGCCCTACCCTTGGGATATTCCCACCCGGTTGCCCCATATCCTTGATGGCTTGAAAAGGATCGACCCCAAGATAAAACCGATCTCCAAAAATGGGTTGGAGCCCAGGATCAAACCCCACAGCCAGCAGCCCATCAGTCGGTAGAGATTGCAACTGATGCATGGTATAGGCCATCCCCCGACGGCCCTTGTTCTTAAGGCTAGCCCCCCCTTCATCTGAAACTTTCGCCCCCTCAGTGGAGCCAGGATCAGAAAGTAAATGGCAGAGGTGCTCATACCCTTTCATGTCTTGCACATACAACAATAGAGGTTTTTGCTCGACGCGGATTTCAGCCCCTATCAGGGGTTGAATCCCACACTTGAGAGCATACTGGTAAAAGGCAACCGAACCATGCAGGTTCCCCTGATCCATCAACGCGACAGCCGGATGTCCCTGTGCTGCGACCGTATCGACGATCTGTTGAATCGACAGGACAGAATCCATGAAGCTGTAATAACTTTTAACATTCAGGCAAATAGGCAACACGGACGTCGATCTGGGCCGAGGCTTCCCACTTGCATCCCCCTTTTCAAGTGCTAATGATGAAGGCGTGGATACCTTTTTGCCATGATCACGCATCATTGATGACCCGAAGGAGGGCTGCTTGCCTCCCTCATCGGGCGACTTGGGCCGAAGGCTGGATGACCCCGATGGCGTTTTGTGAACCGATTTTCCCCGGCTGACATTTTTCAACACCAGATCATGCCCTCTCAGGACAGCACCCCCACCGCATTGTCGACGTAGCGCATCAATGGTATGCGCAAGTCGTCGACGACTATTCCGCTGTTGTGCCAACGGATCCAGTGCAAGCTCGGACACGTGGCATCCATCATAAACATTCGAAAACCTTAGCGAAACCAGACGTAAACTCACTCTCCGCTTCCAGGCTTTCCTTAGCATCTGTGTCAATCGGACATACAAATCGGTTTCAAGATCTGTCGGTTCCATCAAACTTTCCGAACACTGATCCTCCTCCATGTCATTGTAGCGCACCTTGAGAGATAGCGTCCGGATGGATTTACCATCTGCTCGAACCCTCGCCATGAGTGTGTCTGCCATCTGACGGATCTTAGCCTGGATGTAAGCTTCTTCGGTCTGGTCTTCAGCAAATGTTTCCTGCTTTCCATAGGACTTAGCTGGAGCCGATGCCGGCACGATCGGACGATCATCTTCTCCCCTGGCAAAGGCTCGAATCTGCGGTGCCATACGCCCTAGGATGAGATGCAGTAAATCAGTCGAAGTGCCTGCCAGTTGACCGATTCGACCCAACCCAGCCGAGCAGAGACGAGACGATGTCGCTGGACCGATTCCCGGTAGCCAGTGATTAGCCAATGGATGCAGGAAGGCCTCTTCGTAGCCTGGCTCAACCATCTGAAATGCCGAAGGCTTATGAAGTTTGGATGCGATCTGGCTTATCAGCTTACTGGGGCCAATCCCTTCACTGACTGAAATTTTCAAGGACTGCCCAATGGCACGATGAATACGGTGAGCCACCTCTGATGCCGAACACCTCACACCGGTCAGATCAAAATAGCCTTCATCAATGGATGTGATTTCAACATCAGGGGTGAAGTCGTAGGCATAGGAAAACATCCATCGCGAAAAACGCTCATATTTCTCATAATCCCCTGGCAGGACAATCAGGTTGGGGCATAACTTGCGCGCACGGAGCGTTGGCATGGCAGCATGAATACCAAAGCGTCTGGCTTCATAAGAGGCCGCAGCAATCACGCCTCGTTTTTCTCCTCCTACTGCGACTGGTTTACCCCGCAATCGAACATCAGAAGCCTGTTCGACTGAAGCAAAGAAAGCATCGGCATCCAGGTGTACCACCTTTCGATGTAACCCAACAGAGCGCGGCATAGTGGTTTACCCTCAGAAGTTAGGATCGCTGCTAACCAACTAGCGACACCTTCGAATCAGCGCGACCATCACTCCCTGTATCACCAGTTCTCCGGCAGGTATCAAATCCGGATATCTGGGGTTTTCTGCTCGCAGATATGCCTTGCCCTTTTCCTTCACAAAGGTCTTGAGCGTTGATTCATTGTCTATCAAAGCTGCTACAACTTCTCCTCCACGGGGTTCTACCCCATGCTCCAGGATCGCATAATCGCCATGCATGATGTGTCGGCCGATCATCGAATCCCCTCGCACTTCCAAGGCAAAGGTTCGGGAAGTTGGTTTCACACCCAGGGTATCCACATCCACCGACACGCACCCCTCAATCGATCCTGAGTCGCGTTTATCAGCAAAACCCGCTGGAATTTCTCCAAGGAGCGGGATGTCAACGATTCTGGAACGAACAATGGGCTCAAAGATGGAAGGTGGCGTGATCACGCGAAGTGATCGGGCCTGGTTTGCTGCCCCCTCTAGGTATCCCTTTCTACGAAGAGCCCTAAGATGATCGGCCACGGCTGTCACACTTCGAAAATCAAAAAATGAAGCTATCTCCCGTTGACTGGGAGAGGTTCCATGCTCCCTCTGATGTGCCATGATAAAGCGAAGTATTTCGCCTTGCCGTCTGGTAAGACTGGTTTTCATGAATACTGTTATTTTGTACAGTATTCATGAAAACACATCTGTCAACACCTCAATCATCCGACCAACACCTCCCTCTTCCACAGCTGTATGCATGGAAATCCGTGAATGACATCGGAGGATTATTCGGGATAATGCCACCATGCTTCACGCTCGATGGCTGAATCTCAATCAAGGATTACCCTGGACCTACCTGCTTATGCTCGTTGGCATTTGCTCATTCAATGCAGGGCTCTCAGGACAAGATTTCCCTGGAGACATGACCCTGTCCAAGGTGCTGATGCCAGGAAAAGGTTGGCAGTCACTACAGCAAGGTTTTCAGTTCACCGATGGAGCCTGCAGCGATGAATACGGCAACTTCTATTTTGTCGGCAAGCGGTCAGAAGAAAGCGCCATCTACCGAATCAATACAGACGATGAAATGGAAGTTTTCACCCCAAGAGCTCCTGGTGTCAGTGGGCTAGCTTTTGGTCCCGATGGGAGGCTCTATGCCTGTCGGTGGTCCAAAAACGATGTCATTGTATTTGAGGCATCTGGCGACATGATCGTGCTGGCAGAAGATGTGCACGCCAACGATCTGGCCATCCACGCTCAGGGTCATTTGTTCTACACCGCTCAGCGTGGTGTGGTCTGGCTCAACCCACTTGCCGATTGGAAGCAAACCCTGCTCTCCCCAGAGCCTGCTAGCCCAAATGGAATCAGCCTGAACCCAGACGGTGGCATGCTCCTGGTCTCAGAGTATGCAGGCCAACATGTGTGGAGTTTTGCCGTGGATCCAGTGTCGGGCGGGGAGCATGGTGAGCGTTACATGACCATGCGAGCCCCTTCAGATCGTTCATCCTGTCGTGGAGATGGCATGACCGTGGATAGCGAAGGTCGCTCGTATGTCACCACAGCACTGGGTTTGCAAATGTTCGATGCCACAGGAAGAATCAGTGGCATTATCGCCATCCCTGCGGCAGCGCGAGGCATGAACAATGTCGTTTTTGCCGGGTCCCGCCGCGATCACCTCTTCATTACCTGCTCACAGGGAATATTCAAACGCCAAACCAAGGCCAAAGGGTTTTGGCATTTCAATTCGAAAACGGAAAGTCGGTGAGGCTTCTCTAGATCTCACACCCAATGAGCCTGCCTCCTGCCCGGTGGCAGCGACGCGTTTCATGCAAGACATACCCATTTATCTGATCATGCCACTGCTTGCAGCGATTCTTTACGCTGCAGCTGGACTATTTTTTAAGGAAGCCTTCCGAAATGGGGCCGGTTCCATCCAAAGTTTTGTGCTCACAAGCTGGGTCATGTCCCTTTGCTTTGCGCCCTTCATATTTTGGGAAAGCCAACCCATCCCCTGGCACCAGATACACTTACCGCTGATCACGGCTCTAGCTTTTTTTGCGGGCCATTGGCTGACTTTTTCAGCCATCAAAGCCGGAGATGTCTCCCTTGTGATGCCCGTGCTAGGCACCAAGTCGGTTTTTGTCGCTCTTTTTGCCTGGCTGATCTTTGGCATAGAAATACCAAGAAGCATGTGGCTGGCAACCCTGCTGACGGCTGTCGCGGTCTATGTGCTAGGGAAAACCGATCAACCTGGCTCACAACGCCGAGTCCCACTAGCTACCGGGCTGACCATTCTCAGTGCTGGGGCTTTTGGATTGTGTGATGCCTTGGTTCAACAATGGGCAACCCTCTTTGGTCTGAAGGCTTTCCTAACCTTGATGTTTGGTGGTGTCGGATTGATGGCAAGCCTGCTGGTGCCTCATTTTAACAAGCCCCTGAAGTCGCTCGACCAAAAGACACTCGCTTGGTTGGGAGCCGGCGCCATGCTCACTGCGCAGCAAGCCATGCTAATAGGCATGGCCGTCGCGATGTTTCAAAATGCGACCGGGGTGAATGTGGTCTACAGCTCAAGAGGGCTCTGGGCTATTATCATGGTCTGGTTGCTCGCTAGGGTATCAGGCTATCGAGCCGAGAGTACCCCCCGTCGCATCTTGTTCATGCGACTCATCGGAGCAGCCCTGATGGTCACGGCTATCTTATTGGCCATCTTCTCCAGCAAATCATCCTCTCCAGAGATCTTTATCGAATAAGAAGCCTAGCTAAAGAGCTGTTTCAACGGCTGACCTTTGTCAGCTACAGTAAAAGGACGTCCGCTGGGTGCGGTAACGATCTGATCCAATGGCAAGCCCAGCGCGTAGGCAATCGTGGCATTGAAATCAGGTATGGTGACCGGATCTGAGATCACCTCAGCTCCCCTGCTATCGGTGCTGCCTACGATAGAGCCACCTTTCACGCCGCCACCAGCCAGAAGGCAGCTAAACGCCTTGGGGTAGTGGTCTCTTCCGTTGTTCTGATTGATCTTGGGAGTACGTCCAAATTCGGTCGCCAAAACCACAAGCGTCTCATCCAGCAGACCTCGACTGGAGAGATCCTGCAGGAGCGTACTGAGGGCCTGATCCAGTAAAGCAGCCCTGGCTTCGACACGGGGAAAATTATCTTGATGGGTATCCCAACCTCCTAGGCTGACTTCAACAAACCTGACATCGCGTTCAATCAAGCGCCTAGCAAGCAGGCAGCCCTTGCCGAATGCATCCCCTCCATAGGCCTCTCGCATGCTATCTGGCTCAGCTGTCAGATCAAATGCTGCCAGATCACGGCTTTTCATCAGCTTGATAGCATGGTCGTAGGCGGCTCCATAGGCGCGCACCTGCTGTTGAGGGAAGCGCGCCTCAAAAGCCTGATTGAACTCACGACTTAGACTCAAACGAGCGTTGAAGGTTGCTTCGTCCAGGCCATCGGCTAACTGACTGTGCTGGAGCCCTTGATCAGGATTCCTGATGGGAAGTGGTGCGAAGGTACTGTCGAGGAACCCACCACCAGGATGCCTCGTGTCACCCCCTATTTTAATATAGCCAGGTAGGTTTGGATTGAAGCTCCCCCCCAGTCTGACGGCCCACGATCCCAATGACGGATGCCTGATGGTTCCCCTTTGGGCATAACCAGTCCAAACAAAATAACGACCTCGCTCGTGAGCTCCCTGATTGGAATGCATCGAGCGAATGATCGCCGTATGATGCGCACACTCTGCGAGTCTTGGCATGTAAGCACTGAGTCGGGTGTGGCAGCGAGAGGCCTTGATTATCTCGGTCGCGCCCCGAACCGCGGCATCTTCCTTCGGATCCAGCGTATCGAGATGACTCATCCCGCCATTCATGTAGAGGTAAATAACCTTTTTGGCGCTTCGGCTGGCTGGCTGGCTTCGAGATGCATCCCCTATGACCTGAGCCAGAGGGTTGCTTGTCCAAGCACCCACACCCACCCCCAACATGCTCTTGGCCAGGTAGCCAGCAAAAGCACGCCGTGAGCAACTGCGATGATCACGTTCAAACTGGGATAGAAAACCTCTTGTCTTCATTGAACAAAGCCAAATTCTCGTGCATTGAGCAACATCCAGGCGAGAGCCTCAGTGCTCGAGGCCAAGGCACTTTCCTGCTGCGACAACAGCCAGGATTGTTCCGCTGCGGTAGGAGGCCGCGTCAGGAAGGCCATGAAAAGCTGCCGGGTGCGAGCGACCGGGTCCTTTGACTCGGCAAGGGCTTGAGCCAGTGGCCCTTTGCCTTGGCGCAGGTTTTCCAGGATTGGCCCGTTGAGGAGCATGAGCGCTTGAGGCACATTGGCCTCGAGTTGGTAGGCGTCGATGGTTTCTCGGTCTGACTGACCAAAGGCCCGCAAAAAATGGCCTTCTGGTGCGGGCGAAGCCAACTCCGAGGCTCGGACCATGGATGCAGGGTAGCCCTTCCAGAGTTCTTCCTCAGGCATTTGCAGCTGCGATTTTTCGATCACCGATTGGTTCCTTAGCTTGGCAAGCGTCCGTCTTTCGCTGGCAAGTTCCGCTTTTAATTCCACGGCAGCAGATTGCTGCGCTGACTGACGGCGGCCTCTAGCAGCCCGCTTTTGCAGCTGATTGACTCGATTTTGTGAGGACTTGATCTTTTTTTCCAACGACGCTTCAAGAGCCACCGTTTCCAAAATCTGATCCAATGGCTTGTCCGCAAGATACTGTGCCATGACATAATTCCGGTCCTGGCGCTGCAAGCCTGGTCGATGATCCACATCGGGGACAATGAGCGTCATCACCGAATCCCACCACTGCTCAGCCCTCATCCGGGTCAGAGGCCTTCCCTCGAAGAGAAAGGGTTTATCTGGGGACGGCTGGTTAGTAAGCGTCTGGCGCCGATAGGTTTTGGTTCGAGCTAGGACACCTTGATAAGCCCTTAGATTAAAATCCAGCTCGACGAGAGTGTCGGTCAGGAATTGAAGCAATTCAGGATGGCTTGGATGATCTTGATCACCCAGATCATCCACGGGCTCGACCAGGCCCACGCCCATCATCCTCTTCCAGTATCGATTGGCGATCACCTTGGCAAAACGAGGGTTTTCCGTAGACGTCATCCAGCTAGCATACTGAGTGCGCAGTGAGCCATGCCCAGCGGGCATGGCAGCTTCTCCAAACATGGCTCGTGGTTCGACCACCGACTCCGGCCTCGCATCCTCATAGGCATAGTCATCAGGCAATTTCAAAGCCGTCCGGCGTTCACCTACTTTGTAGCGCAGCGGCCGGGTCATCCTCCGGGCTGCTGCCTTGAGCTCAGGATCAAGGTCTTTCCTCCCAGCATTGTTGCCTAGTTCGCGCAAGTTGCGATTGGCTTGAGGGTTGTTGGTCTTCACCCCATAAACAAACGCGGCCTGCTGGTAATACTGGTGCTGGGTCCATGCGTCATAGGGATGATCATGGCATTGGGCACAAACAACCTGAGTACCAAGGAACACTTGAAAGGTATTTGCCATATGGTCCAGCTCCATACCTGCATCGCGAAAATAGAAACCAGTGGCCCCATCCTCCCATAGGTAGCCTTCAGCGCTGATCAGGTGCCTCACAAACTCATCATAGGGCAGATTATCCGCTAATGCCTCTTTCAACCAGGCAATGTAGGGAGCACCTGGCAGGTTACGCATCCGTGACTGAACCCGAAGTAGATCGGCCCAGAAGTTATATTCATGACTGACATGCCCCCGTGAATCTAAAAGAGCATCGACTGTCTCTTCCCAACGGAAATCAGGCTCCCTAAATTCAAAATGCGCGATTTCGTCCAGAGTGGGGATTCTTCCAACCAAGTCGAGGTAGAGACGCCTGAGCAAGACATGATCCGATGCCTGTGCCATGGGCGTGGTCCCCGATTGATCCAGCTTTTCATCAACGAAAGCATCGATCTGATCAGCACGCGCCTGAAGCAACGATTGAAACACTGGGTCTTGAGCCTCTTGAGGACCTGCCAAAAGCTTCCATGACATCAAGGTGTACAGCAGGCCACCTCTGAAGGTGGTCTTTACCCAGTAAGCAAGTGTGGAGGCTATGCCGACTGTGTGACTGCCAGAACCAGACCCGTCCATGCCCTAACTTGGCATTGCATAGGAAGGTTGCCAAGCTGGATTTTAGCCCCTAAGAATAGAGGCTCACACCACTCAAGCCCCCTCTTGCTATGTGCCAGGCAATCTCCCTCAAAGACACCCCTTATTCACGCGCAAGTTTTTACCTCCTGATCATTTTGGTCCTGAAATCTGTTTTACTCATTGGGCAAGAAGCACCAATTCCGACTCAAGTGAGTTCCGAGCGATCGCTCTCAGAGACCACGCTCGGTATCCTGCAATCAACAACGGCCCCTGCAGCGACTGAGACCGGAGGCAGCATGGCAGATGATAGCCTGCTTCCTGATAAACACCGTAAGATAGAAAAAGGAGGTCTTCTCACAGAGTGGGTTTCAAAAGTGTTGAAGCCGAAGAAGGCGATCCAAGGGGAGTCGCCGACCTCGAGCCCCACCCACAAGAGCAAGCCCATTTGGCGATGGTTCAATCCCTTCGAACCTATGAGTCAGTCCGAAATCAACCCTCCCACCATCGACCCACTGGGACGGAGGCCCATACCTCAACAGGCTGGATCATCGACAACAACCCAGGCCGAAGGCATCCAATTGTTCTTCATCGGTTTCTGATGATCCCTTGTTTCATTTCCACAGAGGGTGACATCCAAGCTTGGAGCGTGCCAGCCAGAGATACCTTATGGCAGGGCATGTTACAGTAGGGTATCACTCACAGACTATGAGTCATTCATCTGTAAGGATGACAGATCAAGGATGGACCAATCGAAAGTAGGCCGAGGGATGACCTGCTTGAATCAAGGACTCCAGCGGCAAGTCCGTTAAAGTGCCTTCAACTTCGGCAAAAGGCATCCAATGAGACAAATCATAGGATACCTCAATCTGGTAGTTAACCCCACTTGCCCCTTCAACCCTAAGCCAGAGTCTTCCATCCTCAGCCATTTGCATACGAATGCTTGCAGGCACCAGTGAATCACCGCTGACCAACCAGAATTGGCTGACACATGCCTCCTGGGTATTATTCGATTCCGAGCAGAACCGAACCTCGTGCCACCCTGGCTCAAGCCCGCGCATCCAGAGAGAAACTTCCGCTTTGACCGAGCCACCTCCAGCCAGACGCCCAAGCTGGACAAAGGCCGAATGCCCGTCAACGCCTAGCCCCCAACCCAATCCCATCGACAGGTCCACCCGATCAAGTTCGATGGCCGAGGGGTAGTCGATCCAGAGCATACCGCCAGTGAGCTCGCAAGCACCGAAATTGGCCAGATCCAGGCGTTGCTCAACCCATTGCCCTGCAACAGATTCATCTTGCCATGCTTTGACCTGTACGGGGAACTGCGCGTTGGAGCACACTGAATCGCCTATCAGCCAAGCCACGGCATTTTGAAACAAGGCTCTGCGCGAACGATCATTTTCAATGCCAAGCTGACTGATGAGGGAAAAATTTTGCGTCACCCAACGGGGCCGCTCCTCTAAGGAAGCTCCACCCGCAGGGAATCGCACCATGCCATCCACGTCCTCAACCCTGACAATGGCTTCAGCCCCCTCTGTTGCCACAGCCCAATCCATGTCACCGCTCAGCTTGAAGGGAGCGACCTTGCCGAATCTACCTGCCAGGATCGCCTGAAAAAAACCTGTCTCACTCAGCTCTGATAACCCCTCAATGGATAGAACCCCTTCCCCCTCTAAATGGATGAGCGAGCGCCATCGATGAAGCAATGTCTCCTCCATGGCAGGGTCTGACTGGAGCAAATGATTCCCCATGAGGAAAACCGGCAGCTTCAACTCGTGGTGAAGGTATTCCAAATCAAGAACCGTCTGTTCCTGAATCCCGGTCACCCCATCCTCGATGGCAATCACCAGATCCACCTCGCCCCAAGCTTCGGGCGACTCACTAGGAGTCGCAACCTGCACACTGCCAACACCCATTTCAAAGAGTATTGACTTGATCCACTCAGGATCTGCCACGGGGTTGGTTCCAACCAGTATACCTGCCTGATAACAGGTTTTGGAAACCCCTAACCTGACTGCCGACGAAGACACCTGGCTGCCATCATCCAAATAAGCGACAGCCTGCAGCATCAAATCACCCGGTAGAGTGGGAGTCCAATCGAAGGTGTAAGGGGAAGCACTGCGCAGGGCTACAAGCTCATTGCCTGCAAAAAGGTGAACAACCACCCCAGAGGGAGGGCTGCCTTTCAGGGCAAGCTCAACTTGAATTGGCTCACCCAGACACACGACATCCAAGTCACTAGGATGGGTGATTTCGAGGCTGAATGGCGCAGGTCTGGGCACCACTTTTACGGTTCTCAAGAGGCTTACCGACTGAGCACCATCGTCATCCTGAACCCTGGCCTGAATGATATGATCTCCCGCTTCCTGAGGTCGCCAAACCCATTCATGAGAGCCCGATGTCTGACTGGCTATAACTTCCTCGTCCACCAAGAATTCGAGGAGAGCAATCGTGCCGTCTTGATCCTCGGCGGCAACTTCCAGCTTCAGGCTCTCACCAAGCCACATCTTGGTCAGGCTTTGAGAAGGGTTCACCCATCGCAGGGAGGGGGGGTCGTTAGGGGTTACCTTAACTTCTAGTGTAAGCGATAGGACCTCGCTCACCGAACCCAAATCATCCACCGCTTGAACCTCCACCACATAAATACCAGGCTCTGTCGGCATCCAGGCCAGGCGGCCAGTCAGGGGGTCCCCCGCCCCAAGCGGTGTGCCATTGGCTTGGTAGAGGATCTCGGCCACGAACCCATCAGCATCCTCAGCCTTAACCTCTAGTTCGATGCTTTCTCCCTCAAGAAACGAGGCATTGGCTGCAGGCCG